>JAEEGL016073588.1_pt1 | contig 11257 bp, 11 predicted proteins | sample 9134231 | NCBI WGS metagenome assembly JAEEGL01 (sample SAMN16246548, study PRJNA631951) | gut metagenome | biome: gut microbiome; feature: rumen; material: fiber-attached | host: Bos | place: Iran: Karaj | collected 2018-10
ACCATTTTCCCAGCATACTTGAAAACCTGTGAGCCATACCAGTATTATCAATCCGCCCTAAGTATTTCTGACAATTTTAAGAACTTTTCGGCCGAACGCGAAACCGTCGAAACACGTTTAGGAGTTCTTTCTGCGAATTGTAATCATTCTAATCTGGGGGAGAAATAGACATGGCTGAAGCTGATACGCCGAACGATACTATTCTTCCAGAAATCGATACGGACAGTTTTTACGATGATGCGTCCGCTACAAAGAAACGCTCTAAAAGGCCGCTGTTTATCGTCTGTACGATTTTTGCCTTTATAGCCCTAACCGCCTCACTCGTTATTGTCATCGTCAATTCCAACCAGAGAATCGCCGAGCTAACTTCCCCAACTAGCGAAAAAGGCGGATACTATAACGCTGAGGACTTTAAATCTACAATCGTTTTCGCTAGGAACCGTCTTGCGGGTAAGGACTACGATAGTGCTCTACACGCTCTGAAAAAATACAATTTAACCGAACGGATGACTACTCTGCAAAAGTATCGCTACTACGCACTTATGACCGATATCTACTCGCCTACTGGCATGGACAACCCGGAGCTATACACACGCTACCTCAAGCTAGCTGAAAACAATTTAACAAAAATTCGCGAAGGAGAAGATTAATGAAACTCATTCATAAGTCATCGAAACATGGTTTTACACTCATCGAAATAACGCTTTTTCTAGCTCTTTCAGGGTTCCTTATGGTAGGGATTATTATTGCCTCGAATATTTCCATCTCTCGCCAACGATATAATGATGCTGTTAATAGCTTTGCAGACTTCTTGCGAGGCATCTATTCAGAAGTCTCAAACGTATCTAATGATAGTACTAATAACTCAAATGGCTTCAATGGAGGTCGCTCAACTACCGCCATCTACGGCAAGCTTGTTACCTTTGGCGAAAAAGACGATATCAACAGTATTGATAAACCTGGAAAAACTATCTATGTTTATGATGTCGGAGGTGTTGCTGTTAGTTCATCGTCCGTCAGCGGCTCCAGTGTGCTCGAGATAATGAAAAATCCTGTAGCAAATGGTGGCGTTTCTGCAAATATTTACCATCGAAACTGCGGTTCTGCAGCCAATTGCCCGTATACATTCTATAGTATGACCACCTACCATATTCCATGGGAAAGCAACCTAGAAAAAGTTGGCTCTGTTGACTGCAATCACGATGACACGAGCTGCCGCTTCAGCGGTGCAGTCCTTGTCGTCCGCTCTCCTGTGACCGGTAGCATGCGCACTTACGTTTATGATGGCAGCATAATTGAAGACATGCACAGTTATGGGAACCTGGATTTTGCCAATACCACCGGTTTTGAACGTTTCAGGACATTAATGACGTATATGGAAGAAAAAGATCTCGACTTTTGTCTCGATTCTGAAGATAACCGCTCTGATAATCGTCGCAACATCCGTATCCTTGCGGGAGCAAACAACTCTTCGGGTATCTATATCGCCGAACTTGACAGCGCCTATGATGACGAAACTAATCCAAACGGCAGCAAATGCTTTGGTCGATAATCTTTCTATAATAAAACGTTTATGCTAATATAATAATATGAAGTCCGAGCGAAAAACCAAAAGAAAAGGATTTACTCTCATAGAGCTTTCCTTTGCGATTGCTTTTATTTCTGTTCTGCTTATTACGGTCACCTTAATCACCAATGAAATTGTTTCTATTTATCGTAAAGGTTACGCGATTAAGCTTGTCAACCAAGTTGGTCGCGAATTAATTACTGATATACAAAGCTCCATATCTCAATCTCCTCCAGCGGCGATTAGTTCCTTCTGCAAATCTACCTATGAAGACGACGAGCAACAGCAGCTTTGCCTAGCGAACAATGGGTTCTATTCCGTTTATCAACAATACTATGCCGAAGCAAGTATCAAGAACGGTGATGATTCTAAGAAGCAAGTTCCAATTGGCGGCATATTTTGTACCGGTAAGAATACATACATTTGGAACTCCGGATATCTATTTAACGGCGACAATGACTACACCTTTAGTGACGATGTCGACAATCTCAAGCTTTCCGTAACATACCCAATTGATGGTACCGATGATACTAACACAATAACAAACTTCCGTATGCTAAAAATCGAGGACAACTCAAAGGAAATCTGTGCTTCCACTCTGAAGAAAGACGAAGACAATCTGATGACTAAATCGACATACCCATCTGTAGAATACCCCCTTGTTGCCCCAGGCATTAGTGCTAATATGGCAACCGCAGTTAATCCAAATCGTGAGATTGTGGTGCCATATCCCCTCAGCGAAGAACCTGACGATATCATTCGTGAAAGTGATGCCTCGCTAGCAATCTTCGATCTCGTCGTCTTCGAACCTGCGCACGTCACTAACTCGAACAGGCTTCTCTACTCAGGCTCATTCATTCTTGGTACTACAAATGGCAGCGTAGACATCATGGCTTCATCTGACTACTGTAAAACCCCAACCAACTACATTTCCGCCGACTTTAGCTATTGCGCTATCAATAAATTCAACTTTACCATCCAATCAACAGGGGAATAACCCCAAAAACTGTCTTTCCGCTTGACAAAATCGCGTTAGCGATATATAATACCCGTATTCTTTAACAAGAACAGGATATCGTGGGGTAGAGCAGCCTGGTAGCTCGTTTGGCTCATAACCAAAAGGTCGTTGGTTCAAATCCAACCCCCACAACCAAGTTAGCTCTAAAGCCAGAGGCGTCGGTAAATTGCCCCCCCAATTTACCGACACCTCTGGCTTTTTGTTAGGCTTTCGCTTTTTTCCTTGCGAATAACCCCGTAATCTCCTCCTTATATTGGAACGCTATGTAACCAATTCCCGCCACTACAATTGTCGCAATCGTCCAAATCGACGCAAACTCTTTCTTTTCGTCATAAGCTCCGGTCGCCGCCGGGTACTCCGCCCCAGTATTTTGAACAATCTTGCGGCACCTGTTCGTCTCGGGATTTCTTTCATAGCCCTCCGCGCAAGGTTTGAGAGTCGTGCTCGCCGTTGTCGCATAACTCTTACAGCGCCCGGTCAAAGGATTGCGATATTTTCCCGAAGGACAAGCCGCGAGTGTCGTTGTCGCGAGCGTCGTATCGTTCACGCAATTCCCAGTCTCCAGATTAATCACCTTACCAACTGGACAAGTCTTAAACTGTTGATAGGTATTATCAGCGCCGGGAGTCGGACTGTAGGTCTGCACCCACTTTTTGCTTCCGTCGCTCGAGTGTCCAATCTGCGCTAAACTCACTCCTTTTCTTTGTCCACTATAATAAGTCATTTTATCAACCGTTTCTCCATCGACATCAATAATCTTTAGTTGATTTGAAGTAGTAGGATTCTTTGTGAGCGTAAAACCAAAATCCGAAAGTGGATGTACTACCTTAAATCCACTTGCACTAACTTTCCCAGACAAAATATAATTCTTGTTCTTATAGTTCAAAACACACCCATCAATTTCGAGCACCTCATCACTATTGTTGAATAGCTCGATAAACTGTTCGTCGGCAGACGTCTCAAAGTATGTATAAAGTTCTGTGAACTCTAATGTACGACACTTCGGCTCAACTACCTCTTCGACAACTTCGTGATGAAGAAGCCCAGGATGTTCTGGATCATACGTTGGCACATAGTCTTCAACGAATTCAAAATCACCGATTTCTTCTTCGGTGATTTCGCGCACCAAAGTCGTCGGCTTATCCTTCTTCCCAGATTTAAATGCTGCGTAACATCCAGTTTCTCTCAGCCCCCAGCACAAAGAGTCTATAGTCTCATCTCCAAGATTCAATTTAATCCGGCCGGCACTTTGTGACATGTTGCGCGTATAAGTCGCGTCGGCGACTAGCGAAGCGTCATTAGCATTTTTCACTTCGTCTGAACTTGCTAACCTAAGAAGGAGAGACTCGCCGATCATTTCGTCTTCGTCCGAAAACGTGTAAACGGGATATTCACTTCCAGAGGAAGTTTCATAAATGACCGAAAGACCGGCGAGCGAGGTGAAATTTTTGGAGAGTCGAGTAATCTCGAAAAACTCTCCGACGTATGGGTCAGAAAACCCAGGATTATAACTCCTAATTACAACATTCAACTTTTCTTCAATTTCATCCACATCAACATCGCCCGGCGTTTCAATCTCGGGCGTGATAGTCTCAGTTTCGTCTGTGGGTTCAACTTCTAAATCTTCTGCAAATGCGACGTAGCTAGGGCTAACAAGGCCCACTATCATCATGATACTAAGTCCTAAGTAAGCACACCTCTTTTTCTTCATGCCATCACTCTACCACGCTAAGCTTTTTAGTTTCAAGCATGTCCATAATACTTTTTTATTATGCTTGTGGTATAATATATGTTATATGGAGGTTTATATTCCAATTTGCATTATCATCCTCAGCGGTCTTGTCGCTGCATCCTTGCAGCTTCCGCTTGGAACCTTGCTTTTGCTCTATCACGCTTCTATGAGCAAAAACGTGCGCAAGAAGACTAAGAGGCTTGCATCATCATTTATCTCCGGTGTGACCTTGATGAATTTTCTACTTCTAGGGACTACTATCTTTATCATCTCTGCCCTTGTCCCTATCGGAACGCTTCCTAAACTCGGCTACGCTTCCATTTTCGGCGCCCTTATCTTTCTAGGTATTATTGCCTGGTTCTTCTACTATAAACGCAAAGGTTCGACCGAACTTTGGCTTCCTCGCAGTATTGCGCGCTATATCGATTCTCGCGCTAAAGCCACCGACAGCGATACCGAAGCCTTCTCGTTAGGTCTTCTTGTCCCGATGTCAGAGATTATTTTCACGCTCCCGCTCTTAGTTCTTTCTGCCGACGCCGTTTTAAATCTTGACATCGTATACCAAGTTTTAGGACTAGTAATCTTTACTGTCTTTACCATCATTCCGCTCCTGACATTGAGAATCTTCATTCGTCGTGGTCGTAATGTCGCCGAGGTTCAGCGCTGGCGTCTGAAAAACAAAAGCTTCTTCCGCTTTTTCACAGGTGCTAGCTTCCTGGTTCTTGCCGCTTTTCTGTTCGCATTCGTAATTATGAAAGGTCACCTATAATGGCTAACGATATTTTCTCGCCAGAAGAACTTGTAAATCACCTCAAGACCGATGCCCGTTCTCTCAATCTTCCCGAAAAAACCATTGAACCGATTATTGAGCGCGTAATCCATGCTGTTTTATCTTGGCTAGAAAACCGCGAGATAATAACCAAAAGCGATCTAGACCGAGTAGTCGGGAATGAACTTGATAAATATTCTCCCGATCTCGCACTTGTCTATCGCAATAAAGATAAGGTAATCTAAATGGGCAAAAAGTTTGATTACGATTTGATAGTAATAGGTTCCGGTCCCGCCGGCTCTGCCGCCGCGCTCTTTGCAGCAAAATCTGGCAGTAAAGTCGCGATTGTTGAACAGGACAAATGGGGCGGTTCATCTTTGAACTCCACCGATATGCCCGCTCGCACTCTTTTCGAATTTTCGCATCTATATCACGAAGCTCGTCGCGGTTCCCGCTTTGGCATTTCCTCGAGCACCCTCCGCTATAATTACCCCAGTGCCGAGAACTGGAAGGCTCTTGTTTCTCGCCGTCTCGGCGCCAACTCGAAAAAGACTTTTGAAGATGCCAAAATCGCTTGTATTACTGGCTTCGCCTCCTTCCTCTCGCCTCACGAGATTGCCGTTAAGGACCAAGTTCTTTCCGCTAAGAATTTCATCATCGCTACTGGTTCAAAGTTAAACTATGGCGACATCTCTGGCGTTGAATCCGCGACTTGCCTCACTCCTGCTGACGCCTTGTCTATTACTCGCGTTCCGAAATCCGCCTTTGTTGTCGGCGGTGGTTCTACCGGCGTCGAACTTGCCAACTATTTCGCTGAACTCGGCAGCCAAGTCATTATCGGAGAACTCTCCGAACGTCTTTTGCCAAAAGAAGACAGGGAAACTAGTCAACTTCTTACTCAATACTTCGAGAACTCTCTCCGCATCAAGGTTCTGACTCAGTCGCGTGTTGTCGCTTTAGAGAGAAGCGCAAAACCCGGCCTTCAAAAAGTCATTTTCCGTCGCGGCACCGGAGAAAAAACTGTTGAAACCGCAGCAATTATCCTTGCAACGGGCAGTAAACCCGTCACCAATCTAAGCCTAGAAAACGCCGGAGTTGATTATAGTGCCGACGGAATCCTCGTCGACCACCTTCTCAGGACAAGCGCCAAACACGTTTTTGCTGCCGGCGACTGCATCGGTGGGGAATCATCGCTTGAGCGCGCTTCCTACGAAGGGAATCTTTCCGCCTCAAATGCCATCTGGAAGACTAAGACCCAGAGAAACTATGAAGGGTTCACTCGTTTAACAGCGACTTTTCCGTCTGTTGCCACAACTGGTTTAAGCGAAGAAGAATGCATTAGGAAGAGAGTAGTCTATAAAAAAGCCATCTTACCAGTCTCGAGCATTATTGCGTCTATTACCTCTGATTTTCGCTATGGCTTCGTTAAGCTTCTCTCCGATTCAAAAGGCAGAATCATCGGCGGCGTCGTCGTTTGTCCATCTGCCGAACTAATCATCCCAGAGATTGTTTTGGCAGTCCGCCAACAGCTTACCGCCGCGGAACTTGCCGCGACCCCACACCCGGCCTCTTCATGGTCTAATCTCGTTCACCTCACAGCGCAAAAGCTTAGCGAATAACTTGTATTTGTACCGGTTTTATGCTACATTTAAGTTAATATTATTAATCAAAGGATTAAAAATGTATAGCAACTATTTAACATACGATTACCCAACGGCTGCTCGTGCAACGAGCGCAGGATTCTTTGCCGGATTCTTCGGCATCTTCCTGATTCTCCTCGTTATCGCTTGGGCGGTTCTCGTTATTATCGCACAGTGGAAGATTTTCACCAAAGCTGGTAAAGAAGGCTGGAAGGCTCTTATCCCTGTCTACAATACCTATACCATGCTCCAAATCTTGAACATGGAGCCAATGCTTTGTTTCCTCGTTCTTCTTCCAGGAGCCAATTTCATGCTTGGGATCGTGATGAATGTTAAACTCGCTAAATCTTTTGGTAAAGGCACAGGTTTTGCTATCGGTCTCATCCTTCTCCCGGCAATCTTCGAGATGATTCTTGCCTTCGGCGACGCAAAGTACAAACAACTTCCATCTTCTAAATAATCACCAAGAAGTCTTAAATCCCCGCCAAAAGACGCGGGGATTTTTGTTTATACCTCTGTAAAAAAGTAAATTAGCACTCTTGACAAACGAGTGCTAATTGTCTACAATAAAGTCAGAAATTAGCACTGAATATAAAAGACTGCTAACGAAAGTATAAAAATGTCAAAGATTATTGGAATTGACCTCGGAACCACGAACTCTGCGTTCGCCTATATGGTTGCCGGTCAGCCAGAAGTTATCACGAATGCTGAAGGCGACAGGACCACCCCTTCTGTTGTCGCTGTCACTAAAAAAGGCGAACGCCTCGTCGGTAAAGTCGCCCAACGTCAGCGCGTTACAAACCCAAAGAATACCATTTACGGTATCAAACGCCTTATTGGCCGTAAGTTTAGCGATAAGGAAGTCCAAAAAGACCTCGACATCATGCCTTACAAGATTGTCGAAAAAGGTCACGGCGTTGCCGTCGAAATGGATGAAAAAACCTACACTCCAGAACAGATCTCTGCCATGGTCCTTTCGAAAATTAAAGCTGACGCTGAGGCCTTCCTCGGTGAGAAAGTAACTGAAGCTATCATTACTGTCCCGGCATACTTCGACGATTCTCAACGCCAAGCAACTAAGGACGCTGGCAAAATCGCTGGTCTCGAAGTTAAACGTATTATCCCTGAACCAACCGCTGCAGCTCTTGCCTATGGCTTAAACAAGAAAGACAACGAAAAGATTGCCGTCTTCGACCTTGGTGGCGGTACTTTCGATATTTCCATTCTTGAACTTGGCGACGGCGTCTTTGAAGTTAAAGCCACGAACGGTGATACTCACCTTGGCGGCAAAGACTTCGATAACGTAATCGTCAATTATCTCTGCGATGAGTTTAAGAAAGAATCCGGCATCGACATCAAGAAAGAGCCGGCCGCTATGCAACGTATTAAGGACGAAGCTGAGAAGGCGAAGAAGGAACTTTCCTCCACTACTTCCGTAGAAATCAACCTTCCGTTCCTCACTGCCGATGCTGACGGTCCAAAGCACTTTGAACACACCTTGACCCGTGCGAAACTCGAAGAGCTCGTTAAGGACTTGCTTGATCGTCTTGAAGAACCGGTCAGAAATGCCCTTAAAGACGCCAAGCTCGACACTAAGGACATCAATGAAATCGTTATGGTCGGCGGTATGACCCGCATGCCAGCCGTTGTCGAAAAGGTTAAGAAAATCTTTGGCAAAGACCCAATGCAAGGCGTGAACCCAGACGAAGTCGTTGCAGTTGGCGCAGCCATCGAAGGCGGCGTTCTTCAAGGCGACGTGAAGGATGTTCTCCTTCTTGACGTCACTCCTCTTTCCCTTGGTATTGAAACCATGGGCGGCGTCTGCACGAAGCTCATTGATCGCAACACTACCATCCCGACCTCAAAGTCCCAAATCTTCTCCACTGCATCTGACAATCAGCCGCAGGTTGAAATTCACGTTCTCCAAGGCGAACGCGAGTTTGCCCAAGACAACAAATCTCTCGGCCGCTTTATCCTAGACGGCATCGCTCCTGCCCCTCGCGGTATCCCGCAAATCGAAGTTACTTTTAACCTCGACGCCAACGGCATCTTGAACGTTACCGCCAAAGACAAGGGAACTGGTAAGGAACAATCTATCACTATTACCAACTCTGGCAATATGAGCAAAGAAGATATCGAAAAGGCTCAGAAAGAAGCCGAGCTCCACGCCGACGAAGACAAGAAAAAGCGTGAAGCTACCGACGCTCGCAACATTCTCGAAAACAAGGTTTACCAATTCGAGAAAATGCCTGACGAGTACAAGGATAAAATCTCCGACGAAGACAAAGACACGATTAAAAAGGCCTGCGACGCTGCTAAAGAAGTTTTGAAGGACGAAACCGCCGACAAGGAAAAACTTGAAGAAGCGACTAAGGATCTCGACAATCGCATCATGCCAATCGGCGCTAAGCTCTACCAGCAAGGCACGACTGACGCCAACACCGGCGAAGCTCCAAAAGACGACAAGTCCGACGACGAGCCTGTTGAAGGGGAAGTAGTCGACAAATAAAAAGTCGAAACCAATTACCGCAGCAATGGGGCTTTCTTCCAGAAGAAAGCCCCATTATCTTTTTTATGCTAAAATTAGTATATGGAAAAATCATCTTCAAAACCTGAGAAAATAGTAACCTCAATTGCACTTCTTTTCGTCGGTATCTGCTTTATCGTTTGGGCCGACAAAATCACGGACTGGATTGCCACCCTCTTCGGCATTCTTGCCCTGTTCTATGCCTTCGTTAAAACTATCAAATTCGTCAAAACCGAACCAGAAAAGCGCACCACTCTCCCGCTCATCTATATCGTCCTATCCGCTGCTGTCGGCATCATGCTTGTTTCTCACGCCGACTTCATTAAAGAAGTCATTTCCTTTGCGGTCGGGATTTATATTATTCTCACCTGTTCTGTTCAGCTTCTTGGCATGTCTAAAGTCCGCCACCGCAACGGGTCACTCGTCTGGCCGATTATCGGCATTGTCGTTGGCGTTCTTTGTATCACAGGTCATTTCATTATCCCGAACGAAATCGCCCGCATTATCGGCATCGCTTTGATTATTTACGCCATCGTCTATCTGACTGGCACGCTTTCAATAGAATCTACTGCCAAAAAATCAAGCAAAAAGCACGACTATAAGAAAATCGAGGAAGCCGTCATTGTTAAAGAGGCAAAAACCAAGAAAGCCTCGACGCATAAAGAGAAATAGTATATAATACATAAGTTAAAGGAGTTATATGAAAAATCCACGTCTCATTTTGATTACAAACCCAGGCTCAAGCTCTCGTAAGTATGCCCTGTATCGCGAAGATGAACTTCTCTGTTCTCTCCACTTTGAGTTCGAGAAAAAGAAAGTCGTCTGTACCTTGAAGAAAGCCGACGGCACTAAGAAAAAGCTTGAGAAAACCTACCCAGACTTGAATTCTACGGTCGGTGCCTTGAATGAGATTTTAACCGAAGAAGGTTATCTCGGCGGCGTTTCTAAAATCGACGCCATCCTCGCCCGCATCGTCGCAACCGGCGAGTACTTCACAAACGACCACCTCGTCGACAAAGAATGCCTTAAATATCTCGAAATCGCTAAGAAGCGCACTCCGCTCCATGTCCCAGTTGTTGCCAACGAGATTGAAGCCTTTGTCAAAGAGTTTAAGGGCACTCCAGTTATCGCCATCTCCGACTCTTCCTTCCACGCCGCACGCCCAGACTTAACTGAATACTACGCCATCGACAAAGATCTCGCCGATAAGTTCGAAATTAAGCGCTACGGCGCCCACGGCCTTTCTGTTGGTTCTATCGTGAATTACATGACCAAAGAAGACATCTTGCCAGAAAAGCTTATCGTCTGCCACCTCGGCTCCGGCTCGTCTATCACTGCCGTCTACAAAGGCCAATCTCTCGACACCACCATGGGCTACACCCCACTTGAGGGTCTCATGATGTCCACCCGCTCAGGATCTATCGACCCAGCCGCCGCTCTCGCCATTAAGCGCGCTATGAAATTCACCGACGATGAAGACCTCGAACAGTACTTGAATAAAAAATGCGGCCTTCTTGGTGTTTCTGGCCAGACCGACGATATGCGCGAAATCATTCGTCTCCGCGACGAAGGTGACGATCGTGCAACCTTTGCTCACGCCATGTTTGTCTATCGCATTCAGTCCGAAATCGGCCGTATGGCTGCCTCGCTTGGTGGTGTTGACGCCATCGTCTTCACTGCCACTATCGGCGAACGCTCTGACGAAATCCGTCGCTGTGTTTCCCAAAAACTTGGTTATCTTGGCTTCGAACTCGACAACGCGAAGAACGAATCCGACCTCGAGAATCGCCACGAAAACATCGCGACCGACAACTCAAAACCGATTTATGTTATTCGCACCGACGAATTTGAAGAAATGATTCGCCGCGCTAAGGTCGTTCTTGACGGTGGCGAATGTGAATGTGGTTGCGGGCATCAAAAATCCGAATGCAACTGCGAAAATTGCGATTGCAAGAAATAATGGAACAAGTCTCGAAACAAGAAACTGAAGAAATCCTCCGCCTC
>JAEEGL010206622.1_pt1 | contig 11256 bp, 10 predicted proteins | sample 9134231 | NCBI WGS metagenome assembly JAEEGL01 (sample SAMN16246548, study PRJNA631951) | gut metagenome | biome: gut microbiome; feature: rumen; material: fiber-attached | host: Bos | place: Iran: Karaj | collected 2018-10
GGAGTTAAGCCAATTGATTATTGCCGCATCAGGTTCTTTCACGGTAACACTTGATGATGGCAAATGCAAACGCTCGTTCTTCCTAAACCGTCCATATCAAGGTTTATATGTAAAACCAGGAATGTGGCGTGATCTGGAGGACTTCTCATCTGGTGCTGTTTGTATGGTGCTGGCCAGCGATGTCTATTTGAAAGAAGACTACATTAGGGATTATCAGGAGTTTTTGGAATTTAGAAAGAGTTAATTCTTCTTGATATGACGTTTCTGAAAGCCCTATGGCAGTTCTGTTCTTACCTTTTTTGGCCACAATGGAGATAATGTTATGATAATAGATCAGAATATTTTTGACGAACTTACGGCCAAAGCCAAGGCTTCGCCTCGGTTGCGGATGAATTATGATATGCGCAACAGTGCGTCTGACGGAAGCCAGCGTATGCTGAATGCAATTGAGTCAGGAACCATTATGCCCATTCACCGTCATATGGGTTCATCGGAAACTTGCCTGTGTGTCCGTGGCCATTTTGTAGAGTATTTCTATGATGAGAAAGGCAATGTTACCGACACCTTTGATATGCTGCCAGGAAGTTTAATCATAAGTGTACCAATAGGCCAGTGGCATAACTTGAAATCGTTGGAGAGCGGCACAGTGCTTTTCGAATGCAAGGACGGGGCGTATGAGCCGCAGAGCCCGACAGACATCTTGACAGTGTAGAGTTTAGTGTTTAGAGTCAGTTAAAAGTTTTGAGTTTTAAGTATATGGAAAAAGATATAGTAACCCGCTTGCGCGAGTTTATGGATAACGAAGCCAAGTCTTGCTCAATGGATTTTGGGTGCATCACACCAGAGTATGTGTATAGGATGTGGGGAGGAACGGTGAAGTTAGAAGAGATAGAGGAGGCGATGAGGGAGGTGAATAATCTTACAGTTTAGAGTTTATAGTGTATAGTTTATAGTCAGTTGGGAAGTGTAGAGTTTAAAGGTAAGGAAACATCATGAAAATTTCAGAGGTTCCTCTTTCTGGCGGATGTCATGTGGTAATATTGGGTGCTGGTGCCAGCATTGCAGCTACGCTTCGCAATCCTGAGGCTCATGGCTTGCAGTTGCCATCGATGAACAACTTACCCGATGTGGTTGGGTTGAATGGCGTTTTGAGCCATTTCCCCCAAGAACTCATTCAGGAGAACTTTGAGGCTACTTACAGTAATATTGCTGAACATGCGCCTGACAGTCCATACTTGAAAGTGATGAATGACTTGATTTATTCGTACTTTAGCAGTATGGAACTGCCATTGAAACCGACGATTTATGATTATCTTGTAATGTCGTTAAGAGATAAGGATGTCATTGCTACCTTTAATTGGGATCCTTTTCTTTATATGGCTTGGTGGCGCAACTACCTTCATGGTAGTAGTCCAAAACTTGTTTTCCTGCATGGGAATGTGGCTGTGGGTTATAATAAAGAGCGCAACATGATGGGCATGGCCGGTATGTATTCCAGAGACGGTGAGATATATTTCGAGCCTACTCGGTTGCTTTATCCAGTAAAGCATAAAGACTATTCCTCAGACCCATTTATAAAGCTGTCATGGGATATTTTGCAGGAACGCTTGGATAAATCCCAATGTAACACCCATAATGTGACAATATTCGGATATAGTGCGCCAGTTACAGATGTTGAGGCAATGGGGTTGATGAAAAAGGCCTGGGGCAGGGTGGATGACAGAGACCTTGAGCAATTTGAAATAATTGATGTGAGAAGTGAGGAAGAGGTAACCTACTCATGGAGGAACTTTATCCATACTCACCACTACAATTATTGTAATTCGTTTTTTGAAAGTTCGTTGGCATTGTACCCTCGGAGGACTGACGAGGCTTTTTTCTGCCACTATTTGCCAATCACCCCTGAAGAATCCTTCGTGGAGAGCAATCCTGTCCCACAAGATTTCCAAACCATTGAGGAGATGTGGGATTGGTATCAACCGCTTATTGACAAAGAAAAGAGCATCGAGTAAAGATGACACAGGATGAGACTTGGAATGCAAAGTATAATGAAGTAATAACGTTTATTGAGACCCATAAGCGGAATCCGTCACGCCATAACCTAGAAGAACGAGGATTATATTTGAATTGGATTAAGCATAACAGGAAAATGATGAACGCAGGAGAGATGAAGGAGGAAAGAGTGGAGGGGTTTATGGAACTTTGGGAATACATGGATCAAAATAGGCACAAAAACCAATATGTATAAAAGACGATGGAAGAATTTGAATTTCCCAAATGCGCCGTGTTTTATACCAGAACTTCTGATGGGTTGTTGAAATCAGGGGATATTCGCAATGCGTTTAATACAATATCAGCGAAAAGGTATGGTGATTTGTATGGCGGAAAATTCGTTGTTCAGCAACAATATCATGGGTTTGAGGGGGTTCGTTATTCGTTCTGTGCTTTTAAGAAAAGAACTAAACCTTCGTGTTTTACAGTATTGCCTGACCCTGTTTGGAGGGAAGTACGGTTTGCATACGTTGTTATTGTTGAGTATGACGGTTATGTTGCGATTAGTCGTAAGCTTGTTCCACAACTGAAAGAAATAAAAGGCTGTCTTAAGGAAATTGACTATCAGAAAATGTCGTCTGCTTTTATTACAGACACTACTCAATACCAAAAAATTGGGCTGAAAAATTTGGATATGTCAGACACGGCTATTCGTGGAAAGAGTCTTGAAGCAATTAATCTGGTTGACAACTTTTCAACTACAGGGGCCAATAACTTTGTGCTAAACCAATGCCGTCTTTTGAATAGCGACGGGGTTCTTTCTTTGGCGATGAATAGCTCAAAGGTGAATAAACTTGGCGACAAAGATGATTTTGACTCATTTTTGACATGGGTCAAAGGTGTTGTTGACTGCTTTAAAACCTGCGTGGCAAAGCAATCATTTCTTTCGGCCTTCGCTGAGTCTATTGACTATGATGGTGAACGTGACAAACTGACTCCAGCGAGTATTCTTTTCTATCCCAACGAACTCTTAACGGCATTTGATAATGGTCTATATGATAAGGTGATTGTAAAAGTGGGTGATTTAGAGAAAGATTGTCCCTTTTCTTTTACTGACTTCTTAAAGAATGTGGATTTATGCAGACCTGTCAATAAGCGAGGAGACGACTATGTGATAGAAACAAAAGAGAGAAAGCCCATATACCTCCAAATGGCGAAAGGCAAGATTAAGGTAAAAAGCGAAAAATACGATGCAATCCATCTTGTGAAATCTGACGGAGAAAGTGAGTCTCTGATTGACTACATCAACATCAACAGCCCCTTTGTGGTATATTTTGACCAATATGAATACCGCTATACTAACAGGAGGCTTTTTAAAGATAATGCTCTCTTGGGTAATCTTGAACGGTTTACTAGCGTATTCGACATCAAACCACGTTTGGCAACCGGTAGCACAACCAGTGAGAAAGGTGGTTTTTCTAATACCCACACAGTATTCGACCCCTCTTCAGAGTTCGCCTTTGTTGAAGATGAGTATATGAGGGAGTATGATGAGTTTATATGCGACGATTTAGGAAAAGAATGGGCTGATCATATTGGCATTGCAGATGGTCGTGTTTCATTCTTCCTGTCGAAGTATCATGATAGCCATTTTTCGGCAACAAGTTTTCAAGATGTGGTTGGACAAGCTTTGAAAAACTTGGGCAATCTGAAGCCTGATGCAGTTGTGCTTGAGTCGCGCCATGATGATTGGAACAAAAACTACAATGCAGAGCATGCTAATACGCAGATTCCCAGATTGAGAAAAGGTGCATCTGACCATTGGAAAAAGGCCATATTGAACCCCAATCTGAGAAGAGATATGTATCTGATTGTTAATTTTATTGCGAAGAATCATCTGGTGGACAATCTGAGGAGATTGCAAGCTGGTGAGTTTTTTGGGGAACGGAAGCAAACAGTGCAAATTCTTTGGTTGGTGTCATCGCTGATTTCACAATGCCATGAACAAGGCATAGGGATTCACATTGTTTGTAAAGAAAAAGATTAAGTGGAAATGTAATTAAATGCAATTTGGTTGAATCATAACGAGATGATGATGAATAGTGGGGAGATGAAAGCGGAGAGGGTGGAGAGGTTTAGGAATTTACTTGAACTTATTGAGAGATATAAGCATGGGAACCAATATCAATGACGGCAAGGGCTTTTCGTGAAACAAATGGGAGTTTAGTGGTTATTTATGTTAGCCAAGGTTGTGCTATCCAAAAAACGGTATAAGGATTATTGTATGAAAAACGAACTCAAGATATTTTTTTCTTGGCAGTCTTCTTCTAAAACCGAGAAACTAGATAACAAGGCGTTTATTTTGTCGTGCATCCAAGATGCCGTTAAGGCGATTGAAGGAAAGGGGAATTTGAAGGATGTTTCTTTTGACATTAAGCAAGGAACTGGAGGCGAACCAGGTTCGCCAGATATGATAGCTACCTGTTTGAAACGGAATGATGAGTGCCATATTTTTATTGCTGATATATCGGTAGATAAGAAATTCAACAAGGTTCAAAGATGGGCTAATAGGCCTCCAAGGCTTAGAGAACGGCCAAATGAAAACGTGATGTATGAGTTGGGAAGGGCTGACGGTCATTTGAGTTATAAGCAAGTAATTCATGTGGCAAATACTGTGTTTGGCGATGTAAGTAGTAATGATTATTTGCGTCCCGTGGATATACGACACAAACGAAGACCCATCACTTTTAGCCTTGCTGATAATGAAGCGCCTGAAACTGCAAAAGTAAGAGAAGGGCTTGTTGGGGATTTAAAAAAAGCCATACGGAAATCAGCCATAGCCGCCTTAGAACACATACACGAGGAGTTGAGGCCTTATGACAGTTGTGAGCAAGTCGCCCAAGAACTAAAATATACGAATAAATTTGTGTTCACTAAAGATCTTCAAGAGAACAGGAGGGCTGTTGCAGATAACAAGGGCGTTTTGAGAGTGCTTGGCACAAATGGCGTGGGAAAAACAAGGCTTGTGCTTGAAACAATTCTAAAAGAGCCGGAAGAAGAGCTTAAATTGTACTGTGACTGCTGGCTTACTACTGAAGATAAGATAATTGACACAACAACAAAGATTTTTGAAAAACAGATTTCAGCGGTCTTGATGCTTGATAATTGTAATAAAGATTTGTTCGAGAAATTGTTGGTGCTTTATAAACAGAAGAATGCCCAAAACAGACTTTATGCAATATTTGATGATGCCACTGAAAAAAGGATATGTGATGACTATAATATAATTAGATTCAATTATACATACGAGGATGTTGTGGATGGCATTATTGCCAACCTTTACGGGAAGAAAGACGAGGTGAGCACTAAAATAAAAGAATTTGCCTGTGGCAACCCTTTGTTTGCTGTTCAAGCCATAGAAGGTGTAATTAATACTGGCGATATTCGTGATTTCAACAACCAAAAGCTTGTTGCGAATATGCTTTGTGCGCCCGAAGGTAGTGAAGAGAGGATTATGGCTGAGACTCTGTCATTGTTCTCAAGTATTGGCTATGAAGGTGATGCTCATAAAGAGTTGGAGGAAATCGCACTGAATAAGAACATTACAGGTTCGAGTGGTGATGATGAAGTGTTGGTGAATAAGTTTGATGCTCAGATAAAGTTATATATTGAGCGTGGTTTAATGCAGAGGGTTGGTGTTTTTGTACGCTTTCGTTCGCCTGCCATATCCAAAATATTGGAGGATGAGTGGTTTGAAAAATGCACCGCAAATCAGATGGAGGCAATAATTATGACGCTCGGACAACGAGGGATGGCGATTAATCTTATACCCCCATTTTTTGATAAGATACGAGAAAGAGTTGACAATGACAGAATTGTTGACCTATTGAAAGAACTTTTGCAGCCAGGGAGGTTGTTAGCCAGAAGAGAGTTCATTAATACGGAAGTTGGCTCCAAGATTTACCGCTCAATGGTGGAAATAGTTCCAAATGATGTATGTGATAGTCTTTTCATATCACTTGGTGGGCTTAATAAGGAAGAATTGAAGCAAGTAAAGGATGGACGTCGTGAATTGGTGTGGACCTTAGAAAAACTTTGCTATAAGCCTGAGACTTTTGAAAAGGCCGCAAAACTCATGTTGCTGTTGGGTTGTTCGGAAGTTGAATTCATTTCAAACAATGCCACGGGTCAATTTGTTTCCTTGTTTCCTGTTTATCTGCCGGCAACATCAGTGCCCCTTTCAACAAGGCTGGATTTCCTAAAAAAAGAGATTCTTAGTTCGGGTGAGAAGCCTTTGATTATGAAAGCCCTGGATAGGGCAATCTGTACGATGAATTTCATACGTTTTGGAGGCGACGTTACTTTGAACGGTAAGAAGTATTCTTTCTATGAACCCAAAAACGAACAAGAAATTGAAGACTATATTACAGGTTGTCTTGACCTGATTCAGCAAGAGATAGACGGTAATACTGAATACAAAGACGGCTGCGTTAAAATGTTGGCTTCTAATCTTCGCGCCCTTAATTCTCTTGGGTTAAATGATTTGATCATGTCAAGGGTTGAAAAAGTGGCCAAGTCGTTAAATTACGAGTGGGACGACTTGTTGTACATGCCCCATTTTGCAAAAAAAGATAAAGAGATTACGATACATGATCAGAGGTTGCATAGAACACAAACTCTTATTCAGCTGCTTACCAAAACAGACTTTGTGTCACGTTTTGCAAGTGTGGAGAGCTATGAATGCAATGACTATCTTGGAATGTCGGATGCAGAACATAAAAAGGTTGTTGATGAGAAGTATGAAGCTTTGGCTGATGAAATGGTAAGTCAAAAACTGTATTCTATTGATACGCTGAAAGGTATATATAATAGTCAGACCTTTTTGCCTATGGCATTCGCCACTAAACTATCTTCGCTCCATACACCAGAAGAACAAATAGGTTTTGCAGAGGATTCAATTGACATATTGCAAGATAGTGTGAATAGTATATTTGTCTATTATGTGATGGGGGTTGAAGAGGAGGCGTTTGCCAAGATAGTAGATTTAATTTATGAGAAAGAAAAGTATTGGTTAATGTTTCCATTAGTAGCCGTAAGGAACTATGCATTTGACCATCACTACGTTGATTTGCTATTTGAACTTGCTGAACAGAAAAAAATTAAATTGTCCTATTTCATCACCTTTTGGCATTATTTGCGTATTGATAGACTTTATACGGATGAGGCAGTAGGTCTGTTAAAAAGATTGCTGAAGTTGCCTGATTCATTTGCGGTTGGATTACACATGGCGATGACTCAGTATTTGAGTAGCACTTATAATCAACCAGAAATGGATAAGTTGTTTGAGGACGAGATAATACAGAGGTCAGATGAAGTGGTTGTTCTTATTACAAATTCGCATTACTCGCACATTTTGGGTTGTTTGTTGTCGAAGGGGAATAAGAACGATTTGGCCAGAGCATTAGCTGAAGGTATTTTCAATTATGTCATTACTTCAGATGACGTATCGGTTAGATACGAAGTAGAGCGAGTGTTAAGTGTGTTGTTTGATCAATACTTTGATATTACATGGAAGGCGATGTCAGGATTGATGACATCAGCTGATGATGAGGATAAGTTTTTCAAGCTCTATTTTGCATTTGGATTCAGTACCATTCATAATCCATTCCCTTCGTTGATTTTTAAGAAGGCAAATCTACCGATTATTATGGGATGGTGTGGTCAGCATACAGATGTGGGCCCTTATCGTGTTATGGCTATAGCACCGCTTTCTGATGGTGAAGATTTGTCGGAACCTGTGCTGCTGTTGATTGATAAATATGGTAGTGATAAAAAGGTTTTGTCTGCATTGAGTGACAAACTTGGTTCTTTTTCTGGGCCTGTATCAATTTATGAAGGCAGGGCTAAAATGATTGAGCCTTTGACAAAACACAAAAATCCTGATGTTAGCACTTGGGCTGAATTAGAAATTAAACATTTGAAGTATTGTCAAGAGCAGGGCCAAAAAATCGAAGAAAACTTCATGATACTCGGCAGAATACCAAGCCATAATTGGACGCTTAATTTAGATGACGAAGAAGCTGTATAGGCAATAGCTAAAATGAAACTACAACGAGTCATACAATATAGCGACCTTTATCCCGAAGAGGCTGACAATCTACCCCAAGCAAAGGATTTTGTGAAAGGGTTGAGAAGGGAAGAATTGTGTACCATCACAGCCAATATGGTGCAGAGATTAAGCAAAATGCCCTTTTTTGACAACAATCTTGATCCAGATAAGGGCGAATATGATTTTGTGCGTTTCTTTCTTTCGGGCCGAATTCCTGAATTTACGCAAGATGTGTTAAACCGTCATGCTATTGCCAGAAAAAAGTTACCATCGACCTTTGAAAATAAGTTTTATGCCACTTCGAAATCGGCAATCATGTCGTTTCAACGTCTGTTTTTTTCAGTGAAACCTGAAAAAGAGTTGGATGCGAGTGTGCAGGTTGAGAAGAACTATTTCAAGGCGTTGCTTCTGGTTAATGAAGGAGTTTATGATGCAGAATATGATGAATCGAAGCATTCTGCGGAACCTTTTGATTTAAAGTTGGCCCATATTTACCTGGCCTACAATTACGCAAACGAGGACGTGGAATCGTCTGATTTGCATGACCTGTTTAGACGACAGTTGACCAAGAGCATCACTCTGTTTAATTTTCTGTATAGATCAAAAGACAAGCGGTTAAAAGTATTAAGGGCAAGGTTCTTGGCTCATTTCCATATTGGGAATTGGGTGGAATATCTGATACCTCATATCATGACCATACATTACCTGAAAGAAAACAGCGGACTATTGAGAATGAAATCCAATAGTAAGTATGGTAAAAGAGGTAGAAGAGTGTTGGAAAAAAGCTGTATTGACAAAGATGCCATTATCGCTGTGGCAGATAATCCCGATTACTTGGCATTTCGGGCAAAACCTTTCATTCGGCTGAAGAAACACCATTATACAATAACCAATCAGGCATTTGTGATAGAACACATATTCAACAGTGTGTATTTTGAGTTGAAGCAGTTTCGTAAAGATGCTGGGTTTTTGAGTGATGATGAGTTCAGACAGTTTTACACGACCGAGTTTTCACAGAAGTTTATGTTTGAGGGGTATGTGAATCAACTTATACCCGCCAATGTGGAAAAAGCCGTGTCGGGTAGCCAATGCGATGAGATATTAAAAATCGCGAAACGAGAGGGTAAACGTACTGATGGCGTTGTGCCACCTGATTATTATATCAGAGTGCCGGAAGGTTGTGTGGTGTTCGAGTATAAAGATGCTTTGACTAACGCAAAGGTGAAGGAAAAGAGAGATGCCGAGAAATTGTTTGCTGAAATCAGAAAGAAATTTTTTGAAAGCGACGAAGGTAACCACAAAGGTGTGGCGCAATTGCTCGATAGTGTAAAGGCTATCCAAGAAAGTTCGTTTTTCTTCGATAATCTTACACAAGATGCTGTCATATACCCTGTGTTGGTAGTTGACAATCCAGTTTATTCCATGCAAGGCATGCATACCGTTTTGGAATACATGATGCGAGAAGAGTGTGAACGACGTGGATTGCGTTCAGATTTAGTAAAACCGCTGGTTTTGATGGATGTGGCAACCTTGAAGATATACGCAGATTATTTGAATTGTAATGGTTTGATAAATACGTTTGAAGCATATTATAGGCATATTGAACTGCGCAAATCTGTAGAAAAGAACGATCCGTTTGAACCCTTGATATCATTTACGGAATTTATGAAAGACAAGGATATTGGAAATATGCATAATGTATTTGATAAGCTGCTTAGAGAAGTTAAGCCGGTGTTGCGGTACTATAGTTAAGCAAAAAAGCCGCCCATGCGGGCGGCCGGATGCTGGAAGCGTCCCATTACTATCGCTCATCCGAAGGAAAGCCAGGACGCTCTTTTACACTAGTGTAAGTGTAGAGAGGTGCCGAAGCGTGGATGAATGCAAAGATTTCCTTCAAACCCGTAGAGTTCTTCTCCAGGCATAACGAAGATCTTTCGCTGAATGACCTCTTTGCAGATATGAATCGGAACAGCCTCGCTGAGGAGTATATTCCAAACATCCACTTGTTTAACGTCGCTATCTCCATAGTCCGACGACCTAAAAGGCGGTGCAAAATTACAAAAAAATCATGACATACCCGATAGAAATCAAAGGAAAGACAAAAAAGCAAGTCACGAAGCTGAACCTTTCTGGTTGTAAATTAACTTCTTTCCCTGAAAACATATTTGAATATAACAACCTTACAAAGCTGGTTTTGAGCAATAATAGGATTAAGGTTATCCCAGCGGATATACTGAAATTGAAGAAGCTCAAAATGCTTGATTTATCGAACAACGAAATAAAAGTCTTGCATAGTGCTGTATTCAAACTGCCGAAATTGAAGATTCTGAATGTTTATGGAAACCAAATAAAAAAGTTCCCGAAACAGGTGTTTGAATCACATTTGGAAAAGATAATTGTCGGGAATAATCCAATGAAAAACGAAGAAGTAGAGAAAATAAGTTTGCTTTGTGAGGTAGTCGCTGATAAGAGCCAAGTCAATTCTTCAATGGTTAAAGTAGAAGAATCAAACAATGGGGAGGTTAAAGTGGAAGATGTGAAAAAAGACAAGAATACGGAGCAGAAACACAGCATTTTTATCAGTTATTCGCATAAAGATGCCATTTGGCTTGGTGTGGTAAAGACTCACCTGAAACCATTAGAGAGATATTATGGTATTGATGAATGGGATGACCAGAAATTGAGGACAAGCGACAAATGGAAAGAAGAAATTTCCAAGGCTTTGAATAATGCAACGATAGCCATATTGCTGTTTTCTCCTTATTTCATGGCCTCTGACTTTATCATCAATAATGAGTTACAACCGCTGCTTGAAAACGCTGATAAAAAAGGTACTAAAATAATGCCAGTGATGGTATCTCCTTGTGGGACATTGGAAGAAAGTGGACTTTCTGGCTATCAAGCACCTAACGGTCCCGATAAAACACTTATTGAGATGAACGAAGGAGAGGTGCATCGCACGTTGAGTAAATTGGTAAAAGATATAAAGTCATTTATCGATAATAAGATTTGAAAACGAAAACACAATAATAACAATGAAGAGTATCTTAGTGACGGGTGGTGCCGGGTTCATCGGCTCGAACCTGATAAAGCGTCTCTTTGCTGACCAGAAAGGCGCGACGATTGTGAACATCGATAATATGAATGCCTATTAC
>JAEEGL010438193.1_pt1 | contig 11256 bp, 10 predicted proteins | sample 9134231 | NCBI WGS metagenome assembly JAEEGL01 (sample SAMN16246548, study PRJNA631951) | gut metagenome | biome: gut microbiome; feature: rumen; material: fiber-attached | host: Bos | place: Iran: Karaj | collected 2018-10
AACCCTTAACCTTTTCCATCATCTTCATAAACAATCCTCCATCTTCTTACCTGAGACCGGCTTTACTCCTCCCCTTTACAGCCCCGTCTTCTCCGCAATGAACTTGCGGGCCATGATCGCATATTTAAGGGGATTTGCCTTGGCGGGATCCTGCTCGGCCTCAACCAGGAACCAGCCCGAATAATCCATCTTCTCAAGCTCGGCAAATACCGCGTCAAAATCAACGCAGCCGTCGCCGGGCACGGTGAATGTACCCTCTCTTACGGCTTTCAGGAAGGACCAGCGGCCTTCCGTAGCCTTCTTCAGAACATCGGGGCGCACATCCTTTAAGTGTACGTGTCCGATCCTCTCCGGATATTTTTTCAATATGTATGTGGGATCCTCACCCGAAAAGGTGAAATGCCCTGTATCATAGCAAAGATAAACAAGATCGGGATCGGTGTCATCGAGCATTTTTGCGGTTTCTTCGACAGTCTGCACGCCGGTTCCCATATGATGATGGAAGCAGAGCTTAAAGCCTCTGTCCTTTGCAACCTTTCCGAGCCTGTTCAGGCCGTCGCACATCTTCTTCCACTCTTCATCGGTGAAATGCACCTTGTTGTCAAAAATGGAAAGAGCCTCGTTGCCCTGAACCGAATAACTCTGCTCGGATACATTGATCCTGTCTGCGCCCATTGCTGAGAGATAATCAAGTTCTTTTATGAATTCCTTCTCCGTTTCCTCGTAAGGCTTTGTTGCAAGGAAAGAAGAGAACCACTTGCTTGCGATCCTCATACCTCTTAAGTCGAGGGCTTCCTTGAGGACCTTTGTGTCCTTGGGATACTTGTTTCCGACTTCACAGCCTGTGAAGCCCGCAAGAGCCATCTCGCTCACGCACTGCTCGAAAGTGTTTTCGCCGCCGAGTGCGGGCATATCATCATTGGTCCAGCCTATGGGTGCAATACCGAGTTTTACCTTATCTTTACTAAACATAATAAAAGTCCTTTCGTCATCGTATCATAAAAAGTACAACAAATAACCAAACACTTCTCAATATTTTCTGGCATTTTTCAGGTGTGCCATACGATTCTCATATGCTTCGTGGATCTTGGGGTTTGTCATCGAATCGCCGAGTCCCACATTCCACCATGAGAGATAGCCGTCCGTCATCGTCTTGGGCATCGCCTTGATATCGATCAGAACCGAAACATCATCCTGCTTTGCCTTTTCGAGCGCATCCTCGAGTTCGTTCATCGTCGTTGCGGTATATCCCTTGCAACCGTAGCCTCTTGCGATCATCGCAAAATCTGTCGGGATAAGATCTCCGTTCAATCCTTTTTCTGTCCGATATCGGAACATTGTGGCAAGCGATCCTATGCCGTTGCCCATCTGAAGATTGTTTATGCAGCCGAAACCGCAGTTGTCAAACAGCAGAACGACGATCTTTTTATGCTCCTGCAAAGAAGTCGCAAGTTCGGAGTGAAGCATCATAAAGGCGCCGTCTCCGACCATGGCATATACCTGCTGATCGGGTCTTGCGAGCTTTGCTCCGAGAGCCGCCGAGATCTCCCAGCCCATGCAGGAATAGCCGTATTCCATATTGTAGGTATCCTTGGCTTCCGTGGTCCACATTCTCTGAAGATCTCCGGGAAGGCTGCCGGATGCCGCGCAGATTATAGCATCTTCTTCTATCTTTTCCCTGATAAGCCCGATAGCCGCGGTCTGGGTTATGATACCGCCCGTAGCCTTTTTGAACTCTTCGAGAACGCCGGGTTCCATAGCCTTGATGAGGGGCTTGTATTCCTCGTTGTATTCGGTATGGGTAAGGAAATCCATCTCCTTGTCCCATGCCTCTTTTGCTGCCGTGATCTCTTTATCGTAGTCGCTTACATAACCTTTCTGTCCCAGCATCTTTGTAAGGAGCACCATCGATACTCCCGCATCTCCCACAACGGGTATGCCGTTCATCTTCATACCGTGATAACGCGATATGTTGATCCAGATGAACTGTACATCGGGATTTGCGAACAGTTCCTTGGAGCCTGTCGTAAAGTCCGAAAGTTTAGTACCGACACCGATGATGACATCGGCTTCGCGGGCCATCATATTTGCGGAAAGGTTACCCGTGCAGCCGAGACCGCCGAGGTTTCTCGGATTGCTGCCGACTGTCGCGCTCTTTCCTGACTGTGTCTCCGCATAAGGTATATTGAATCTCTCGCAGAAAGCGGTAACCGCTGTTCCGCATTCGGAGTATCTGACACCTCCTCCGACTATTACGAGAGGCTTCTTCTTTTTCATGATCACTTCGACCGCATCCTTGATCTCATCCTCTGAAGGAATGCGTCTTGTAATGCGCATAACTCTTTTTGCGAGGAACTCCTCCGGCCAGTCGTAACGTTCCCCCTGTACGTCCTGGGGAAGCGATATGCATACACCGCCGGTAAGCTCGGGATCGGTGAGCACTCTCATTGCATTGATCATTGCGCTCATAAGCTGCTCGGGGCGTGAGATCCTGTCCCAGTATCTGGAAACGGGTCTGAAAGCATCACTGGTTGTGAGGTTCAGGTCCCAGGGCTGCTCGATCTGCTGCAGAACGGGATCGGGCTGCCTTGTGGCATAGGTGTCTCCGGTAAACACAAGGAGAGGAAGGCTGTTTGCCGTTGCATCGGCAACCGCCGTCACCATATTTGCAGCGCCGGGTCCGATAGAGGAAGCGCACGCTATGATCTTTCTTCTGTTGTTCTGTTTTGCGAATCCCGCTGCGGCGTGTGCCATGCCCTGCTCGTTCCGTCCCTGAAAAACCTTGAGCCCTCCGGGATTCTCTTCGAGAGCCTGACCGAGTCCGAGGACGAAGCCGTGTCCGAAGATCGTGAAGATGCCTTCCACAAACTTGGTCTCTTCGCCGTCGAAGGATACGTATTGATTATCGAGGAAGCGAACGAGCGCCTGTCCTACTGTAAGATTAACTGTTTTCATAGCGGATCTCCTTTATTGACGATCATCAGGTCAATGCAACGTAAACGTTGCATTGTCGGGAGCGGATAGGAAGCGCTCCGGAAAGCGAGCTTTCCGAGACGCTTCTTATTCGCTCCTTATATGCCGCTTGCAGCGGCATTACCCTGATGATCTGAAATTTAAGCATTTACGATATCATTACATTATTCTTCCAGAAGCCACAGATGCTCGGGATCGTTATCCCTCGTTGTCCAGGGATCCTGCGGCAGGTGTCTTATCATCCAGCAATAATACATGTTATACCCCGGTGCGGCGGTCATGGGATGGGTGAGTCCGCCGGGAATACGCACACAGCTGCCGTCGCGGGACTTGAATACATTGTCTCCAATGAAGGCCGCTCCGAAGCCCTGCGGCTTCTCAAACTTGAAGTAATATACCTCGGGCTGGCGGTGCGAATGCGGAATGTAGCTCGACCACCTTCCGGCCTTTGTTATAACCTCTCCTATTACCATATTCGAGTACGGTGCGTTCTGATAATCGAATACGGTGAGCACCTCTCTCTTCGCGGTGCCTTCCCACTGTGTCGCACCCATGAGCTCGATCTTGTTTTCCGCGGGAGTGTAGAACTTCGTTTCAAAATCCCTTTCGTTTTCAGTCTTCTGAACGATGATCTCCGCGTCGCCGTCGGCTGTGACTTCTGCCTTCTTTCCCCTGCTCATATGCAGACAGTAGGGCGGTTCCTCAAACACATTTTTTCTCGAAGCGCTTTCTGTCCTGCCGTCGAACGAATAGGTGATCTTTCCTTCGGTAAGGAGGATAGCGGTCTCGTCCGTTTCATCGCTAAAACTCAGACGGTCTCCTTTTTTCATTCTGTAGACCGTGATGTCCATCATCATATCGGAGTTTTCTTCGGAAACCTTCTTTACTCCGTTTTTATCAAAATCAAGTCTTTCAAACATACTCATACTCTTGCCACCATCTCCCCGTACTGTTCTTTTTCTTCCTTAATGAATTTCTTTACGGCATCGACGCCCGGCATATCTTCCGAACATGCGTGGCTTGCAACGAGCATTGCCGCTTCCGCGCTGCCGAACTCCAGACAGTCCTGAATGTCCCAGCCTTCCATAAGACCGTAGAGGAAAGCGGATGCATATCCGTCTCCGCCTCCGAAGCTCTTTAAGAGTTTAACGGGGAAGGGCTTTATCGAATAGCTCTTTCCGTCATTCGTATATGCGGTGGAGCCCTCTTTTCCGTGTTTAATGACTACGATCTTCGCTCCGCAGCCATGCCAGTATGCTGCTGTTTCGGGATCCGTCATTCCTTCTTTTATGAGCTTTTCGGTAAGATCGAACTCTTCTCTCGATCCGAGTATGATATCCGCCTCTCTCGCAACCGTGGAATAGTAAATTGCGATCTCGTCGGTATTCTTCCAGGTATAGGGCCTGTAATCGATGTCAAAGATCACAAGCGTCTCATTCTTCTTCGCAAGTCTCAAAGCCTTCAGGGCCGCCTCCCTCGACGGGCTCTTTGCGAGTGCCGTACCCGAAATAAGAAGTGATGCGCTGCACTTTATATATTCCTCGTCCACTTCGGTAACGTCGAGTTCAAGATCAGCTATGGAATCGCGATACATAAGTATGCTGCTTTCGGTCTCGCTCTTTATCTCGGTAAAGGTTAGTCCGAGTTTTTCGCCGTTCTTTGCCCTTACCACATGGGATATGTCGATACCCTCTTCCTTAAATCTGTTCTCAATGAAAGTTCCGAACGCATCGTCCGAAACTTTACCAATAAAGCCCACCTTTTTGCCGAGTCGTGCCATACCGACCGCAATGTTCGCCGGAGAGCCTCCGAGATATTTTTTGAAAGTCGTGCTCTCGTTCAAAGGCTTGTAAAAATCCGTGGGATTCAGGTCGATTGCCGCTCTTCCCAGAGGGATGATGTCAAAACGCCTGTCCTTTTTGAACTCCAAAAAGCCCATAGTCATACCTTCCTTTCCGTATCGCTTGTTTTTATTTCATCGAAAAAACCTGCATATGTTTCTTTATGTTCTCATAGGCGCCCTTCATCATGGCGTCGCTCAGCGAAAAGTAATCCGTCTTTTCGTTTTTTAAGTATTCTTTCGCCGCTTCCTTTACCGCACAGAATGTAGCGGTGGCAACATTGATCTTTGTGATCCCGTGCGCTATGCACTTTCTGAAATCCTCATCACAGATGCCGGAGCCTCCGTGAAGCACGAGCGGAACCGGCACAAGCCTGTTTGCTTCGTCAAGGATGTCAAAATTGAGTTTGGGCGCCGCCTTGTAGAAGCCGTGCTGATTTCCTATAGAAAGGGCGATCGCATCCACGCCCGTTTCCTCATACAGCCTCTTCACTTCAAGCGGATCGGAATGTATCTTTGAAGCATCACCCGTCCCGTCCTCGGAAACTCCGAGCTGTCCGACCTCAGCCTCCACCGTTGCTCCGTATGCCGCGGCCATATTCATGGTCTCTTTTGTAAGGCGTATGTTCTCCCCGATCGGGTATTTGGACGCATCTATCATTACCGAAGTAAAGCCGAGTTCAAGCGCCTTCCGTATGACTTCAAGGTCAAGGCCGTGATCGAAGTGGACCGCCACGGGCACCTTTGCATTTTTAGCCGCAGCCGTCATCATCGGGCCGATCTTGTCGAGAGGTGAGAACGGCAGACGCACCTGCGCGATCTGGAGTATCATTGGAACATTCAGTTCCTCGGCAGCCTTCACGGCTCCGATTATCATCTCCATATCGGCGACCGAAAAGGCGCCCACACCGTAACCTTCCTTTTCTGCCCGAAGCAGTATATCTTTCATAGGTACCAGTGACATTTTAGCCTCCTTATTTGTAATGTTATTGTTAAAATATTGGTGTATTTCTGTAATATTATTACAAATTTAACACCTTTTATATAGGAGGTCAATGTCAGTTTTAGTTGAAAATTGGTAGGTTTGGGTAATATGAACGGTAAGAGGTATTACGGTCATCCCTTGCAGGCGGTCACAAGCTTCACTTTGTTCGCACTGCAGTATGCGACCGCTTTCTGATCAATGGCATCATCGGTAAAGAAACCGTCCATCTCCGAAAGAGAAGTGAAGTTCAAAAGCGAACTTCTGCCGAATTTGCTGGAATCGGCAACGAGATATTTTTTCGCGGAATGAGCCATGGCAGCCTTCTTTACCTCAAACTCAAGAGGTGAAGAGTTCGAGATATCTCCTGCCTCCGATATGCCGGCCGCCGCGATAAAAGCCTTCTTTATATTAAAACGCGCAAGAGTTTTTGCCGTATCGGCAGTAACAAAGGAATTCGTCCTTCTGTCAAGCGTGCCGGGAAGGCAGAAAAACTGCGTATCCGGGAGCTGTACTCCTCTGACTATGGCATTCAGGTTATTGGTGATGACCGTAACGTTTTTCCTGTCCGCAAGGTAATCGGGCAGATACATTGTGGTGGATCCGGAGTCTATGAATATGATATCTCCGTCCTCCACGATCTCGGCCGCTTCCCTGCAGATCTCCTTTTTAACGTTTGAATTGGTCATCTTTCGCTGTTCGAAAGGTATAAGCGGGTTTTCCTTGATGCTGGACACGCCGCCGTAAACCTTTTTGACAGTCCCCTTTGAGCAGAGTTCAGCAACATCCATCCTGCATGTGTTTATGGAAATGTCGAATTCCCTGCACAGTTCCTCCATGGAAACATGCTCCCTGTCGATGATGAACTGCTCCATTCTGCTTATTCTGTAGCTTTTCATAGCCATTTTACGGTTCCTCCCTGTTGTAAGTCCAAAAACTTCAGGTCAATAATACACCAACACTTTATAAAAATCAACAAAAGAAAGTAACTTTTTGTAAATTTAGTTGTTGAATGTTATTCTTTTGAGTGGTATAATGCCAATGAATTAACAAAGATATACCAATTACACTTATAAACACACCATAGGGAGGATATCTATATGATAAAGCTTGGAATCATCGGCGCAGGACGAATCGGCAAGGTTCATGCCGAAAGTGTTACCTATAATATAAAGAACGCAGAAGTTCTTTCGATCGCCGATCCCTTTATGAGCGACGAGACAGCCGCATGGGCAAGAGGCCTCGGCATCAGGAACGTTTCAAAGGACTACCACGACATCCTGAACAACCCCGAGATCGATGCCGTTCTCATCTGCTCTTCCACAAACACACACGCTGACATCGCGATCGAAGCGATCAAGGCCAAAAAGCATGTTTTCTGTGAAAAGCCCATTTCCCAGGATCTCGCAAAGATCAAAGAGGTCATGGAAGTTCTTAAGGGTACGGGCCTCAAGTTCCAGGTCGGCTTCAACCGCCGTTTCGACCACAACTTCGAAGCAGTACGCGAAGCTGTCAAAGCAGGCAAGATCGGTGATGTTCATGTCGTAAAGATCACATCCCGCGATCCCGATGCCCCTTCCCTTGATTATGTTAAGGTCTCCGGCGGCATCTTCCTTGATATGACGATCCATGATTTCGATATGGTACGCTACCTCTCCGGCAGCGACGTCGAGGAGATATATGCAAACGGCGCCTGCCTCGTAAATCCCGCTATCAAAGAATGCGGCGATATCGATACGGCTATCATCACAATGAAGCTCAAGAACGGTGCACTCGCAGTCATCGACAACTCCAGAAAGGCTGCATACGGCTATGACCAGAGAGCCGAGGTATTCGGTTCAAAGGGTCAGGTTGCGGTTACCAACGACGCTCCTTCCACCGCTGTTATCAGCACCGAAACAGGCGTTACCGGCGAAAAGCCTCTCTACTTCTTCCTTGAGCGCTATATGGCTTCCTTCTCCAAAGAGGTTTCCATGTTCTGCGCTGCCTGTGAAGGCAAGGGCGACGTTCCCGTGGATATCAACGACGGTCTCCAGCCCGTCCTCATCGCAAAGGCTGCAAAGAAGTCTTTGGAGGAAGGCAGACCCGTAAAACTCTCCGAGATAGAATTCTGATATAAACATATTGTTTCCTTTCCTGACCCCCGTGCCTTAGGCCGGGGGTCTTTTCGCGTTACATTTTTCTTGCAAACTTTTTGTTTTCGTTGTAAAGTAAAAGTTAGGCAATTTTTTAACAAGAAAGAGAGAATATATGTCATTAAAGCTAAGAGACGACGCAGCCTGCTGGTGCGGGAGCGGAAAAATGTACTGCGACTGCCATAAGGACTTCGACAAGAGGCTCAAAAAGCACAGGCTTCTTCATCATAAGGTTCCGGGAAGAAATCTCATAAAGACTCCCGAACAGATAAAGCGTATAAAGGAAAGCGCGAAGATCAACGTCGCTGTCCTTGACTACATACAGGATGTTATAAAGGAAGGAATGACCACTGCCGAGATCGACAGGATCGTTTATGATATGACCACAAAAATGGGCGGCATTCCCGCTCCCCTGAACTACGAAGGTTTCCCGTTCAGCGTGTGCACATCGGTAAACGATCAGGTCTGCCACGGTTTTCCTTCCGACAAGGTCATACTGAAAAGCGGCGACATTATAAACGTGGACTGCTCCACGATACTGAACGGCGCATATTCCGATTCATCGAGAATGTTCTGCATCGGTGATGTGGATCCCGAAGTAAAGCGTCTCGTTCAGGTCACTAAAGAGTGCGTGGACCTCGGATTCAAGGCCGTAAAGCCCTGGGGCTTCCTCGGGGATATGGGCCAGGCGGTGCACGACCATGCATATGCCAACGGTTTCTCCATCGTCCGCGAGATAGGCGGACACGGTGTGGGTAACGAATTCCACGAAGATCCCTGGGTCGGTTACCACACAAGGAAGGGAACCGATATGCTCCTTGCACCCGGGCTCATGTTTACGATAGAGCCCATGGTCAATATGGGCGAAGAAGGCATATATATTTCGGATGATAATGACTGGGAAGTATATACGGATGACGGTCTTCCCTCCGCACAGTGTGAGATCCAGGTACTTGTGACCGAGGACGGTGCGGAGATCATTTCCTGGTAGATTTTTAAGAGGGCGTAGAAAGGAGTCATATGAACGTTACAATAAGAAGCGGAAATTATTCCTGCGTTATCAGTTACCATGGGGCGGAACTGAAGAGCTTTAAGAAGGGAAACGACGAATACATTTTTCAAGCCGATCCCGAATTCTGGCCGAGGTCTTCACCGGTGCTCTTCCCCATAGTCGGCGCATTGAGCGACAAAAAGATAAAGATCGGCGGCAAAGAGTATTCAATGCCGCAGCACGGTTTCGCCAGAGACACGGATTTTAAGCTTCTGGAGAAGACCGAAAGCAGCTGCATATTCTATCTGCGTTCTTCGGAGGAGACAAAGCAACTCTATCCCTTCGATTTTGAGCTCAGGATCGAATATGTGTTAAAGAACAGCCGTCTCACAGTCTCCTGGAGAGTGATAAACATCGGGGCCGATACAATGTACTATTCCATCGGCGCCCACCCCGCTTTCTGCTGTGAGCCCTGCAACGCAAGCATACGTTTGTTCAAGGACGGAAGAAGGCTCGACTCTTTTGAAAATCTCGGCTACGAGGCAGGAACGCTGACAGGCGAGAAGACGACCGTTGCCCTGAACGAAGGCAGGCTTGATTACTGTCACCATACCTTCGACAAGGATGCATATATACTCGGAAACCGTCAGGCAGACGAAGCAGAGCTTCTCGACGGCTCGGGCAAGCGCCTTGTCACCGTGCGTTTTGAAACGCCCGCCCTCGGTCTCTGGTCACCTACCGGAAAGGATGCGCCTTTTATCTGCATCGAGCCCTGGTACGGCATTCCGGATATGAACGGATTTGACGGCGAATTCTCGGATAAGCCTCTGGCTCTCGCATGTGAGCCCGGCGGAAAGGCCGAAAAGAGTTATACTATAGAGATATACTGATCATGTGGATGTTGCTCGTTCTCTTCTACGGCGTCGTTAAGGGCGCCCGCGAAGCCATAAAAAAGAAAGCCCTCACGAAGAATTCCGTAATCGAGGTGCTTGTAGTATATACAATGCTTTCATTCATCTTCTGCATACCGCAGGTCAGGAACGCCGGCGGACTTGCAGGCCCGCAGTATGCTTGGATAGCGCTTAAATCCTTCTGCATATTCGTCGCATGGATCTGCAGTTTCAAGGCGATAGACAAGCTTCCGATCAGCATGTACGGCGTGCTGGACCTTTCAAGAGTCCTTTTTGCCACCCTGCTCGGAGTTATGGTACTCGGCGAAACGATGAGTCCCTTGCATATCCTCGGACTTTCGATCGTTCTTCTCGGTCTTGTTCTCCTAAAGTTCAAACCGGGCTTTATAAAAAGAGCGGAAATGAAGGAAATGCTGGAATCGGGAACCGCCATGTCAAAAGTCAGGGAAGCGCGTCCCGTCGATACCTCCAAAACATGGTTCTATGTTGTCCTTGCGTTTCTCAACTGCATACTGAATGCGGTTTCGGGCACAATGGACAAGGTGCTGATGAAGGAAATGAACAGCAGCCAGCTTCAGTTCTGGTATATGCTGTTCCTTACGCTTTACTACATCATATATGTTCTCATCACCCGTACAAAGATAAGACCTTCGGTATTTAAGAACGGCTGGATCTGGGCTCTTGCAATCCTGTTCGTTGCGGCCGACAAGGCGCTCTTTATAGCAAATGCCGATCCCGCAAGCCGTGTCACCGTAATGACGCTGATCAAGCAGACAGGTACCATAGTCACCATACTTGCGGGCAGAGTCGTCTTTAAGGAAAAGCACGTTGCATACAGGCTTTTCTGTGCTGCCGTTATCCTCTGCGGAATAGTTCTCGGAGTGCTGGCAAAATAACCACGGAAGCAAAGCCGCAGGCTTATTAAACGCTAAAGCAAAAATAATAAATATTCTTACACTTTACCACTTGACAACATCGAAAAAAGGTGTAAAATGCTCTCATACATTAAAGCGACAAAGGGGTCGCAGACCGCAAGGCGGTTCTGCGCCCTTTTTATTTTATTCAAAAAGGAGAATAGCTATGTTGAAAAATGAGTACTTAAAAAGGGTTATGGCCGACGTTGAAAAGAGAAATCCCGGCGAAAAAGAATTCTTCCAGGCAGTAAGCGAAGTTCTTGAATCACTTGAGCCCGTTATCGAGAGACATCCCGAATATGAAAAGATGGGTATCATCGAGCGTATCACAGAGCCCGACAGGATCATCAAGTTCCGCGTAGCATGGGTTGACGACAACAACAAAGTTCAGATCAACCGCGGTTTCCGTGTACAGTTCAACTCCGCGATCGGACCTTACAAGGGCGGTCTTCGTTTCCATCCCTCGGTCTGGGAAGGAACACTCAAGTTCCTCGGCTTCGAGCAGATCTT
>JAEEGL011887774.1_pt1 | contig 11256 bp, 7 predicted proteins | sample 9134231 | NCBI WGS metagenome assembly JAEEGL01 (sample SAMN16246548, study PRJNA631951) | gut metagenome | biome: gut microbiome; feature: rumen; material: fiber-attached | host: Bos | place: Iran: Karaj | collected 2018-10
CTCTTAAGATATATTCCGCTATGAGCATACCTGACATATTGCCGGTAAACGGAATATACTCTCCACTCTTTGTATCGAGTGCATAGATACCAAGCCTGTCGGCATCAGGGTCTGTCGCAAGTACGATATCCGCATTCTTTTCTTTTGCAAGCTTAAGCGCCAACGTAAAAGCTTTGGGATCTTCCGGGTTGGGGTACTCAAGCGTAGTAAAATCCGGATCCGGTAATTCCTGTTCCGGAACAACATATACATGCTTAAATCCAAGTTCTGACAATATCCTTCTTACCGGCTTATTACCTGTGCCGTGGAAAGGAGTATATACTATCCTGATATCTTCCGCCATCTTCTCGATGATCTCCGGATGAATTATCTGTTTCTTAAGCTCTGCCATGTATTTATCGTCAATATCCTTGCCGATGATCTGATACAGACCCTTACTCATGGCTTCATCCTTTGACATGGTCTTTACCGTATGATAGTCGGCCACTTTATTGACCTCTGCGATTATCTCACCGTCCATGGGTGTAGATACCTGTGCACCATCTTCCCAATATACCTTATATCCGTTATATTCAGGAGGATTATGGCTGGCCGTCACCACAATACCCGAAATACATCCCAAAGTACGCACAGCAAAACTCAGTTCCGGTGTAGGACGAAGTTCATCAAAAACATAGGCTTTAATACCGTTGGCTGCCAGACAACGTGCTGCCTCATCAGCAAATTCAGGGCTCATGCGTCTTGAATCATAGGCAATGGCAACACCTTTATTCTGCCCGCCTTTAATGATTATATAATTGGCAAGTCCCTGAGTCGCCTTTCTGACCGTATATATGTTCATCCTGTTGGTTCCGGCACCGATAATGCCTCTCAATCCGCCGGTGCCGAATTCAAGTTCCTTATAGAATCTTTCCTCGATCTCTTTTTCGTCACTCCCAATAGATTTCAGTTCTTCCTTGGTAGTTTCGTCAAAATAGTCATCCTTCAGCCAAAACTCATATTCATCTCTGTAGCTCATACTGCCCTCCTTATATGATAATGCCTATACGATCTTTACCGAATAATCACTTCTGTCCAATGAAAAATTGGGATTATAATAGGGATCACCCTTTTTAAGCTCTTCTTTCCATTTCTCTCTAAACAGTTCGGACTCTCTTTCATATCTCTCGGCATTGGTACCGCTTTTATCCGATCCGCGGGATGCCGACTCAAAATGATACAACTCGGCAAATGGCGTAAAGACGTTAAGATATCCTCTCTTTCGCAATCTCAAACAGAAATCGACATCATTAAGCGATACGGCAAAATGATCATCCAGTCCGCCCAACTTTGCATAAAGGTATTTTTTCACAAGCAGACACGCCCCTGTTACAGCCGTTACATCCTGTGCATAACACAGCCGTCCCATATAGCCGAGATTGTCATATGACTTGCCGTAATGAGTATGACCCGCGGTCCTGTGAGCTCCAAGTCCGATGACCACACCGGCATGCTGAATAGTCCTGTCAGGATACAGAAGCTTGGCTCCCACGGCTCCCACATCCTTGCGTTGTGCATACATCAACATCTCTTCCAGCCAGGTGGGAGTTATGACCTGCGTATCATTATTAAGCAGTAACAGATACTGTCCGTCTGCATACTCGGCACCGTAATTGACTATCCTCGAATAATTAAAGGCACCGATATAACGGATCACCTTTATATTGTCCTTCTTAAGGCTTTTATAATACTCCTCGATCTCCATGGTCTCGGAGTTGTTCTCTACGATGATCACCTCATAATTGTCATATGTGGTTCTGGTAAAGATAGAATCCAGACATCTTCTTAGATCATCCACATGATCCTTGTTGGGGATCACTATTGATACCTTCGGATGACCCAAAAGTTCATACTTGATCTTAAATATTGTCTCAAAGGCCCTTGTACTTGTTATCTCGAAATCCTTAAAGCCGTGAGTTCTTAAATGATCCGATACCGCACCGACTGCCGCTTCTATGGCATAGCTCTTGGCCCCTATGTCACTGGCCACACTGCCCGAATGAGATCTCCAATAATATAAAAGTTTGGGGACATGAACGATCCTATGAGCCTTGTCAGTAAGTCTCAAGATCATATCATGATCCTGACTTCCGTCATATTTGGTACGGAAAAGCTCCATGCCATTAAGGAGTTCCCTCTTAAAGCAGCTGAAATGACAGATATAATTGTTGGCTCTGAGATTATCTATCGCAAAATCCGGCTTGAAATGAAGCGTGATCATTTTGTCGATATTATTATTCTTAAATGTGGTCTCATCACAGTAGATATAGTCCGCACCCTGTTCATTGATGACTTTAACATATTCATACAATACGCTCGGATGCAATATATCATCATGATCGAAAAGTGCTATGTAATCGCCTGTAGCAAGCTTAAGGCACTCATTGGTATTCTCGGATATACCCTTATTGGCTCCAAGCTTCTGATATCGGATCCTGTCGTCCTTTTTTGCAAGCGACAATATATATTCTCCCACATAGTCATGTGATGCATCCGAACCGTCAGCAAGGCAGAGTTCCCATTTTGAATAGGTCTGAGCAAGCACGGATTCCGCCATCTGCCTAAGATAAGACTGCGGAGTATTATATAACGGAACAAGGATACTGATTACAGGCATATACTCCCATACGGCATCCTGTTGGGCCTTGCGCTGTTCTTCACTCGGAAAACTTGCCTTACCATAACCTTTTTTGGCTCTGTGTTCCCTTATCTTGTATCCGACCTTATCAAAAAAGCCCTTGGGACCTCCAAGATTCTTAATGCGGGTCTTATAATTCCCGGTCTTTATCATAAGGTCTCTGATCCATTTGGTACTCTTCCACAGAGGGTTATTGTGGATCCTGTCAAGTCTGAAATGGAGCATCTCATTCTCCTGCTCAAGGGATGCTACCTTTTCAATATATTCCCTGTTCTTCTTCAGTTGTTCTTCGTACAGTTCTTTGTAACTATCACTCATTCGCTATATACCTGTTAGTGAATCTGCATAAAACCATCCTTGAAGCAAGTCCCTTTGCCATAACTCCAACCTGGTACTCTCCCTTGGGAAGGGAACTTAAGTCCGGTACAACCGAAAACCCGCACATCGCCGGACGTTCCTCTCTGTCCAGATTGATCTCCAAATCCGGCCTGTATACACGATTGCACGGAAGCTCGTATATTCCGTCCTGCCCTTTTAACAGCAGATAGAACTTAAAGCATGAATTGTCACTTCCGGCCACAAATGCGTAGCCGCCAATATATATCGTCCTGTCGTCTCCCGTTCTGCTGTCATTGGGTCCAAGCCAGTATTCAAGGGTTCCACATTGTTCCAAACTTATGATCAGGCATTCGTTATCCCATCCGGATCTGATCGCCGACCTTAACCTCGACGGTACAACCGTCTTGATCCCACTGTTACCGTCATATTCATACTCATAGGCATAAGTGTAATTGCTGTCCAATATGTCTCTGGTAAGATAGTCATGATAATACGGGTCTGTGGCATATAATGCCGGATGCTTGCGATATAGTCTCTGCCTCTCATTCTGAAGCCTTAATATCTTGTCTCTGGATTCATCATCTCCACGGCTTAAGGATTCATAATGCCACAGATGTGTGGTATTCACTATTACATTATACAACCCTTTCTCATAAAGAGTATAGCAAATATCTACATCATTGAAGGCAACCGCAAAACTTTCATCAAATCCGCCGATATCCTTAAATACCGAAGCTCTGATCATCAAACATGCACCCGTCACAGCCAATACATCCCTGTCAAGATCATTGGCATGATCGAAATATACATGATCATCCTCTTTATATTGCAGTTTATGAACAGGTCCGAGTCTTAAATTGGTAATGCCACAATGCTGGATGACTTTGCTCTGCGGATAATACAGCTTGGCGCCTACCGCTCCCACGTGTTCCCTAGAGGCATATACCGACATTTTTGATAACCAGTTACCGTCTCTAATCTCGATATCATCATTAAGGAAAAGCAGGTACTCGCCCTTAGCTTCCTTAGCCAAACGGTTACATATCGCAGAAAAATTAAACTCCTGTGGCAAATACAGATATTTCAAGCCTTTAAGCCACTCTTTCGATTCCTTTTTAATGCTTTCCGTATTCTGCTCAATTATGATTTTATTTTCTTCGTTGCTGCCATTATCCAGTATGATTATTTCGTATGGAACACCTGTTGTTCTTCCCACAAGCGACACAAGCAACTGTTTTAGAACATCCGGATTATCTTTTGAAGGTACGAGTATGGATACAAGTTCCGGGCAAGTATGATCATAAAGCTGTATTTTACATCCTTCCGGGTACAGAGTCTTCGAATAATCGTTGTGATACAGAACATAGTCCACATGACGTACCTGCGAAGAATCAAGTCCCTTTGTGATCCGAAGGATAAGCTCATATATATCCGTTATGCCCTCAATGATCTTATGCCTCCTAACCGCAATGACGTTACCCATATACAGATAACTTGTAAGCGTATCAGGCGACCAACCCGGACGCAGAATCGGATTCATACGCACGGTCTTATCGGAATTGTATTCATCCTCATCGCCATAGACCACCAATGTCTCAGGGAATTCATTGAATACGGATATAACCGCATGCAAAGCCCTTGATGACAGTTTATGTCTGTCCGCCACAAAAAGTATCACATCGGCGGCATAACTGCATTTTCCTATCTCATCGAAACCAACCACCTGTACATCATCCGTATTAGGGAGCGTGCCTGCCAGGTACTCTATCTCTTTCTGTCTTATCCACGAATCGTAGGATATAAAGCTTTCATCCAGTAGACGTTCATATTCATTATGCAGTTGTCTTACCCTCGGAGCTCTGATGAGTTCCTTAACAACACTTAACATCAGAATCTGAACCTCTTTGACACTTCATCCTTAAGCAATCCAGTCATATTGCCGTTTATCTTAACCGTATTCATGCTGACATGCAGTTCATTGCCCGTACTTCTTATCTTATCCTTAAGTTCGATAACTATACATGGGTCATCATAATAGAAGATGGCAAGGATCCCACTTTCGCTGCCCGTCTTTTTTCCATTGACGTAGATCCGTTTATTGTCGGTAAGCTTTAACGGTTCACCGTTTAATACCACGCTGTGTATGACACTCATACAATAATCCATCATGGGATCGATACGTACTTTTTTCGTATTGCTGTCAAGAGAGAGATTGAAATCGATCTCACCTTTGCTGTCATAATTCTCATCAAGGAAGAAGGATTCCTCTTCATTAAATCCCTTCCCTGAGTCAATATATATCTGTACAGAGTTCCTATGCGTTACAGCCGGATCGGCATTCTTAAATATCTCCTTGCCTATGACCTGTCCGCCTATGAGTTCTCTTAATTCTCCCATGGAGAGCATTCTGCCTGTCACTTCTTTCTGAAAAGAAGCCTCTCTTTCCCTTAGGATCTCCGCTTCTTCCGGCTGAATGTCGAGCAGGCCAAATGTTAATTCATAGTTAAATTTATTGCGTGTTTCATCTTCCAACAGATAGCAGTATAATGCCCTGAAAGCAATATCTTTTGTAGGGATCTGCCTGTATTCGGTCCACTCATAGTCAATAACCGTCCAAGGATCCTTCATAAGATCCTTTCCAACCAGTATATTGGAAAACACAAGATCATAATCTGAAACCGCCTTATCAGCCCCATGATCGATACGCTTCATATACTCGTCAAAAAGCTCGGCAAAACCCTTTTCATCGCCTCTGCTTACATATTCATCAAAGTACTCAGTAAGCGGTCTGCCTTCCACATACGGAAACCCAACCGACACCTCATCCGGATCATACTCGCACGGACATATCACAAGCTTACTGTCTCTGTATCTTGCACTTAACAGTTCGTAACTCTTACGCATATTGGCAATATGAATACTTCCGGCATTCTTATAGATTGCCCGTTTTCTTACAGAATTACCAAGTATTTCCGTACATAACTGGTATTCGGGAGCACGGTCATTGGAATACCTGACATAATCCGTGTTCACATCCTCTCCGATCACCACCAGGTACGAGTTAGAGAAAAACGGAAACTGTTCTTCCTTCAACAAGCCATCAAAAACCGCGTTTTCATCGAACAGAAGATATCTGTCGCCATCGAAATTGCGTATGTTATTATATAATTCTCCTTTAACAGGCTGCCGTCTGTCAGAGAACAATGTAGTCATAAATTTATAGTCCGGATACGGATAATAGAAATGGAATGATTCAAGACCTGTTTTTTTACATATGTCAGCAAGTCCTTTTTTAGAGAATGTCCGCACACCCCCTCCGTCTTTGTAACATTCTATTGACGAAAAAAGCGTACCCAAATGGTCCTCTTTGCATCCTGCCCAGTATTTAAGCCCATACCTGTTCTCGATCGCAATAACGATCCTTCCGTTTTTACTCTTATGTTTTGCTATTATCTTTAGGAAATCTTCATATGGGGTATTCGAATCAATATAACTCTGGGCATATTCAAACACTCCGATAAGAAATACATAATCATAATCCTTGGGTAAAGTTGGCTCTATATCTGCAAAATTGCCCACGTTGATCCGTATATTGTCATGCTCACTATGCCTGTAAGCATTGATAAGGCTTCTCTTACGCGATAATTCCACACAATCTACCTTAAGCGCACGCTTAGCCAATGCTCCTGTGATAGCCCCACACCCGGAGCCTATCTCCAGCACCTTCATATTCTTATCTATGGGAAGCCAATCCACTATATTCTCTCTCTGTGAAGAAAGATGATAAAGAATTGGCCAACTCTTTCTCTCTTCAATTACCTTGGGATACTCAAGGGGCGAATAAGTCTGTACGATGGACAGCATCTCATCTTCCACCACACCGTCACAATACAGATCTTTTCCGCTGTAATGCTCATAATTCAGTTCAATCTTACCTATTGTCTCATTGTCCATTTGATCTTCCAATTATCCTAAGCTGCCTATTCTACCGTCACAACAGAATTCATATCATAAAAACCAACTGTATCCTTATCCGAGATAACCGTAAGATTCATGACATCATACAGTCTGTGATATACGACGAAATCATCCTTCTCATATCCCGTGGTACCGAAGGAAAGAAGATATTCTCCACCCTGAAGGTTCATATCCTGAGTAAAGGTTACCGACTTGCTCTCTCCGGCCTTTACGGATTCCAAAAATGCCTTTTCATACATTGTATTGGTACCTGTTATCTCGGTTCCCTTGATATTCTTAATCGTAAATGCAAAAATCGGAGCCTTTATATCCCTTGTAAAATCAACCGAAAAATGTATGGTAAAAGGCTCCCCTTTTATTATCGCGGACGTTCGTATACCCTTTTTGTCGGTTATATAATAATCGTGTATTACCGCCGAACCGTCTCCGTATTCCAAAAGCTCCGGATTGATGGATGCACCGGCCGTATCCTTATCCCGCCCGATTACATTCTCATTATCCGATTTAGGAGCTTGTGTATCTGCTTTATCTTCTTCTTTGTACTGACCGACAAGCACCTGCTTATAAGCATCAATTATCTCTTTGGGACCGCCCTCCCGCAATTTTACGCCCTTATTAAGCAGGATAACCCTGTCGCAATACTTGGCAATAGACGTCAGATCATGGCTTACAAAAAGTATCGTCTTACCCTGACTCTTGAATTCTTCAAATTTGTGATAGCATTTTGCCTGAAAGAACACATCACCCACAGACAATGCTTCATCAACTATAAGGATCTCAGGGTCAATATTAATGGCTACCGCAAACGCAAGTCGTACAAACATACCGCTTGAATATGTCTTGCACGGCTGATACACATACTCGCCTATATCCGCAAAATCAAGTATATCCTGTAATCTGTCATCTATCTCTTTTTTGGTAAATCCCATCATGGTGCCGTTAAGATAGATATTCTCTATGCCGTTATATTCCATATTAAAACCGGCACCCAGTTCAAGTAATGCAGAAATACGTCCGTCTACGGTGATCGTTCCGGACGTTGGAGTGAGTACGCCTGTTATGATCTTAAGCATCGTACTTTTTCCGGAACCATTGGTCCCTATTATACCGACAGTCTCACCCTTATATATGGTCATGTCCACATCACTAAGAGCATGATGATCGGTACTCCTTCTATTCTTCGGATTGATGGCTTCCCTGAATCTGTCGCTCGGTCTGTCATACAATCTGTAGACTTTGGATATTTTATTGGCTTTAATGGCAATATCCGAACTCACAATTATCTCCAAATCTATAATACATCTGCAAAATGGGGCTTGAGTCTGTTAAAAAGTGTAGTCCCCAAAAAGAGGATCACACCCGTAAAACACCAAAAATACAATGTACCCCATATATCTTCAAAAAACCATGCACCGCCGACTACGGTATTACGATATCCCGTAACCACATATACCAAGGGATTGATACTGATGATCCTCCTCCAAAGCGGCGAAATATTCTCAATATTCCACAATATAGGTGTAGCCCACATACCAATCTGAAGGATTATACCTATTATCTGGGCTATATCCCTGAAAAAGACCATTATCGCGCCGGTTATATATGACAGTCCCAAAGAAAGCAACAAAACACAGATACTGTAATACAGTATCTGTATCGTATATATCCCCGGATAATAACCATATATACAAGCCATAATGAGCATAACACACACGAAGAATATATGAATGAAGATCGCGGCCAGCACTTTGATCACAGGGAGAATGCTGACATCAAAAACGACTTTTTTGACAAGATAATTGTATTCAACCATAGCCGCGGTTCCGTGAGTCAGTGCCTCCTGAAAGAAAAACCACGGAACAAGACCTGCTGTCAAAAATAACACATATGGAATGGTGGTAGATCTCGGTCCATCCTGTGCTCCTGCCCCCATGATCACATCAAAGACAATGTAATACATGACGATCGTAACTACCGGCTGTATCATCGCCCAAAGCGCACCCAAATAAGAGCCCGCATATCTCTTTTTAAAATCATTGCAGGCCAGCTTCCATATAAGCCCTCTGTTATGATACAAACCGGCGAATAGACCGCCGTTTTTTGTCCTGTCCATCAATCCTCTGCTCCCGGAATACTGTCAAAGTCCATGTGCCCGCTTATATTCTTCAATACCGGACCATTTCATGTCTTTTTCCGACATAATGAGCTCTGTTCCGTCTTCAAACGGCCAATCGATTCCTATATCCGGATCATCGTATCTGATCCCGCCCTCATCATTGGCGTGATAGAAATCCGTGCATTTATATGCGAATTCCGCATACTCGCTTAGCACTAAAAATCCGTGTGCAAAACCTTCCGGAATATAGAACTGCTTCTTATTCTCAGCGGAGAGTATAACTCCATGATATTTTCCGAATGTGGAAGAACCTTTTCTTAAGTCAACAGCCACATCATAAACCTCGCCGTTTATCACTCTTACCAGCTTGGCCTGCGGATGATTTATCTGAAAATGGAGGCCTCTTAAGACTCCCCTCTTGGATGCGGACTGATTATCCTGAACAAACACTCTGTCTATCCCGGCAGCATCAAAATCCTGCTTATTATATGTCTCCACAAAATAGCCCCTGCTGTCTCCGTGTACTTCGGGTGTTACCACCAACAATCCCTCTATTTCACATTTTTCTACCGTTATTTTGCCCATTTCACCAAAATCTCCTGTTTTGTTTTATATGATCAATCTGCCTTAAGATATGAAAGATCCATATCTACTCTGCCTTCTATACCATCTATACGACCTGCAGAAGAATACTGCCACATCTGGTATGTACCCGTATATGACGGAGAATCCGAGTACTCCGCAAGCCATATGACATCACTTTTGGCAAATGTCGTGACATCCAGTCTGTTGTTGAACCAGTTCCTGCTTGCATATATCCCCGCTTTATAACCACTACTCTTTATAGTCTCACAAAAAGCTTCTACAGCATTTGATCTGTCTGTAGCCGGAAGAGAATCAGCTCTTCCTCTTCCACCTGCACTTTCAGAATCGATAAATATGGGATATTCAACAGAATATGGCTTTATAAGCGATATAACCGCACTTGCTTCCTCAACTGCCTCCACCGGATTAAGCGCCTGAGTAAAGAAATATACTCCGACAGGAATACCTGCCGCTGCCGCACCTTCCATATTGGCGGCAAAATACGGATCCACAACTATGGCTCCTGTAGATGCGCCTCTGTAACCGCATCTGATAATGGCGAACTCCACACCGTTATCCTTTACCTTCATCCAGTCAATATCACCGTTGTACTTGGATACATCTATTCCGAAATGCGCATTCTCCTGCGTCTTTACCGCAGAACTTCCCGATGTCTCTTCTGCAGCTTCATTGACCGCCGTATCTTCTCTTGACGCATCGATATCAGCTTCCGTCTTAATAAGATATGAGATATCAGCTATCGCCTTATACTCGATCTTGGCCTTAACACTGCACACCAATGGTTCTGACGGAACATCGAATCCCTGCATTGCCGCAAGTTTGACGGTATAATCTCCAGGTTCAAGATCTTTTATATATATAAATCCGTCCCTGTCATCATCAAGGTATTGGCTTGCATCCCCTACCAACACCGCAAAAAGCTGTCCCTTTACGGGTTCGCCCGATGAATCGGTGATCTTGATCCTTAAGTCTTTCTCAGCAGACGAAGCGCTTAGCACAAGGGAATTCGTTTCCTGTTCTTCCGTCCTCTGATACTTGCCTCCACCTATCAGTCTTGCATCAAAAAAAGTCTCATCATGCATCCAGGCATCCAGATCACTTCCTTTGATACGTCCGTCTGCTTCGGCTATGTCGGTATCGATCTTCGCTTCTTCCACAGTCTTAACCTGTGTTGCGCTTTTTTTATTTCCTATAAACCCGTTCACATACAGGATTATGATAAAAATCGCGGCAAACAGTAATGTTACAATAAGCATTGCCCTAACAATGAGCTTAGAGTCCATTTGCAACCTCTGTCAGATATTTACCGTATTCGGTCTTAAGAAGCGGCTGGGCCAGTTTAAGCAGCTGATCTCTGTCAATAAAGCCTCTCTTATACGCTATCTCCTCTATACATGATATATAGAGTCCCTGCCTTTTCTGGAACGCACATACAAAATCGCTCGCATCAAGCAGAGAATCATGGCTGCCGGTATCAAGCCACGCAAATCCTCTTCCCATCTTCTCTACCATGAGCTCACCCATATCAAGATAAGCATTA
>JAEEGL012378227.1_pt1 | contig 11256 bp, 14 predicted proteins | sample 9134231 | NCBI WGS metagenome assembly JAEEGL01 (sample SAMN16246548, study PRJNA631951) | gut metagenome | biome: gut microbiome; feature: rumen; material: fiber-attached | host: Bos | place: Iran: Karaj | collected 2018-10
AACATTAAATTTAGCATTAATTTGTTCTACACCAACAAAATATTGATTTTCCCCGTATCTTAATATCAAATGATCACTCATAACAGTTTTTAAGTATTCTTCTATTTTTTCTTTTGCTTCCTCTTTTGTTAATCCTGAAATGTCTACTTCTTTAACAAAAATGCCTTTCTGAATAGTACTTTTTTTCAAATGAACAATATAAAATGTAAGCAAAGAAGCTATACTTATTCCAATAAATATAGCTAAAATAATAATATATGTACGAATTAATTTTTCTCTTTCGATTTTCATTTATATTCCTTTTCTTTAAAAAGCAGCCTGAATACTTTTCCAGGCTGCCTTGTGTTTACATTTTATTTGTTTTTAGGTAATTTAGATGCAACTGGACCATTATCTCCATTATCACTATCATCTTTTGTCACAATAAATCCTGTTGAAATTGGCCTTGTTTTATGTGCTCCAGTACTATCTATTGGATCATTAACTATTGTATTTCTAATAACCAAAACGCTTGATGTTCCTCCATCTAAATTTGCAGCATTATATGCACCATATCTTTTCATTATTTCAATTAAGTCATCCATATCTGCACCCATTTTTCCAGCAGATCTTCCATCTAAAACAAGCATTAAAACAATTCCATCTTTTCTTTGACCAATAACTGTTCTAGGTGCATCTCCCCAACCGCCATTTCCAAGTACTTTAGATGGCTTTCCGTTAACAATTAAAAATGGTCCAAAAGTAACAGCATCTCTAATACCAAGCTCTTTTGCTTTAGTCATAGAACATTTTTCTAAAACTAGTTTATCATCTTTGGTAAATCCAATTATTCCTCCAGCTCCCCCATAAGAATCTTTGGTTATATATTTTCCAAAAGAAACTGTAATTCCAAGTGGTGAACCTCCTGTACTATTAAAATTAGGATCATTAAATCCACCACCATTGATAGCTAAAAGTGCATCATTATCTTCTGCCATTTTAGTTAAGTATTGTCCAGAGCTTCCGTAGTTTAGCAGTTGCTACAGTTTTAACTCTAGAAGGATCGTATACAACAGCTAAGTATCCTGAATAACCCTTTCCATCTATTGGAATTATTTTATAATCATTATTGTTTGGATCTCTTTCTAATATTTCTCTTTCATAATCATTAGCATAGTCTTCATTTTTACCATATGTAATATTTATTAAGTCTGCATCAGTAGAATCTCCAGACTCTACAACTTTATTTCTATTCAAGATATCTTGTATTACATTATCATCATAGAACCATGTAGCAAAATATTGGTGAGTCATTGTTGTCATTGCAGTAGTAACAAGCCATTCTCTAAATCCAGACCATGGTCCATATAGAAGTGTTAAAACTGTTATTATTCCAACTGTTCCTAAATTGAACATTATTGTGAAAAATATTCTTAATTTATTTTTTTTCTTATTTTTTTTCTTAAACCTTTTGTTTTTTTTACGATTTCTTCTAGCCCTTTTTAATGTTTCTCTTTCTTCTTGTATTTCTCTATCTATTCTAGTTGTACCCATTCTTAATTTCCTTCTCTAATGTATATTTTAAAATAATAATTCTTTTTTATTTTAACTTATTTTAATTATTTTGTCTATAATATTTATTCATTTTTAGTATTACAATTACAAATAGTTTTTAGATCTCAGAAATAATAGATATATATTTAATTTTAAGTAAATCATAATTTTTTGTATTTAAAGTATTTTTATATTCTTGAATTAAAATATAAATCTTATTAATATTATAACTATTACCTTTTAAATAATTACTATTTCCAATTAATTCATTATAAAAGTTTTCTATTTCTTCCATATTAGCAATCGCAGTATCCCAATCATTTTGGATTACAAAATTAAAATTCCTTACGATTAAAGCTTTTAGTTCTTTTCTTTTAACATAATTTTCATCATAATAAAACTCTTTTAGAAATTTTGGAATTTGTATATAAAGTTCACTCAATTCATTCATAAGGTTCAAGTCATCTTTTTGATTAATACATACAAATATATTATTTACTCCAGTTGAAATTGTACCTATTAACTCATTACTTATTTCTAAATTAATTAAATCTAAAACAATATTATCCAACTCTAAATTAATTTTTTCACAATCACCTAAAACTTGATTCCAATCTGTTTCATTATTTTCATTTAAATATTCATCTTTCAAATACTTTACTATTACGCTTTGTATCTTATCTTCAAAATAATCTAGTTCCTTATTTGTTTTATCTGAAATCTTTTTTGCTGAATAAGAATTTTTATCTTTATCAAAAAAATAAAAAATTGCAATTATTGAGCTTAATATCACTATTATTGAAATTAAAACAAAAAATATATTTTTAGTTTTCATTTATTCTTCCTTGAATCATTTTTATTATTATAGCCAATAAATGGAAACATTATTCCAGCATTTAAAAGTATAATTAATAATATTTATTAAATAATATTATTAAAAGCAAAAGAAAGGTTTATAAATTTATTATGGATTATATAATTAGCATTTATAGTAATAAAAATGAAGAAATAAAAAAGTTTTTGCAATCCTTTTATTCTGATAAAAACATTACTTTAGAAAATAATTTATATTGGACTAAAAAGTTCAATTCACCATTTGAAATAATTGATATTGCTAGCTGTTATATTGATAATATTGAAAAATTCGAATTAAGTATTTGGGTTTCTATTGATAAAAATACATTTTTAAGTATAACTAAAGATAATATTAATGACTTTATAAAATATATTTATGAAAGATTTCCAATATAAAAAAGAAGGAGAAAAATGTATTTAAACATTTTCTCCTTCTTTTTGTTGAAAACAAATCTATTCTTCTTTCTTATCTTCTTCAACAACTTCTGCTTCCTTAACCTCAGGTTCATTTTCTTCTGCAGGTTCTTCTTTTACTTCTACAATTTCAGGTTGTTTAGTTCCACATTTATTGCAGAAAATAGAATCTTTTGAAATTTTTTCTCCACAAGAAATACATTTTTTAATATCTTTTATAGATAAAATTTCTGCTTCCATTTTTAAATTTTCTTCTTTTAATGCACTAACCTCTTTACATTTTTCTTCTATATTAGTAGTTTTTTCTCCTGTAGCAAATTCGTTGTATGCACTTTCTCCTATTGAAAGATAAATGTCTTCGATTTTGCTCTTGTTTTCATTAATCCTGTTTCTAAGTTTTAATTCTTCAGATAATTTTGTTGTTTTTTCTTTAGTAAATTGATAAGTTTCGCTAGCTTTTTTTCCTAACTTATTAAAAAAATCCATTTTAAAATCCCCCTTTTATTTATTTTTATTCATGTATTGTTCTTCTTAACATTAATTCATCTATTGCTCTTTTTACATCATAATTATTATACAACACATTGTAAACACTTTCAACAATTGGCATATCTACATTATATTTTTGTTTAAGTTCATGAGCAACTTCAATATTATCAATACTTTCAATTGTCATTCCAACTTCTTTTCGAGTTTCTTCTATGTTTTTTCCACTACCAATTAATTCTCCAGCTTTTCTGTTTCTGCTATGTTTACTACCACAAGTAACTATTAAGTCACCAAGCCCTGTCAAACCATAAAATGTACTTTCTTTACCTCCAAGAACAACACCTAATCTCTTTATTTCAGCCAAACCTCTAGTAAGCAACGCAGCATAAGTATTATCTCCAAGTCCTAAGGCTGTTATTATTCCAGCACAAAATGCCATTATATTTTTTAGTGCTCCTCCTAGTTCTACACCTTTTAAATCATCAGTTTGATAAATTTTCATCACATTACTTCTTAATAATTCAGTAATAGTTCTGTTTACTTCTTCATCTTCTGAAGCCACAACCATTGCAGTAGGAATTCCTATTGAAACTTCTTCCGCATGACTTGGACCAGATAAATCCGCATATCTCACATTTGGAATTTCTTCTTTAACAACATCTCCTAAAGATCATAAACTACCAGCTTCAAATCCTTTTGAGCACATTACCAATATTTGATTATCTTTTATATAATCCTTATATTTTTTTACTGTATCTCTAGTAAATTTTGATGGTGTAACATGAAATATAATTTCAGCATCTTCTAATACTTTATCAAATTCACTATAACAAATAATGCCATCTGGAATTACGACATTAGGTAAGTATCTACATCTTTTTTCCTCATTAATTTCTCTTTTTTCATTTTCATCAAAAGACCATACCTTTATATTGTTTCCCCTCTTCGCCAAATATATTCCTAAAGCCATTCCAAAGCTTCCACTACCAATTATTCCAATATTCATTTTTATTTTTCTCCTTTGCTTTCTTTTGATTCAATATTATCTACTTTCTTCTTAAAAGAAATTTTATTTTCTTTACCCTTAATAATTCTTTTTATATTCTCTCTATGGTTAAAAATAACAATAAATGCAAGTAATAATCCAAACATCAAGTAATGTCCTTCTGCAATATATCCTGTTTTAATAAATATTGTTAGTATTGCAAAAATAATTGCAGCACAAACAGATCCAAGAGATACCATTCTTGATATTGCAATTATGATTAATGCAGAAGCCAAGCAAATCAATCCTATTTTCCAGTTTAAAATAAGGATTATTCCTAAGCTCGTAGCTACTCCCTTTCCACCTTTGAATCCAAAAAATACTGGAAATGTATGTCCTGCAACAACCTCTATCGCCGCTATTTGACATAAAAGAGAGCCGTTTACCCCAGTTTTATTAGAAATTAATAATGCAATTAAAACAGCAATTAACCCTTTAGCAATATCACAAAATAAAGTTAAAGCAGCAGCTTTTTTACCAACACTTCTTAAAACATTAGTTGTACCTGCATTCCCACTTCCTTTTTCTCTAACATCAAATCCTGCCATTTTTTTGCTAATTAAAACAGAAAAATTCACACTACCTATTAAATATCCTAATATAGCAGTTATTATAAACCAAAAATACAACATTTATTTCTCCTTAATAATTATTCTTTATTTTTTTCTCTTACAATTAATCTAATTGGTGTTCCTTCTAGGCCAAAATTATTTCTAAAGCAATTTATTAAATATCTTTGATATGAAAAATGGAATAATTCCTTATCATTTACAAAAATAACAAATGTTGGTGGCTTTGTTGAAGCCTGAGTACCATAATAGATTTTTAATCTTTTCCCTTTATCTGAAGGAGGTTGGACTATTGAAATTGCTTCATTTATTACTTCGTTTACAACAGATGTGCTTAATCTTAAAGAATTTTGACTTGCAACTGAATTAATAAGTTCAAATAATTTGTTAACTCTTTGTCCAGTTTTAGCAGAAATAAAGATTATAGGAGCATAACTTGCATAAGCAATTTTTGTATAAATCTCTTTTTTATATTTTTCTGTTGTCCAATTATCTTTATCTACTTCATCCCATTTATTAACAACAATTATTATTCCTTTTCCTTCTTCATGAGCTTCTCCTAATATTTTAGCATCTTGATCTGTAACTCCTTCTAAAGCATCAATTAATACTAAACACACATCTGCTCTTTCAACAGCAAGAAGAGTTCTCATAATACTAAATTTTTCTATAGATTCATTTACTTTGCTCTTTCTTCTAATCCCTGCAGTATCAATAAAAATATATTTTCCAAATTCATTTTCATATTCAGAATCTATTGCATCTCTTGTTGTACCAGCAATATCACTAACAATTGTTCTATTTTCATTTAATATTTTATTTACTAAAGAAGATTTACCAACATTAGGTTTACCAATTATTGCCACTTTAATAACATCATCATTTTCATCTTCGCTATCACTTTCAGGGAAATATTCATAAACCGCATCTAATACATCACCTATTCCTAGAGCATTTGCTGCAGATACAGGATAAGGTTCTCCCATTCCTAAATTATAAAATTCATAAATTTCAGGTGGTGGTTCTCCAATATTGTCTGATTTATTACATACTAAAACAACTGGTTTTTTGCTTTTTTTCAGCATCATTGCTATATCTCGATCAATTCCAGTTACTCCAAGTTTTATATCTGTCATAAATATAATAACATCTGCAACATCAATTGCAATATTTGCTTGTTCTCTCATTTGAGATAAAATAATATCTTCCGATTCTGGTTCTATTCCACCAGTGTCTATTAATGTAAATTTTCTATTTTTCCATTCTGCTTCACCATAAACTCTATCTCTAGTAACACCAGGAGTATCTTCTACAATTGAAATTCTTTGACCAATAATATAATTAAAAAAACGTGATTTTCCAACATTAGGTCTTCCAACAATTGCCACAATTGGCTTAGCCATACTATTCATTCCTTTCTTTTTGTTTTCTAAAAATATATATACTAAAAGTAATTAATCCAATACTAGATATAATATTTGATAGCTTCATTAGCTTTGTACCTTCATATTTTATTTCTACTATTGCTTCAGTTTCATCATCTATTTTAAAACTTAAAAAACCATTTTCAGATTCATAATTATCTATTTCTATTCCATCAACAGTAACTAGATAACCTGGATAATAAATATAAGGTGCTTCATACTCTGTTGGTTCAATATTATTAACTTTAAAAACTGTTTTCTGATCATCTTTTTCTTCATTGGTAATTATTGTTTTTCCAGACAAAACTGTCATTTTATCTTCTCTTGTTGCAATATAAAATCTGTCGTTATTTGCTTTTACTGGTAAATATTCTCCTTTAGCAATTCCACCAACTATTTCATTTTGCATTCCTGAAACAATACCTAAATTTAAGTTTTCTATTTTTTCAGGTTCACCTATTGGATATAAAACAACAGCTCTATTGTATAATACAAGTATTATTATCATAACTAAAACATCAATAATATTAAATCTTTTTATTACAATATAAGCATTTATACTACATATAATACTTAGGAAGAAGGCTGAAAACTCAAGCATCCTCCATGGAAATTGAATTATTGAAAATTTTTCAGGTAAATATTTCCAAGGAAAATATTTTGTAGCCATGAATAAACTTAATAGTCCAAATATCAAGAATAAAATATATTCTTTCCTATTATTTTCTAAACGTTTAATCCCCATTATGAAAAATGCTAATAGAATTAAACATGGCCCTATTTCAAAACATAAATAGTCAGAGTCTAAAGTTATTATTAAATTTCTAAAATTTATTCCGTTTTCAGCTGCAGTTTTTGAATTCGCCATAAAACCATCTTGATAAACTGCATAATCTCCCATCATTTTTGTTTGAACAAGCGGAATAGTGAAAAAGCTTGTAATAAGCACAATAAAGACAATGTTAATTATTAAATCTTTTAGAACTTTAGATTTTTTTAACTCTTTTATATTTATAATAATATATATTATTGCAAAAATAGCTGCTATTAAGGTTGATAAATTATGTGAAAGAATTAAACCAATAGCTCCAATAGCTAAATAATAATTATTATCATCTGTATTAAATAAATTATATAATCCCAAAAATACTAATGGAATAAAAGCGAAAGAAGCAAATTCTCCCAAAGCATTTCTAGTATATAAATCTGTTAAATGATATGGTGCAGATATATAAATAATTGCTGAAAGTAATGCTATATTTCTATTACTTGTCATATTATGCAATAATTTATACATCGTAATTCCAGATATAAATAAAAATAATAATTCAAAAACTTTATAAGATAAAATAAAATTATTTAAAATATAATTAATTGCTATTACCCCATATGTTGTTAAAGGTCCATAGAACAAATTCCAACTATAACCAAAATTATTAGTAAATGACTGAATAATATTAAAGTTACCATTTTTTATTGATTCAAATGTACCAAATGCTCGAGCAATATGTTGAATACCATCATCATAATATACATTACAATTTTTAAGAAGTAATGGAATAGACAATACTATAGTTACAATTAGAATTAATAAAACATCTATTATATTTCTTTTATTTTTTAAGCTTTTAAGTTTTTCTTTCAATTTATTTCACCTTATTTTTATATTTTAAGTTCTCAAAAATTATATCATTTATTTATTTTTATAGCAAGAAAAAAAGATGACCTTTTGGGTCATCTAATTAAATATAATTCTTAGTCTTTTTTATCTTCTTTTTTTGCTATTACTTCTTTTCCATCATAGTATCCACAATTTGAACAAATTGTATGTGGTCTAACTGGTTCATGGCAATGTTTACAAGTAGATAAAGTAGTAGCATCTATTTTCCAAGTAGATCTTTTTAGTCCAGTTCTTGCTTTTGACCATCTTCTTTTTGGTTGTGCCATTTCTATCCCTCCTCTTTGGATTTTACTTTATAGCTATCATTACTATTTTATATACCATATTTTTGTTTAAATCTATCAGCTCTTCCACCTGTTGTATTATGTTTTAAATTACCTGTCCAATGTGGATGACATTTTGAACAAATATCTACTTTCATTTCTGCTTTAGTTGAATTAGTTTCTATTTCATTTCCACATGCACATGTTATTTTAGCTGCTGTATAATTTGGATGTATTCCGTCTCTCATGCAATTCACCTCTTTCTCAAAAATAATTTACAATATCTTTTATATGATAACATATTAATTTAAATTTTGCAATATTTTTTTTAATTAATTACTACTGTTACTTTATTTACTTGAATTTTATTTTCACTTTTTTCTGTATTATCAACTATTTCATCACTATTTATTGTAGTATCTTCTTTTTTATTAAAAATTTCAGAAATGCTTTTTCCGGCCAACAACACTTTGAAGTTGTTCTTTAAGATTTGTTTTATATACTAGCTTTGACATTATATTAAACATTATTGCTATAACGCAAACTGCCAGCAATACCTTTTTCCATATCTTTGCCAACATAAAATTTCTTCCTTTCTATAATAAAAAACTACAATAATTATATCCTCAAATGTCAGTTTTGTCAATATTTAAGGCCTATTAATAATTGTTTTTCATTGCTCTATTTATTCTCATTTGAGCATCTTTTTTTGCAATTTCTTCTCTTTTATCAAATAATTTCTTTCCTTTTCCTACACCCAATTCTAATTTTACTTTATTTTCTGAAAAGTAAAGAGTTATTGGAATTATACTTAATCCTTTTTGTTTTATTAATTCCTGAAGTTTAAATATTTCCTTTTTATGTAATAATAATTTTCTAGTTCTTAAAGGATCCTTATTATAAATATTGCCTTGTTCATATGCACTAATATTCATCCCATATATAAATGCCTCATCATTTTTGATATTAACATATGTATCTTTTATATTTACTTTACCATTTCTAATTGATTTTATTTCTGTACCACTAAGTACAATTCCGGCTTCTATTGTTTCAGTTATAGTATAATTATGTCTTGCGGTTGGATTCTTTGCAATTATTTTTTCCATAAAACTTACCTTCTAAACTTAAGTAATCTAATAGAAATACATCTATTAGATTACTGTTATTATGCTTTATTGCTTGAGCAAAATACATTGTTAATTTTGTGATATACAGTGTCTTTAATTAAGTCTCTTGCTGCACCTAAATATTTTCTTGGATCAAATACAGATGGATCTTCATTAAATACTTCTCTAACTTTTCCTGTCATAGCAAGTCTTAAATCTGTATCTACATTTATTTTTGAAACTCCCTTTTCTCCAGCTTCTTTAAGCATTTCATCAGGGCAACCTTTTGCTCCTGGAATATTTCCTCCGTTATTGTTACACATATCTACTAATTCAGGTATTACTGTTGATGCACCATGAAGTACTATTGGTGTGTTTGGTAATTTTTCTTTTACTTTTTCTAATATATCAAATCTTAGTCTTGCTTCACCTTTAAATTTATATGCTCCATGACTTGTTCCAATAGCTATTGCTAATGAATCTACTCCTGTTCTTTCTACAAATTCTTTTGCTTGATCTGGATCTGTATATCTAGCATCATCTTCTGATACATTAACATCATCTTCAACTCCAGCTAATTTTCCAAGTTCAGCTTCTACAACAACTCCTTTAGAATGTGCATAATCTACTACTTGTTTTGTTAATCTAACATTTTCTTCAAAATCATATTTAGAACCATCTATCATAACAGATGTGAATCCACTGTCTATACATTTTTTACATGTTTCAAAATCTGGTCCATGATCTAAATGTAAAGCTATAGGTATATCTGTTGTTTCAACAGCTGCCTCTACCATTTTAATTAAATATTCCATTCTTGCATATTTTATTGCACTTGATGAAACTTGTAATATTACTGGTGATTTTAGTTCATTGGCTGCATCTGTTATTGCTTGTATAAATTCCATATTATTTATATTAAAAGCTCCAATAGCAAATTTCTCCTTCATAGATTTTTCGAACATTTCTTTTGTTGTTACTAATGGCATAATTTTTTCCCCCTTATTATTCATTTTTATCAAATTTATTTTAAACCATTTTCTATTCTTTGTCCAGATTATTATTGTTAATTGTAATTTTATTTAATTGATCAGGAAAATTTTATTAAATTTCTAAATCATCTCCACTAGGTGCGTCTTGATTTTTTATATATTCTAAATACTTTTGATGTCTTTCCATATAATAGCTATTATCATAAACTAATCCTCTTTCTTTATCATATAAATGTAATACACCTTTTTCTTTTAAATATTCTTCTATCGGTTTTTCTAGCTTGGTTTCGTCAAAAACCAATATTTCTTTAGATAAATCTAGACTATTAGTATATTCATTAAGTTTTGAAATGAACTCTGTAGGATCTTCAAAATCTTCAAATTTTGGCATTTCTGCATTTAAGTTATAATTAGGATTTGGAATATATTTACCTAATCCACAGTTTTGTGCTAAAAAATCTTCTAAACTTTTATATCCTTCTCCTAATACATCTTGGATTTTAAAAGGACCTATTAATCTTGTAAACTCCGATATTATTTCACTCACATTGTTGCTTTCAAAATGAATACTATAAGCATCCCTATAACTGCTATAAGTATAATGATCAGGATCACTTTCCATTAATCTTTTGAAAATATCTTCATTTTCTTGAGACAAATCTGATAAAACTATATATTTGTTTTTTCCATCTTCTTGATTGCTACACATAAATGTAAAAATATTTCTTTGCCATAAACTTCTACAAGCATTTTGAAGTTCTGGAATTATAAATCTATCAATTTGTTTTGAAACCTCTGAGACAGGTACATGTTCGTATTGATATAATGTACTATCACTACTATTATCACTCATATTTTTAGCCTCCTTAATGCTATATTGGC
>JAEEGL013091691.1_pt1 | contig 11256 bp, 10 predicted proteins | sample 9134231 | NCBI WGS metagenome assembly JAEEGL01 (sample SAMN16246548, study PRJNA631951) | gut metagenome | biome: gut microbiome; feature: rumen; material: fiber-attached | host: Bos | place: Iran: Karaj | collected 2018-10
ATCTTCATTTAAGAAAGTAACAAACAAAGAATTAGTAAAAGATTGTGTAATTACATTTGCAACAGCCAATGTAGCAGGTACGGTGATAGATACTATTAAAAGATATTCACCACAATCATCAAGCGGAAGCTCATCTGGAGGTGGATTCTCCGGAGGAGGCGGAGGAGGCGGATTCTCCGGTGGTGGCGGAGGTCACAGGTTCTAAAAGTATAAATATAGTGGCGGAAATTATCCGCTACTTTTTTTATGACAAAATATTGCACAAAACTTTTTTAAAAATAGAAGAGAGGGAGAAAACAGTGAATAGAGAATAGTATATAGTGAATAGTAGAAATACAATTAAGATATTAAAATAATTAATTATTGATGAATGATGTTTATATGATGATTTCAAAATTGATTATTGAAGTTTGATTTAATTGATTAAAATTTGATTTTTGAATTTGAAATTTGATTTTTGAATTTGAAATTTGATTTATATATAATCAATTATTTGAAGTTAAAATTTTGATTTATATATAATCAACTATTTGAAGTTTAAATTTTGATTTACAAATATAACTTACATATAATAAAATCACAAAAGAGATTCAAAATCATATTTAGTTTTTAGGAATAACAATAGAACAATGATAAAAAGTGCCTTAAAAAGGCTGTTTTAAGTGTGCTATGAAACCCTTGATACAAGCGGATTTCACGACGCACGAGAATGCCCTAGAATCGATTTTCTTAAATTGGGGTATGATACTATATACCCCAATTTAGACCATTTAAACAAAAATAGGCCAAAAATCGATTTTTTTGAAAAAGGAGTATAGTTAGTAGACTAATATAATAAAAATGAAATATAAGTTAATATAAAATGCCTATAGAATAATAATTTGATCAAATATAAAATGTAGGAGAGCGATATATATTTTTTAGAAAACAAAAGATTAAGAGTAATATTATACGATATAATAATGAAATATTATCTGAAGAAACTATTAGATATAGTAAATATATGTATATATATGAATACAACAAAGGGGCCTAAATTTTATATATGTTCTTTTGCACAAAACTTACATTTTGTGCAATAAAATAAATATCAATATAAAGTAATCAGCCGAGATGCATTACCTGCACCCCGGCTGTTCTTGTTTGCTTTTTATTAAAAAAATCTTCCGCACACAGTTTCGACAATCTGGTAAAAAAACCCGATCACTGTGATTAGCATCATTGTCCTTAAAGCAGGTGCCTCTTGAACCATATCTGCATCCTGTTCAGATTTCGAAATCCAAGCCCTCAAATACGAATATGTGGCTACGAAAAAAATCAAAAACGGAATTCCCACCACTGGATGATAAATCGCAAAAAGAATCTGAAACGCCACTAAGGAGCCTTTTATAGCCATGTCTTCATACTTTTCCATCCATTCGGGGCCAGCACAGATTAGCATAATCGTGCCCACCATGGCAACCAGTGAAATCAACAGTAAAATCTGAATAAACATGTCTTCTACCTCCATTCGTCAAAGTTGTTTTCTACACATAGCAAGGTTCGTCTTACATGATATCTCCTTTCTGTCGTCTGTTATAAGTTACATAAAACCATAATAATTATATCTTAATTATGTAAATCTGTCCAGTATTTGAGAAAAATATATAAAAAAAGGTATAAATACACAGTTTATACCTCAAAACCGCTATTTTAAGCCATTTTCTTTTGAATTTGGCTCTTTTTTTCTTTATTTAGTATTATGTTAAGTTGCCTAAAACCACTATAAATTAATACTGAAAGCCCTCCGCCTAGTGTATCAATTACACAATCTGAAAATTGTCCTGTTCTCCCATTTATGAATGTTTGGTGATATTCATCCGTTAGACTATACAAAAAACATACTATTAAAACAATAATACATGATTTTATATACGAAATATTATAGTTTCCTCTAATGGCAAACATCAATATCGTCGCTAAAATAAAATATACTGTTGCATGTGCTACTTTTCTTATTGGATAATTTATTGTATTTACAAAATTCTCTATAATTTCCTTATCAGGAACTGTATTGATTATTCCTATGTTTTCTGCAATAACACAAGCGGATATAGAAACGCTTCTTATAAACTCTTTACTTTTTCCATTTGAGCTTTCAGTTGGCATACTTGAAAACAGGTATATTACTGTTAGCCACCCAATAATAGAAATGGCATACAAAATTTTATTAATCATCAAACTCTCCTACTTTATATTAACTACTTTTGTTGTAAAAATTTTTTTACTTTTCCTAATATTCTCTTTACTAGACTCGGCTTTTTAATATACTTATTTATAAGTGAGTCAAATTCTAATTTATCTAAGTCATCAAAAAACATTTCACGATCATTAGGCATCTTTACACTTTTCGTATAAGGGATATTTCTATTAACAGCAGAATCAAAATCAACTTCTTTAAGTACAATATTCTCATCTATTCTATTTAACAATTCTCTTCCTTTATCAGATGATACTATGACTAATGAAGTACCATATTTATCATACATTTCAGGGCATAATTTATTTACTCCCCAAAAATCAGCAAGTGTAATATCAGAATTTCTATAATACTTTTTAAAAGAACAATTATAGCATGATTCTCTTAAAGAATAATTTTTCAAAAAGGATTTCATGTACAAATCTTCATTATGATTTTTAATATATACATTGTTAATATATTTTATCTTTAAATTAAAAAATGCCCAACCATTATCTTTATCTCTGAAATTTATATTTGAAGGTCTCTCCTCTTTGTTTCTATATTTTAAGTATATATTCCATACTTTTGGTGAAGGAACACCATGACATATTATATCTTGAGTATATAGATTAGAATAATCTTTACCTAAATATGATTTAAGGCCTTCGATTTGGCAAGGAGTACCGCTAAAATAAACTATTCTACCATTATCCAAAAATTCTTTTGCTTTTTTATATGATTCTCCAATAGTACTTTGCACGTATTTAGACCCCATGAACTTGTTTATATCTTCAATTCCATCAGCACAAGTATGAATAACATTCAAATTTTCATCGAAAGAGGCACCAAATACAACACCATTTTGAGAAATTATATACTTAGCAAGTAATATAAAAATACCACCTGAAGAACTATTCTTGCGTTCCTCCAAATTCTTATTATAACAAGCGTAAGCATTATGCCTATTCTCTACCTCAGTTTTGTTCAAAATAGGACATGCTTTTTTACACATGCCACAATCAATACATTTATCGTGATTAATTGAAGGATACTTAAAACCAGTTTTTTCATCTTCAATCATTTCAACAGCATTTTGAGGACAGATATTAAAACAAGCATGACATCCAGAACATTTAGACTTTTCTACTATTTCTTTCATACTAACTCCTTAATATGTAATCTTTTAATGATATTATTAATCAATTGTTTTTCATAGTCGTTTAAACAAATTGTTATTAGATTTATTGCAAAACAAGCCACAAAGAAAATTCCATACATTATAAATGCTTTTACACCATAAAATGCAAACACGTTCATAAATAATATCGTCATTAATACCGAAGGAACTAATTTAACAAATAATTTAAGTATGTCTTTCCAAAAAGCTATCACATCAATTTTAATCACTTTATAATAATATATATTGATTATTAATATATTACAAATAATAAGAGCAAGTGCTGTTCCCATGGCTGCACCTATGGCTCCCCATTTTTGAGCAAGAAAAATACTAATTATTATATTAAATACTGCCATTATTGCGGTAGATATGGATTTAAACTTATACTTATTCATAGCTTGCATAATACTTAATCCCAAGTTCTGTATAAGCGGAAAACAAAGTGGAATTATAAGTATAAGAGCCACATAATAAGAAAGTGTATATTCTTCTCCTGCCCATAATTGTATGAAATTCTTTCCAAATAGAATCAATCCACAAATCATTACAAAAATTACATAGAATTGAATCCTTCCTACTTTAATAAACTCGCATGTTAAAATATTAGAATCTGCATTTTTAGATACTAATTTTGACATCTTTGGAAGAAGTACTCCAGATATAGCGGTAGAAAGATGTATAAACAATTTGTTTAATGTACTTGCTACAGAATAAACTGATACTGCTATTGTTCCAGATACGGAGCCTAAAACAAAATTATCCACACTCCAATTTGCTTTATCAACTATCTCTCCAAGGAAAATAAAAAACGAATATCCAAACACTTCTTTAAATACATTTTTTTCAAATCCCTGAAACTTAATGCTAATATTAAGTTTCTTCTTACAATATAAGTAGTTCGAAAGTAAAATAACAATGTTAATGCATGTAATAACTATTGCTAAAGTAATAGACTTAAATCCTAAAAACAGAAGCGGTACCATTATTAATGGTTTTAAAATACTACTAATAATCGCTGTAAGTTTTCTAAATGTAAATCTTTCATATGCTGTAATAATTGAAGTATAAATACTAAATATAAATGTAAAAAATAAGTTGAATGTTAGTATTAGCATCATAATTTTCATCTTTGACAATTCTTCTATAGACATCGTTCTTCCAAAGATGTTATCAACATTGAATAGAAGAATTATTCCTATTGTTCCAGCAAGCAATGCTATTAAGCAAAAAATAGCGAAAAACATACCATGCAGTTTCTTTTCCTCATCATACTTTTCTTGTGCTCTATATTTTGCAGTATAAACAATTATTGCATTCCCGAATCCAAAATCTAGTATCGTTAAATAACCAATAATAGATTCAACAAGTGAAAAAAGGCCATATTCACTTTGACCTAATTTCTTTATTAAAATAGGAGTATATAATAATTGAACAAATGTATTAACTAATATTACTATATATGAAAGTATAGCACCATTCTTTCTTTCGTTTGAATGATTCAATTATTACACCTCCTCCAATTTAAATATCAAAAGCATCCTTTAAGAATTTAGTTGCAACTTCTCTTTCTTTATTTAGAATATCATATGCAACCTTATAATCATGTTCTAGGTTTTCTTTTGTAATGCAAACACCATTATATCTTCTGTTATCTAATTGGAATTTTGATAATAGTGTATCTATTCTGTCTGTCATATTTTCGCTTCTTTTTGTTTTAAATACTACAAAAGGTTTATTGAATAATAAGGCAAAAACACTTGAATGAAAGCTATCTGTACATATCAATTCAGCATTTTTTTCATAATATAAGAATTCTGAAGGGCCAGCAGAATAGTATTTACAATTTTTATCCATGATTTCTATTATATCTGCGTCTATTGAATCAGCAACAAATTTAATTGAGTTATACTCTTCAGCACTAATATTACCCAAGAAGTATAATAATATATATTTCCTGTCTGAATTAAGATAATGTGGTTTATTAGCCAATTTTTCCCACTTTTTTGAATCCAAAAGCATTGTTGGATCTACAAGCACACTACACTTTAAAGATGGATCAAGATCTTTTACTATATTCATTCCTGTCATCTCTCGAACTGAAATTGCCTTAAATGTTTGTAAGTTTTCTTTCACCTTATCTTTACAATTTTCAGGAAGCTCAGATATTCCAAAGCTTGCAGAAAAAGAAATTTTTGGCTTATCTTTTGCAATTGTTAGTAAATCAACATCACTAAGTCTTCCAAAATTCGGCTTCCAAACCTGGTCACTACCAACCACAAAATAGTCAAATCGCTTAGATATTTTAGTTTTCGAAGTAATTAAATGCTTATATTTAATGTTCTTCTTAAACTTCCTAAACATATTCATTTTTCTCTTATTACAAAATGCGTAAAACTTAATCTTTTTTAGAAAGTAAATAACTATCGCTTTAAGATTACGTTTGTTATTATTAAATACTGGAAAATTTTTTAAAGTATAGCATTCTAATCCCATGTCTTCTAAAACGCTTTGAGTGGCATAGTTTTGAAGTTTGTTACCAAAATTAATTCCGTCAGTAATTGTGATTATCGCAACTTTTTTCATAATACACTCCTATTTTAATTCTTTTTTCTTCGTAGAAAATATTTGTGGAAGTAAAAGTAAAATGCAATTAAATTGAACTTCGTATAAATGTCTTTCTGAAAATGCATATATTAAAAAGCATGTTAAATAAAGTATTACTCTCATATCTTTTCTTTTAGCAGAGATTTTCAATAATTTTGTTATAGATGAGAAAAATAATATAAAAAATACTATTCCAAAATGTAACAATATATGTATATAACTTATATCTAACACTCTTAAATCGTTACGAGCCATTCCATACGATTCAAATCTATTTCCAAATAGTGTAATATTATAATAGTTTAAGAAATTATTTGCATACATTAGTCTTCCTGAAAGAGCTTTGTTGATACTATTTATTTCTGGGATATCATAGTTATATAAATATGCCAGCGAGAAACTAATGATAATAAAAATTATCGGTAAATACTGCCCTAGTTTTCTTAATACTATCTCTGAGAACTTAAACCTTGAAATAATAGTTAAACCAACTAATACCCACAAACACACAAAAGCTGCTCTTGAATCACATACATAGTTGCAAATCATAATAAAAGCAAGCCAAATTATATAATGATGTAATTTATAATTATGATAGTATAAATATGCCATAGAACAAGAAATACTAAAAAGTATTAAACCAAGCTGATTTGGATGACTAAATCCAAGAGAATATCTTATTGCTCCATTACTTCTATAAAAAATCGTATTGGAAGTTAAGTTCAATTTGTAACAAGTATATATAAATACTACTAATACCAATTTATATATAATGTCTCTCTTTAGAAACTTATCAAAGTCCATTCCAATAAAGCAAATAACAAATAAAGATGTTAATAGTATTGTTTCTTCTCCTGTAATAATCATGATGATAACAGATAGGAGAATTACTAGTACACAAATCAATACGGACTTTTTGTTCATGCTTTTTAGTTTAGCTAGTAATTGTACCGATAAAAGGACAGGAATAATGTAATAGATAACATTAATAAGCCCCTGCATAAACAATACTTTAGTACATAGCATGTATATCAAAAGCAATATATAACTTATATAGAATAATCTATCATTTAATTCCTTCTTCATTGTTGCCCTTTCGATAATTACTTTTCAAAACTAGATTTTTCTGGTAATAATGATTCAAAAATCGATATTAATTCTCCTTTAACTTTTTCAAATTCAATATTTGGATATGAATCATTAATACAATATACTTTGTATTTTTTCTTTCGTAGGCTATTATATAATTCAGAATTATCATTTGAAAGTTCAAATCTATACCCAAAGTTAATGTCTCTTGGAACGAATTTTCCGTCTAGAATAAGCATATATCTAATTAATAAAGTTGTGATATCAGTATTGTTTCTAAATCTGTTTTCACTGCATTTTTTTAAGTAATTGCCCCATTCATCCCAAAACTTCTTATAGTACTCCTTTGTATATGCCATAGTTGTATGTTGATGATATAGTCCGATAAAAAATGTATACCCCATTGTTGATAATGTTTTAATATTCATTTTTAATCCATTTTTTGGACTATATATTTTTCTCCAATTCTTTCTATAAAAAGCCCTTTTGTCATATTTTTCAAAAACACATTGAAGATTGTTCAAAACTGTATGTGGATAAGTCTCTCCTAATTTTGATACATAGAACATGCTTTCTCCATAGTTATCACTTATATAATCTCCAACAAAAAAGTCTTCTTTTTTTACTTTATCTACAATATAAATATCATCATCAAATAAAACAAATTTTTCAGATAACCCTTCTATCCTATCTAAATAGAATTGAATAACATTAGAATTAAATGTAGGTAAGTATTCATGAGGTATAAAAGAATCATGTTTAACTATCTTAAGTTTTGGGTTATTTGTATCTAACCATGATGGGATATGGCCATAAGTAACAAAATATATCTTATTTACCCAACTAGCATTCTTTTCAACACCTCTAAACCAATACTTAAGCATTTCCCAGTCTCTGTATCTATTATCTCCATTGCTAGTCTTATTCATTTTCTCTGACGAATATTTCATCTTATCTTCCAGCCACTTTGGATCATTACCATCTACCCAAAGCACTACGAAATCTATAGTATCCATGTAGCACCTCTTATTAAACCAACTCTTTATATACTCTCTCGCAATTTTTCTCATCATGTAATATAAAGAATTTGTCCATATTTGATTTAAAATTCTCTTCTACTTTGTAATTATTATCGATATAATAAATGATTTTATTAACAACATCATCTTTTGTGTCAAATACTTCGCCAAAAGTATTGTAGCTAAAATAACCTTCCCCATACTGCTTTTCTCTAAAATCTGAATAGTCGAATTGATAGTAGACTATCGGCTTTTTCATATATGCAAAATCCATATGAATACTTGAATAATCTGTTATCATTAAAGATGTATCCTTTAAGAGTTCTTGTATATCGCAATTGTTAATATCAACCAATTTTATATGCTCACCATTAATCGAGAATTCGCTTATGAATTTTTGCATATTAAAATGTGGATAGAAATACAATGTAATATCTTTTTCTTTTAGATATGAGTTCAACTTGTCATCATTTAGAAGTGACTCAAATGCCTTAAAGTACTTAGTACCAGAAAATTCTTCTTTTTGATGCAATCTATTAGTTTCTCTACCTAACCAATTTCTCCATGTAGGAATTAGTAAAATATGCTTTTTGTTTGGGGTTCCATCATGTAGATTATCAAATCTAGGAAGGCCTGTAAAAATCAATGTGTTTTGTGGATAACCAAATGTTTTATCTATATAGTCATATTCATCTTTTGCACCACAGACAAATTTCCTAAATTTCGTTTCTTTATAGTATAAAAACTTGTTATCATTCATTATGACACCATGCTGTAAAAATATCCTATTATTGAACATATTTAGCATTACATGTAGTACATAGAAAAAGGCTTGTGAAGGATTACCATCTTTTTGTGAGCTTATATTATATTCATCAGACAAATAATATATCCAGTGTTTAAAGCTTCCCCATTGTATAATATTCCCAAATTCTTCAACTTTTTTATATTCTCTACATTTTTTGTCTATTACATAGTATGTAATAATCTCAGGATGATTTTTGATCATGTATTTAAAAAAATGATATCCATTATCACTAGCTGAAATTTTTCTTTCGCACACTAACCAAACTCTTCTTTTTTTAATCTTATTTATAATTCTTAATATAAGACTAAATGGTAGTACAAATATAAAAATAAATGGAGTAAGTAAGTCATATGGTTTAATATACTTTAAGTTACTAATTATTTTGTTCATACTTTCCTCCATTTCATTAATTTTTATTTTCTTAATGCCTTTTTATAAAAAAGATTTCTTAATCCATTAGGCATTAAGCATACGACAATATGGGCACCAGAACTTATGAAGTAATCTTTTAATGAATAGAAGCCTTCTTTAAATAACCTTGTTTTAAATTTTAATATTGAGCTTAAATACTTAATTCCGCCTCTTCTATTAAAGAAGTCACTGCTTACTCTTACATATAGAAGATCTTCTTGTACATTATGACCTTTAGTCCCATTCATTAACATTCTGGCATAGATATCATAGTCTTCGCATAAATAACATTCTTGATAGTTTCCAGCTTTCAAGATTTCACTCTTTCTATAAAGTATTCCTGAGTGTCTAAAAGGACATCTTCTTTTTGCAAATTTTAAAACATCATCTGGAGTATCTGGAAGCTTAACACGAGATGTAACATTATCGATTGTGTCGATAAATTCAACTGCATTAGAACCAATAATTCCCAAATCAGGATATTTTTCTAAAGCATTGAACTGTTTTTCAATTCTATTTACTGGGGAATAATCATCTGCGTCCATACGAGCAATCCATTCGTTACTACAATTTAAAACACCAATATTTAAAGCAGGACCAAGCCCCATATTATTCTCTAACTTTATAATTTTGAATTTATCATTATACTTATCAACATAATATTTAATCACAGATTCAACTTCTTCTGTGATAGGACCATCTTGTACAATAACAAACTCATCACATTTTATTGTTTGATTTAACATACAATCTATTGCAGTTTTTAACCATTCACTATTATCTTTGCAATAAATTGATAGCAAAACACTATACTTCTTTTCAATATTATCCATGTTCAAAATACTCTCCATAAAAAAATAAAAACCTGAAAAAAACAAGCTAATATAGGCTTTAATAGGTCATTTTGTGCGCCCAATATTTGCTTGAACATATTATCATGGTTTCCAATAATTTTCAAGGTTTTGTAAACTATTTATGTTTATTTTTTACTATATTTAAGCGACTAAATATGTAAACTAACTTTGTGGTATTATGTATACTTATTGGGGCAAAAATAAGGCGAGAAATTATATTTTCCCGCCTTTTCATTATATTTATTCTACACCTGTTTTCTTCACTACTGCTTCTATAGTCTTAAATATGCATTTTAAATCTAAAAGTAAAGATGCGTTATCAACATAATAGTACTCTAGATTAAGTCTATCAGTGTAATTTAAAGCATTTCGTCCATTACAAGCCCACCAGCCTGTAATTCCCGGTCTCATCGCCTCATATTTAGCATGATTTCCATCATGAGCCTCTAGCTCTCCACTAACTAGTGGTCGTGGACCGATTAATGACATATCTCCTCTAAATACATTAATAAACTGTGGCATCTCATCTATAGATGTTTTTCGTATGATTTTACCTATTTTAGTAATTCTTGGATCATCTTTTAGCTTTTGGTTTTCTTTCCATTCTTTGGCTAAATCTGGGTTATTATCAAGTAAGTCTTGCAAAATCTCATCTGCGTTTGGAACCATAGAACGAAACTTATATAGGTGAATTTCTTTTCCGTCTTTTCCTATTCTTTTTTGTGTATAGAATATAGATTTTGTATCTCCAGAAATCAAAGTAATAAGCTTTAAAACTATAGTAATTGGAATCAAGCATACTATTCCAACAATTCCACAAAAAACATCAAAACCTCTTTTAATAGCTAAAAAAGAAAATCTATTAAAAGCTTTTAAAGCAGTAATACCTCTACTTTGCAGACTTTGTGACTGTTTAATAAGTTTACTAGTATTAATTTCATTTATTTCAGTACTCAAAAAAATACCCCCTAATTACAATTTTTTATCGGGAGTATTTTATAATTCTTCTGTAAGCGCTTCTTAAAAGCGAAGTATAATATATATCATAAATAATTAAAAATCAACACGAA
>JAEEGL013426386.1_pt1 | contig 11256 bp, 3 predicted proteins | sample 9134231 | NCBI WGS metagenome assembly JAEEGL01 (sample SAMN16246548, study PRJNA631951) | gut metagenome | biome: gut microbiome; feature: rumen; material: fiber-attached | host: Bos | place: Iran: Karaj | collected 2018-10
ACTATAATTAATTGTGATAAAATTTTATTTTTATTAAATGGAGAAATTGTTGAAGAAGGTACACATGATGAATTAATGAAATTAAATGGGAAATATGCTGAATTATATAAAGGTTCTACATCATGATAATATTGCTTTTTTTCACAATTATTTATTATATTATATATATATATATAATATTTTTTTTCTGATAAATTATTAGTTTTTTAAGTGTTTTATGCAAGAAAATCAAAATTTTTTAATGTTTTTTCTATATTTGACATTGGCTCATTTAATTTTATTGTTTCATCATATTTCCATATATAATATTCTTTAATTTCTTTTGATTGATTTATTGTATAATCTTCCATTTTTTTCTCTTTTATTAATTCATAATATTCTAAATTAATATTTTCAGGTATTTTATATTTTTTTCCATTTAATTGTCTTCCTCTAAAAAAACTTTTATATTCATTTAAAGAAGCATTTTCATTTATAATATTTGATTCAAAATATTTATCAACAGCCGCCTTAATTGCATTATTTTGTTTTTCTAATTTAACAGGTAAAATATGTAATATATCACTTCCTACTCCAATTTTTTCCTTAAATACTGTTATATTTTCTTCTATTTCTTCAATATTTTGATTATTTTCATTAAATGAACTATTAATAATTTCATCTTCATCTGACATTTAAAAAAAATAAAATTTAAAAAATAATATATTAATTTAATTTATAATTTTATATAAACAAAAAAAATGAAAAAAATTAGATAAATTAAGATAATGGATGATGATTTTAAAATAAATACAGACTCAGGTGAATTATCAAATAATGAAGGTCTATCTATAAAAGAACGTATTTTTTTTTTTTACTATCAAATAAATAAAAAAAATGAAATTAATGAGTTAGTGACAAGTATTTTTATAATACTTGAAACAATTCAGCAAGTATCATATGTTTTTACAGACCCATTATATGACATATGGAAAATATCAAATAAAGATACAGGAAAATTTATAAAAAACGTAATAACAGCAACAAGATTATCTCAATTATTTCGTCTAGTAAAATTTAATACATTTTTATATGGATGGATTTCTTTAGAAATATTATTATTTGCTTTTATAATTTCTATTTTATTAAGTATTCAAATTAATAATATGAAATTTACTGTTTTTAGATTTAATATTATTATGGGAAGTTACTCTTTTAATCTTATTAATGGTTTTCTTTTAGTTCCTATATTAGAAACTATTTTATTAATGATTAAATGTGAAAATAATAGAATTCAAATTACTGAAGATGGTATTAAATGTTATAAATCAATGCATATTTTATATTTTTCTTTTTCTATTTTATTTTCTTTGTTATTTATAATTTTAGTTTTTATAAATGAAATATTTAATTATTCACCTATTGAAAAAGAAAAAGAAATATTAAAAATAAATAATAATTCTGAAATTATTGTAATATTTATTAAAATAGTAATAATATTTTTATATATTTTTAATGCAAAAGATTGGTTATTTATTTGTATAGGATTATTAGGTTATTTAAAATTAATAAAAGATAATTTTGAAGAAATAACATATAATTCAAACAAATTAGAATTTTTACTTTGTATAAGAAATTTTTCCATTGCCTGGGCATATTTAATGTTATTATTAGCATATATAAGTTCATCAAATAAATTTATTTATTTTTTATTATTTGGATATCCATTAGTAATTATATTAAGTGTAATATTAAAAAATTCATTTGATTCAAATAAATATATAGGTTATTCTCCTTCATCAAAAGATGCAAATGAATATTTAAGAAAATTATTTTTTTTTATAAGATTAGTTAGAGATAAAATAAAATCTCAAAAATCAAATAATGTAAATGGAATGAGTGATGTATTACTTAAAGGTTATATTATGTTACATGAAAATAATTGTATTGATGAAGACTGTCCCCTTAAATCATATTTAACAACAAATAATGATAATATTCAAAGAATGTGTTTATTAAATTATATTAATAATATTTTTTCAGCTGGATTAAGATATTATCCTTCATCTTATAGAATAAAAATTGAATATATTAAATTTAATTTATCACTTAAATTTAATATGAATAATGCTAAATTATTAATTAATCAAATTGAAGAAAGTGAAAAATCAATTATTGAAGAATATGTTTTTTATATTATTAAAGAAAATATGAATACAATGTATGTTTCTAGATTAAATGATAGAGAAGATGATAATGATGTTGCTGATGCTGAAATAAATATGAAATTTAAAAGATTAAAATTTTTAATTGAAGAAATTACAAAATTATTTAATGATTTTTGGGGTTGTTTAGGAACAAATTTATCATCGAATTTAAATAATAAAATTTTTATACTTGGTAAAAAATTAAATACTTTATTAAAAGAATTACAAACTTTATGGGATAAAGATTTAAAAAATATAAAAATTGAACAAAATACTCAATCAATTGCTCAATTATATGCATTTTTTCTTAAAAAAATATTAAGAAATAAACACGCATCTGAAGAAGTATTAAAGAAAATAGAAGAAGAAAGTCATTCAAATTATAAAAAATATGAAAATCAAAAAATAAATTTAGACAATTTAGATTCTATATTAGAAAATCCTGATGTAATATGCTTTGCAAGAACTAATAGTAAAGGAGAATGTAATATTATTCAATGTTCAAATTCTTTTGTTCATTTCATAGGATTTCAAAAATTTAATTTAATTGGTAAAAAAATAGAACAAATAATGCCAAATATTTATTATGAAGATAATGCACATTCAAAAATGCTTGTTAAAAGATTAAAATATGCACAAAATTATTTAGCTAGAGATGGTATATATAATTTAGATAAAAAACAAAATAAAATTATATCTCCAAAAGAAAAAAATGGTTTTATTAAAGTTTGTTTAATTAGACATATTTTATATTCAGAAGATGATTTTGGAAATTCTTTTTTAATAAAAGCAAAATTTGAACAAAGAGATTTAAAATTAAATTATCCTTTTTATATTTTAGCTAAAAATGATTTTACTATTGATAGTATTTCATCTTCATCTTTGAATTTAGGTTTAACTCAAGATTTAATTAAGAAACATATAATAGATTTAAATATTTTAATTAGAAATGAAAATTTTAATCCTATTAATTTTAATGAAAAAATAGATGATTTTGAAGAAGAACCTAAACCTGTTTATTGGATTTATCCAAATTTAATTTATCCTAAAGATGATAATATGAAAAATATTGGAGAAATTGATATTGAAAGAACAATTGAAGAATCAAAAAAAAAGAAATTTAATTTATTGATAACTAAAATTAGATATTCAGAAGATATTGTTTTTGCTTATCTTTTTAGATTTCTTGAAAATAAATCAGAAAAAAAAGATAAAGAATTTATTGCAAATCAAGAATTAAAAATTAAAGATGAATATAATATAATGTATGATTTATATAATTTAAATTATATAAGAACAAAATTGGTTTATGAAAAAGAAGGAACAATAAATGATGAATTAAAAACAATTAATAATTTTCAAACAAAATTAAATCAAATAACTAATAGTTTTATTATTCCTAATTTAGTTTCAGATGATATATTGAATACTAATATAAAAAAAATTAAAAAAACAAAAAAAGAAGAATCAAGTTCAGAAGAAGAAGAACCATTAAAAGAAATAAATAAAGAACAAATTAATAAAATGCAAACAAGAAGTACAAATGAAATTCAAGAATATATATTCTCATTAGCATTTTATGGAAAAAATATATCATTAGAGAAACATAGACCAAATAAAGAAAGATATCCTACTGGAATGAGTGCAGAACCATTAATAAAAATTAATTTAATGGAATTTAAATTAAGAATACAGAAGAAATTAAAAAAAGTTAAAAAACCATATCAAAAAAGAACAAGTTTAATGGTATCAAGTATGAGTGAAAGTGAAACAAGTAATAATCCAATATCAGAAGATGAAAATATAAATGATAAAGAAGATTTTAATAATCCAGAAATAAAAAAAGAAAAACAAAAAGAAGAAGAAATATCAATGGATCCAAATATATATTTAAATCAATATGTAGGAACAAAAAGTATAAAAAGAATTCAAATATTATCAATATATATGTTTTTATCAATAATAATAATACTTATATCTGAATTTTTAATAACATTATCATATATAAATCAAATAGTAGATTCATTAAAATTTGGAGAAAATAGTTATAATATAATAGATGGAATTGCATATTCAAAATATTTTATAACAGAAGCACTTTTTTTAAATGCCTTTCCTGATTATCCTCATTTAAATGGAAGTTCTAAAATAGATTATATTCATGATTTAATGCTAGAGTTATCTAATTATCAAGTAAGTATTTCTGGTAGTTATAGTTTTTTATCAAATACTTCTAAAATTAATTATATTAAAAATTTAACTGAATATATGAATTCAATTACTTTTAATATATTAACTATTAGTAATGGAGAAGAACATACTGAATATTTAAATTTACCTTCTGCAATGGGAAGATTATCAACTGATATTTTTTTTGTTAGTATTATTAGAGATAATACTAATCAAATTACTATGAAAAATAAAAATACTTATAATTTAATGTATAATTTATTAAATGATTATTATATTTATTGGTTTGAAATTACAAAATGTATTTTTGATTCTGTTTATTCTTTTAATCAAATTCCTACTAGTTTTTATATTATATTTATTTTGTCTTTTGTTTTAACTATTCTAAATTGTTTTTTACTTGAAAAATTTTTAAGAACTATTATTACTGAGAAAGAAAAACCTTTAGAATTAGTTTTAACAATAAAAAAAAAAGTATTTGATTCATTAAAATCAAATAGTGATGTATTTTTAAATAATTTACTAAATAAAATTGTAGGTAATGATGATTTAGAACAAGAAACAAAAAGTGAAGCAAGTTTAAAAATTATGGATAATGATATTGTAATTCAAAAATTAAAAAATAAAAATTATTATCAAAAAGGAAATGGAAGTAAAGCAGATTTTATATTAGTTTATATATATTATATATTAATTTTTGTACTGATTGAAATATTTTTAATAATTAAATTTTTCAAAGTGAAAAACTCATTAAAAGTATATTCAAAATATTCTAAAGTTTTAAATTCTACTGAATATTGTCAATTAGATTTAGTTTTAACATGTGATTTTGTAAAGTCTTATTTTTATGATAAATCAATTAAAATATTAAATAGAACAGATACAGAACAAATAATTCAAGAGAAAATAGAACAAATTTCAAATAGTTTTGCTGAAATGATTCTTTCAGTTTATAATAATTTAAAATTTTTAAAAAAAGAATATCAAGATTATTTTTATATAAAATTAAATCTTAATATTGATAATATTATTCAAGGAACTGATGAAAATATTTCTTCTATTATAAATTCAAATGTAAATGGTTTAAAATCAATTCTTTTTAGATATTTTGAATTTTTTAGATTTCTTTGGCAATATTATCTCTTTCATCCAAATGAAACTTCTTTATTATATTATTCTAAATTTTCATTGTTAAATAATTTATTAAGAAATTCAATAAGACCTTGGTTTGATTCAATTCATGCCCAATTATATTCTGATTATTTTGATTATCATGATGGACAAAAATTATTTAATATTTATACTTTTATTATTACTCTTATTTTATTAATTATTTATTATCTTTTCTTTTGGAGAAGTTTTGAAAGAGATTTAAAAGAAAAATTAATTAATTCATTAGAATTGTTGAATTTATTACCTAGTGAAATTAAAATTAAAATGGTTGATAAATTAAAAGAAGAAGAAGAAAGATTACAAACATAAATGTTATTTTTCTTATTAAATTACTAGAAAATGTAAATTTTTCTTAAAATAAAAAATGTAATTTTTATAAAAGTTTAATTATAATAAATTTATATTATTTACATAACATAATGTTTATTTTTTTAATAAACATTCTTCTTTTTCTTTTTTTATTTGTTGATTTGAACTTTTTATTGAGATTAAAGTATATATTCTATATATAAAATAGAAAAATAATAATATCATAATTAGTAAAAAGATTCCAATCCAAATATAGTCACTTAATATTAAATTTTCTTTACCTTTTTTAACTTGAATCCCAATATAACTACTAATTTCAGATGAACCTAAAATTTTTATTGTAATTTCATTAAAGTTATTTAAATTAGATATAGTTTTATTATCAATTAAATAAATTATTCCATCTTGTATTTCATATGTATTATCATCTATTTTCTTTAACAAATTACTATTTTCAATTTTCATATTAATTTCATATGTTGAATTTAAAATATTTTGTAAAGTAAAATTTATTAATAAGAATCCTTCTGAAATGTTTAGTGATTTAATAAAATTATTAAAATTCCCATTATCAATAAAAAAGGAAAAGTTTAGAGTCATATTAATTGAAGGTATTAATGTTAAATTATAATAATAACATCTTAAATTATTAAATGTTGTTTTATTCTTAGTAATTGACTCATTAAATTTTATTATTTTATTTTCTATTTTATTTATTTTAATTGAGATCAAATTAATATTGATTGAATAATTATTTGATGATATTTTAATCATTGGTTTATCTTCATAAATTTCAAACTTGAATTGACTATAATTTATGTTCAAAGAATAGATGAATTTAAATAAATTAAAAATAGTATATATAATTGTCAATAAAATCATTACTATTACCTATTATATTTTAAAATATTTAATTTTTTTTTTAAATTATTAAAAATTAAGTTAAAAAAAGTAATGAAAAGAAATTGAAAAAAAAACTAAAAAAAAAATTTTTTTTCAGATTTAAAACAATCAAATTTAATAAAAATTAAAATTAAAATTTAAACCAAAAAAAAACATAAAAAATATTTTTTTCCCCTTAAATTTAAGAATTATAAGACATTTGAACACTTTGACAATTAGGGCAAGTTTGATATAACCCAACCCATTCTCTCCAGCATTCCTTAATTCCTTTTCTTTTACAAGAAGAGCAAGTAACAACATCTAAATCAGGATAAATAGGAGCTCCAGTAATAACACATTGTTCAAAAACCATATCACAAAAATGACAATTTATATTAGCTTCAAAATTTTGATTTTTACATTTAGGACAAGGTTTCTTATTAAGTGACTTAACTAAATTTTTCTCAACTCCAGTTTGAATAATCCATTGATGAATTTCTTCTCTTTGTTCTTCTTTTAAAACATTTTCACTTGATTTGAAACATTGTGTAAAAGCAAGATCAGTATCTTTTAATTCAGGTTCTTCTTCTAAATGATTTTCAGGATCAGCAATTTCATCATAAACATCTAAATATCTATTTAATAATATTAATGCATTTCCTTTAAATCCATAATCACGACATGCTAATCCTGCATCAAGTAATGCTACATCAAATTTTATTATATCACCAAATGCTAAAACTGTTTCACATACTCTCCAATATGATTTTTTAAAAGCTTCTTTTTTACCTTTCATTGTAAATTTAATAAATTGATAATATGCTATTTTATTTAATTTTGACATCTCTTGATATTGTTTTTGAAATTTATTATTATTTCTTAATTGCTTATTTACACAATTTAACATATTATTTAATGCTTTTAATTCATCTAAATTTTCATCTGCTAAAATTTCCATTGCTATTTCATTATATAATTGAAGATTATATTCATAAATTGGTGTATTATGTTTTTCTAAAAAGTCTGCTGTTCCTGCTAAATTTTTATTATCTAAATATTTTTTAACTATATTAATTATGTATTTATTAAACATTTCATCTGAAATATTTTGTGCTGCTTGTAAACATTTTTCATATTCTCCTTTTTCCATTAACATTTTTAATCCTTCTTCATCTTTCATATCTATTAATCCTTTTGAATCACCATGTTTAATTAAATATTCTTTTTCCATTCTATCAATTTTAGCCATTAATTTATCTTTAGCATCACCAAATTTCATTGTTGATACTATCTTTCTTGCTCTATCATAATTATCAATTTCACAATAACATACAACTGCTTCTTCCATTTGACCTATACTTTCAAATAATTGTGCAGCTGATAAGAATTTTTTTATTTTTTTTAATTTTAAAGCTACATTATAAACAACATCAGGTGCTCTTGCTTTATCATGTTGCATAGCTAAAGAAACTGCTTTATTCCAAATACTTTCTAATTTATCAGGATCATTAAAATGTTTATCTGTAATTTGTAAATAAGTATCAATAACTTTATTAATATCACCTCCTTCTTCAAATAATTTAGCATTATCTAAAAGTGCATCTCCAGTCATACTATCACTTGTTTGTTCTAATATTTTTTTATTTCTTAAATCATTTGCTAATTGAGGACAATATTTAGAAGCAAAATCAATAGCAGCATTATAATTCTTTTCATTAACATAATATTTAACCATATATTCAGGTTGTTTTGCATTAACGAAACACATTTCTGCTTTTGCTATATCTCCTTTATCAAGAAATACTTTACCTTGATTAAAGTATATATTATATACACTTTGTTGATCATGTTGTCTTGCTATTCTCAAAGCAGAATAAAAATCTCCTATATGTTCATACATTTGAATTGCTTCTTGTACATTATTTGATTTAATATAATGTTCTTCTGCTTCATGGTATCTTTTATCAGTTTCTAATTCATATGCATATTTCAAATGGATTTCTGGTATTTTAAATTTCTCATGTTGTTCAGCTAATTTAAATGCATTTTCAAAATCTTTATTTTGAATATAAATATCAATTGCTGCATCTGTTAATCCCATTGATATTAATTTATCTATTTGTTGATCTTTTGGTAATGAATTTACCCATCCTCTTGCTAATTCATTTACTTCTGCTTTTGTACCATTTGCTTTTGCAACTCTTAAACAATCTTCCCACATATTTAATGAACGATACATTTGAACACATGCTTTCCATTCACCTGCTAAAATATAATGTTTTTCTGCTTGTTTTAAATTCTTATCATTTTCTAAATATGATGCTATCATCTTATGTGTTTTCTTTAAGTAATCTTTTCTATATTGAGATACTAATCTTATCATATTATCATATTGTTTTAAGTTCTTATACATTGTAATTGCTCTATCTGGTTCATTTGCCATTAAATATAATTTTTCAGCTTCTTTTATTCTTCCTAATTTTTCGAATTTTTGTGCTTCACTTAATAAAGTTTTTGTACTTTCTTCATCTTTGAAATACTTTTTAACAATTTGTTCAACTTTATCCCATTTACCACTATTAACATACATATTAAATGCTTGAAGTGGATCACCAGATTTTAAATAATATTTCTCAGCTTGATCTAATTTTCTCTGAAATTCAAAATGTCTTCCAATATCAATATAAAATGATGGATTAATATCAGGATATTTAGTAACTAATTCAATAGCTTTTTCCCATTTTCTAGCTTGAATACTTGCTTCAACTGCTCTTTCTTTACTTCCAGCTTCAATATAATGAACAATAGCATTTTCATAATTTTTTTGTTCAAATAAATAATCACCCCATTCTTCTTCTAATTTCTCAACTTTAGTAGGAATTGATTTCTTAGCAATTTCAACAGCTTTACCAAATGATTTAGCTTGTCTATAAGCATCCAAAGCTCTTTGACTATGTCCCATTGTTTCTAATAATTCACCTGCTTTTTCATAAATACCAACTTGATTTAAATTACTTACAATTTTCTCTAAAGTAGCATTATCAAATTTAGCTTGATTACCATAAGCTTTAACTAAATTAGCAGCATTTGCAGGATAACCACCTTTAATATATAATTCAATTGCTTTTTGAAAATCACCATCTAATTCTTTTAATTGAGCTGCTTTATCTAATTGATCATTTGATATTAACCATTCATAATATTGACTTTTAATTTTAGCTATTTCAGGATGTGCATATTTTTCTGCTATTTTAATACTTTCATCCCATTTTTGTAATTCATTTAATATTTCTATTGTTTCATCCAATAAATTATTTTGCAAAAGTAAATTTTCAGCATTGTTAAATTGCTTATCTAAAATTAATAATCTTGCTTCAATTAATGGATGATCAACTGTTAATTTATTTTTTTCAATATATTTCATTACTTTTTTAATATAATTTGCTTTTGAATAAGAACCAACTGCAGCATAACATCTTTCAGCAACCATTAAATTCTTATTTTGAATTGCTAATTTTGCAAGTGTTTTCCAATGAGTTTCTGTTTCACTATTCATTTCTAAATTTTCTAAAATTTTAACTGCTTTATTTAAATTATTTTCATCAACTGAAGTTGAAAAAGCAATTAAACCATCATCTAATAAATAAGTTTGAGTATTACCATAATTATTTCCTGCACCTGCTTCTTCAACAATAACTTCAGTTTTACCTTCTTTTCTTCTAATTTCTTCAACATCTCCTTTAACAGGAATAATTTTCATTTTATCTGGATCATCAACATTATACCAAACACAAACATTTTTCCTTTCTTGAGCAACTAAAACTTCAGAATTAGGAACCCATTGAACAAAACCACAAAAGTTTAATAATGTTACTTTTTTCTTTTCGAAAATATAATAAAGATATAAATGTCTTTTTCTATCTCTAAATATTAATTTATTACCATTTTTATTTAATTCTAAGAAATCTATTTTACTATCATGATTTATTGTTGCTATATTTTGTTGAGCTGTCATATCTTGAACATAAATTGTATTTAAATCAATTAGATAAGCAATTATTTTTAATGTTTGATTTTTTCCTAATTGAGAAGCATTATAATTTAATCTACAACTAATTAAATTTGAATTTATATATTCAGTTGGACAATAACCTAAAATTTCATTTGAACCATATTCAATAAGTGCTAAACCATCATTATTATAAACCATACATACATTATAATTACTAAAATCAAATTTTTCTTGACCAGTTTTTTTCCATTGTATTTCAGAATGTTTTTCTAAATTTAAATCACCAACAATTAAACTTTCTTTAGTAAATAAAACAACAAAATTATCTAAATAAATATTTAATTTAACAATATCAGTACTTAATTGTGGTTTAATAACTAATCTTTTTTGAGTTTGATTATTTTTAATAACAACTTGATTATGAGAAACATAAGTAATTTCAAAAATATCTTTAAAAATAGTTTTCTTTAAACAAGCTTCAAATAAATCAACACTTCCACTTAA
>JAEEGL013655319.1_pt1 | contig 11256 bp, 18 predicted proteins | sample 9134231 | NCBI WGS metagenome assembly JAEEGL01 (sample SAMN16246548, study PRJNA631951) | gut metagenome | biome: gut microbiome; feature: rumen; material: fiber-attached | host: Bos | place: Iran: Karaj | collected 2018-10
CTTTGCAAGTTCCCAGCCTTCAAGGAACTGGAGTCCTGAAGCATCGTAAAGCTCGTAGATGAAAAGCTCTGGGTCTATTTCCGGAATATCATCCATTGTCAATTGTCCTCAAGGCATCTGAAATGTCCAGCATGGCAGACGCATGGTTCTTGTTCAAAATCACTTCCTCAAAGTCCCCGTACCTAGACCTATGTCCGAAGATGTACCGGATTCCGTTCCAGAGTCTCTTCCAAAATGGAAACTGAGTCAAGTGAACAGAGACAATTACTTCCCCGGAGTCCATCTTCTGAATAGCTAGCTGATGTGAAATGTCACCACAGTCACATACAAGAAACTTCCAGTCACCGGGTGAATGGTCATGATTTGCTTTCATCGGCATTTTCCTCTTCCTCCTCATAGGGCATCTGCGCCCATTTGAGCCAACAATTCTCCTTGTGTATATTAGTGTAACAGGGACATTCCTGACAAGTCGGTTTGTATTTCTTGCACAATTTTCTAAGCCGTGCTGTCTGCTCCTCTGGAGTCCCAACCTCACAGTTGCGGACAGGCATGGCAAGAGCTTGTCCGGCTTTTAGCACGGCTACTGTTAACGGGTCAGAGGAATCACCAGGCTTGAAACCTGCCTCATCAAGTGCTAGTAGAACATCGGTTAACGCCTCACGCATGACAGAAATTGCAGGCTCATTGTTCTTTGTCACTTTCAAGCACGTCATTGTTTTTCTCCTCCTCCTTGTCCTTCTTGATTCTTTCCCAAAAGTTTATTTCATCTTCCAGGGCATCCCCTCGACCTTTTTCGTAACCCCACGAAAATGCTACAATCACCAAAAGAATCAACATTGAAAAATTGATTGTCATGTCAAGCATTCCTAGTTCCTCCTAATTAGATATTATACCAACTAATGCCTCTCATTCCACTTTGCCAGGGCTTGCCCAATCAAATCCTTGCGGATGTCTTCTGGAATGTCATTAAAACTTCCAATGCCCCGGCCGACATCCCGCTTCCACTCGCTGAAAACCTGGGGGCCATGTACATGACACTTGGAGCACTGACCTGAAAGGGCGAAACGCTTTTCATGAACTCCCTCAGTACAGGCCTTTAGAAAAATCTTTTTGCATCCGCAAAACGGGCAATGTCTTGCCCATTCAAGAATCATTCTAGCCATTCTTTATTCCTCCATGCTTCTTTAGATGCTTATTCCAATCCTTGACTGCCTCTTTAGGCGAGTCATACCAGTTGTTAAAAGTCTTTCCAGGGTCAGATTCGTATGGCTCAATTGGGCATCCCTTGCTATCATGCTCAATCATAAATCGAAGTCCACTCCAGGGGTCTTGCAAATACTCTTCGCTGTCCTGATCTTTCCAGTTGCCTTCATCATCTGAAAAGACAATGGTTGGCTTCTTCCTACAAAAAGGACAGGGAATAAAGTCCTTCTCTGCCTTTCGGATGTCTTCAAGTGTAAAGTGTTTCATGTTATCTATCCCCGTTTCTTGAACATTTCCTCAACGGTTTTGACTTCACCAATGCCGGAGACAAAAATCCTAAGTCCCTTTGCAAGGGCAGCTTTCAACACCGCCTCAGCATCATCATGTCTAAAGGCATTTTTCTGATAGTCAGTCCAACCATCGCCAAAGCCACCTTTTGCGAATCCAATCTTATCCTTCACTTCGGGAATCTCAAGGAAAGCCTTGACATCCTCTTCCTGGTTTTCCCAGGGCTTGCAGGAATTCCAGTCATGTTCCGGGTCATACGGCATGAGGGCGAATCCGCAGACATACCCATAATCCTCGACCTTGAAGAGCCTGATTCTATGTTCCTTTCGGCGGTCTTCTGCATATTCCTCAGTCAAAGGATTCTCACGAGGATTGGCATATATCCCGCTAACTTCAACGAATTCCTTCTTTGAGGTTATGCGCCCGTCTTTAGCATATTTGCGGCGCGTCACTAACTCCAAATTAATGTTCTTGGGATGATCGTTGATGAACTGCATTAGCTCAGTGCGCTTGACACCAAGTTCCTTTGCCATCTCGACAACAACCAACGGAAGATGAAGCTGCCTCATCAGATTGGCTGTCTCCTCGAACTTCTCAATTGTCAAGTCATCAATTTTCATGGCTTACCTCCCTTTGATGCTAATATTATAACAAACTGAAGGGGGCCTGTCAACTACTTTTTTAGAAAACCTAGGGAATAGACCCGAGGACGCATCTTGTCAGCCAGTTTGTTATACAGGGCCTTGAACTCCTTCAAGTCCTCCGGAAGGAACTCCTTGAGAAGGGCCTTGATTTGATACCACCCGCAATCCCAGTTAAGAATCTGATACTCAGGATGGGAGTCATTGAAGAGGGAACGATACTTGAAAGACTTCCTAACCAGGTCATTGGCCTTGTCGAGAACCTCCTGGGCCTCAGGGGAAAGGGTCAAGCCCTGGAGCTTCTTGAAGACGAACCTGTCCTCGGAGGTTCTGGCATCTGAGTAGGTTTCATCAAGATTGTTCTCATCGGCCAAGTCCATTATCTCATCCTTGCCCATCCAGAAGAACTCGTTCTTGATGTCCCACTTCTTGTCCTTGTAGTCGATTTGACGAAGGGAGGACTGGTTGGATGAAGAATGGAAAAGGGAATAGACTATGGAATCATTGACAAACTCTTCGTAGGCCGGATTCGTGGTGTCGGAGGCCAAGTATTCGTCCTTTTGATTAATCCAATTACTTTCAATAAGTTTTCTTGCGGAGAACAACTGAATGCAACGGTCAAAGTTGGATGGAAGAATTGAAATTCCAGTATTATGACCTTTAATAGCGCAAATTGTAAACAAAGAAACTCCCTGTGCATTTCCTTGTACTCTGTTAGAATCTGAGATAAAAAATCCAACAGAACCTTCAATCCACTTTATATTCTTATCTACTATATTTAATGCTGATGAAACATTTGGTGATTCTACATACGGATGTTTTCCTTGTGGTTTAACCCAATCACTTGCCTTAACTAAATAGTTGCAGTTGTAGAGGGTCTTTTCTCCAACTTCGACCACATCACCATTCTCATCCGTGTCAATCAGCTTGTGATGGAAGTTCTCTCGTTCCTCACTCTTCCCAGTATCCCAAAGGTTGAAAGTTATTCCCCACGCCCCAGAAACATCATCCCCGAAGTGTGAGGCTTGGAACATCACGCCGTCAACCATGTGGAACTTATCAAGAAAGTATTCAAGGAACTTCTTCTGCTTGTTTCCAGTAAGATAAATCGGGTTGGAGAACAATGCCACCTTGATGTTGGGATTAATTTCAGACAACTTTGCAATGATATACATGAACTGGTGTTGAAGATTTTCAGCACCACATCCAACACCATCATTGTGCATTTCGACTTTGGTTTTAGTGTTAGCAATTCCTGTTTTTTCCCCTAAAGTCAAATCAGCAGCCGTTCCGTAAGGAGGGTTCAGGAAGAACAACACCTTCCCCTTCTTCAAGGCTCCCAGAAGTCTTCCAGGCACTTTTTGAATCTCATCATTGAGGAAGTCGAACTGAAAACAAGTTGCCTCAGGATTGTACTGCTTGCTAATTTCCAACTCGCTCTGCTCCAAGGTTGAGCAATACAGTTCCTTGAAGCGATAGTCCCTGGTCAGGTTCTTAGTTCCGCAACAGCAATCCCACACTACATACTCGTCCTTCCAGGTCTCACCTAGCCACTTTGAAATCATCCCATGGGCATAGTCAACAAATGGAGTCGGAGTATAGAACTCACCCTTACGTCTACGATTTGTGTCCTCAATCAATCTATCGCAAATCTCAGTCAACCGGAGTTTCTCCCTAGGACTGACTTCATCTGAGAAGTGCTTGAAGAATGCCTCATACTTTAAGGCATTAACCCTGAAGTTGCCAAAGCTAGTAACCAAAGTGTTCTTCTTGCTAGGGTGAAGGTAATAGTTCCCCTTGTCGCAGATGCAACCCAGGAAAATTCCAACAAGGTCATTGGGAGAAATCTTCTTCCTGTCAGTGAAAACCCTGTCAGTGAATGTCTTGAAAATCTTGTCGATGTTGTGCTCTGAAATGTGGACTAAGCGGTTTACATTCTTCGACAAGTCAACAATCTTTGCCTGCAAATCGTCAAGGTCGAACCACTCGTCAATCCTGAAGATGAACGGATTGAAGTCCTTGTCCGTGTTCAAGGCAAGGAGAAGGTCAGGGCAACTCCACCCAGCACTTGAAGGGGCTACATTCCAGTCCACCCCTGGGAAGTCAAGGTACTTGAGAAGGACATTCGGATGGAAGACAAAGCACTCGTTCCTGTCAGCAACCACAAGGACATTCGGAAACGGCTTCCCAGCAGCATCGAACTTCTTCAAGTAGAAAAGTTGCTGAAGAACGGTCTTTACTTGTTCCATTCTGTCAGCGTAATTGTTGTCATACTTGTACTCGACAAGGGCCTTGATGTTCCCTGACTCAAAGTAACCATCACACTTGAAAGGATACGAAATCTTGATTCCTGGAAACATCTTCTCGAAAATCTCGTTGTAGGCATCCTCTACCTGACGTTCAAGATTGGCAAGCGCGAGCTTTGTTCTAAACTTGGTGTCCTTCATGGTATTCTCCTTATGCCATCTATTATATCAAAAAACAAAAGGCCAGTCAACAACCTTTTTTGGTTATAACTGGCCTAAACAACCTTATAAGGTTATAGACTAACTAAAATCTTCCAAATTCTCCTTGAGCCAATCCTTGCAAGCCTTGGCATCCCAGTCCTTGATTGTCCCATCCTCAAGAATCTCGATATAGATGTAGTCTCCGCAATCGCTGTCATAGATTTCGAGGAATTCTGGAGCATAATCATTGTAGGACTTTCCAAGATATTTCAGGCAACAGCAATCAGATGTCTTGTACCATGTCTTGGCAGTAGTTCCCTGAGGCCAGTTTAGAATCTTTCCGGAGGAAATGTCAACCTTGACCTTCCAATGCCATTCAGTTCCCCACGACACCTTCTCCTTGCAAATCCCAGGCATCTTGTATTCTACATTGTCTGGATTCTCAGACTCCTCGGCTTCTGGCTCTCTAACTCCGTTTACCTCAGCATCCTCTGGATAGACTGTTGCATCAATTTCAAGAATCTGGGTGTTCTTGTCGGGGGCAATTAGACCAAGCTCCTCTGAAAGTGTCTTGCTTCCATCATTTGGAACTTCAATTACTGTCAAAGCCTCGCACAGACATTCCTGTGAACAAAACACATTGTCGGAATCAGAATCGAAGTATCTTAGTTGAAGGAAGTTATCCATCACCTTGAAGTACGGAGTCCCAGCAGGAATCTCCTTGTGGCAGTTTGCACAGATTAAGTTTTTCATTATTCCTTCTCGAAATTAAACTTCAGTGACTTGAGTGTAACCCTTGGAAGACCGGAAGGAGTTACAACATACTTGAACTCAGGCTCCATTGAAATTCCTGGAAATATCTCATTGGCCTTCTCATACAATGGTTGAATCCTTGTATACAGACCATCTGTTGCTGCAACCAATGCTGCGGCATTTTCCTTCACTTTGTTGACTTTATCATCCATTACTATTTTTCCTTTTCTGTTAAAATATCCTGAACATACTTTAAGCCACCCTCTATGACCGTCAACGAGTTCTTCCCTAGAGACTGGACATTCTGATTGTTCACAATCTTGGGGATGCCCCAAATTGCCATTGCCTCCTTTGTTGACGGGGTGAAGAAACTACCAATCATACCAACAATAAAAACGGGGAATGCAATCCTGAAGAAAAACCTTGCAAGATTATGTTCTGCCTTGTCATATTCACTATTCGTTATCTTCATGAAGAAGAAAGTTAGCAATGAAACAAAAAATCCTATGGTAAGGCATCCAATAAAAAATCCCTGAATGAAGCCAAGACGTGTCATCCAGTAAATTTGAGAGGGGGTGATAAGTTCCATAGTAGTTAGTCTCCTTGAAATAATATATTGCTAATTCTTGAATCGACGGGAAAATCTTACAGAATCCCACCATTCAGTATGGATTGGTTCAAATGTCCATCCGGGAAGATTCTCATAGTAGTGGGTGAAAAGGGAAATCTTGGCATCAGGGTCAACAGTAAGGGAAAACCTCTTGGCAGTTCTTTTGGGATCATCATTGTAAAACTGATAGACCATTTTCAACAAAGTCATTCCATAGTGTCTTCCACTAATTGCAATAAGTGTCGCAGCATAGACATCATCGACCCAGTCCATGGACTTCCAATTCTCATAGATTCCCACATAGGCAACCGGAGCCTTTATCATGTCATCGTATAGCTCGTACCACACGATGCTAGGGTCATCACCGTACTTGGTAACATTAAGGGGGTTTATCCTACTGTTCTTCTCCACCATGGAATTCAAATTCTTCAAAACAGCATTGTAGCTAACCCTATACAAATCCAATCCATTTTCACCAGAAAAAACAAGTCCCATTTCTATCTCCCCCAGTCATCTATTGCACAGTAAACAACAATCCCGATGAGAATCCACCATATCATGGCTATTCCCCCTTGCGGAAAACAGTTTTCTCCTCTTCAAGTAAAGGGTTTTTTCTAAGATCTGGATAAAGGACATAATTCCTATTTTCCTTCTTGGCACATTCCTCGCAGACAATGCTTATCCAACCCTTTGTCATAACCCTTGGATTTCCATTGTAGAAACTAGTCCCACAATCCTCACACACTTCCATGCACTCCTTCACGGCCTGGTCAATGTATTCCTCTGCCTTTATGTCAGCGTACTCCATCGTGACTTCCTCCTTGTGGAGCTTCTCCTTCTCCTCGGGCGTAAGTTCTGACTCCTCCTTTATTTCACCATCTGTGTCAGTTGGAAGAACTTGGTAATAAAAATGTAGGGTTCCGAACTTCTCCTTGACCTGGGTGGCCTGAACCATGACATTGTACTTGCAAAGCTGAACATTCAGCACCTCCAACTTCACGGAAAGGCGTCTAATGGGCCAATACCATCCATCCCCGCACTCGAAGCCGAACGGCATCAGGTTCTGGGTGATTGGAAGTTTCCTACCTGAGTATAGGATGGGAGTCAGCTTGCAAAGTGCTTCTGTATGTTCCTTGTTCATTATCCCTCGCTCCAGGTCTTGATTGTCACTTTCATTGGCTGAGGAAGATTCTCTTCATCCTCGCAGTAGCCATCATCACGATAGTTGTACTTCTTGCCACACTTCGGACACTTGTAGACATCCTTGTAGCTAGTGTACTTGTCCCCCTTGACCTCTTCCTTAATCCATTCGATTTCACAGTGGCAGTCGGGGCAAATGTCAACTTCCTTATACGGATTATTGACAGCATGGGAGGCATCACTATACCGACAAGCCTTGGCAAAGGCATCCTGCCACTGCTCCTTCAGCTCCTCCCAGAGCCTGGTAAGGTACTGGGCGTTGTTCATCCAGTCTGTGTCATCCTCATCGAAGTCATCCTTCTTTGACTTCCTACGCTGATTCCTGACCTTGGAAGGATCCATGAGAATCAAGGCGAAGATTTCATTCTCAATGCTCTTCTGATACTCCTCGTTCTCCTCAACCAGCCTTGACAAGTCCTGACTATAGACTCCGCAAAGATTTGTCTCATATTGCAATTCGTGTCCCATAATGTCTACTCCTTTTCAATATTATATTTGAAACATGGCTCCTCATCGGAGAAGAGGAATTGAATCTTGTTTTCCAACTTCGACAAGGGGAACTCGACTTCCTTCCTAGCAACCCTAGACCTATTCACGGTGGTCACTCCATTGGCCTCCATCAGGGGAGTCCTAAACTTCTCAGGAACTTCCATCTTGTATGTCTGATGGTTGCAGAAGTATCCGTACTTGAAAACATCATTGACATTCTTCTCGTAGTCATGGCCTGCATCAAGAAGCATTTGATAACGCTCCTTCCCGGACTTCCCCTGCAACTGCTTGTGAGAGAAGAACTGTTGGGCATACTGATTCAAGCATCCCCTCATGCAATCGTTCTGACGCCATACAAAGAGGTTGGCAAGCTCCATCATGTCCGGAACCTGAAAGACCCGACAATCGAATGATGGATAATCCCCTCGTTCCAACTTGTCTGGAATAAAAGGCCGGATGGAATACAGGAACACTGAGGTGGCATAGGACGCGATGTTCGACACCAACTTAAAGTACTCCCCGTCAAACGGAGCCTTGCCAATGTCAGTCCATCCCAAAGAGATTTCATCTGAATGAGTTTCGACAAGGGAACAATTGAACTCCTTGCAAAGGGCATCAGCAGTGAACTGCATGGCCCCTGTAATTTCGTATCCGCATTTATCGCCTAGCTCGGGGTACGGGTATCCGAACCCTCTTGTAAACTTGGAGAAATGCCTGCCGTCTACACGGGCGTATAGCGGCAATCCTGGGATGAGACGCTGACTGTTGGCAACAGCCTCATACCGCTTCATCCTATCCCCTAAGTCATCATACTTGTTTCCCATTCTAATTCTCCTTTTTAATAGCTTCCAAGATTTTTGCAAATTCTTCTGGGTTGTTTTTCTTCCAGTTGGTGTAAGACCACCATTCCAAGTCCTGAGTCAAATAGGCTATCTTGTTCAACTCTCTGACAGCACTTTCCATTCCAAAAACCCACCCAGTACAGACAACTTTCTTCTCCTCAGTATAGGAGTCAAGTTCCTCCTGCTTCTCATCATCGGTCTTGTTGGGGTCAAGAGCAAGCGTGACTCCTGCGGCGAATCCATTGCTTGCCACACCTTCCTTGTCACGAATGACCTTCTTGACCAACTTGTAGTAGAGGCCGGTGAATGTCAAGGTGTAATACGCGCACTCTTCCTTCCGGTTGCGGATGTAGGCTGAGCAATAGTCATTGTCCAGGAGCTTCGACCCATTGCAGTTGATGAACCCATTTAGAAACTTCCTACGAATCCTGTACCAAGGAGTCAGGAAAACAATGATGTTGTTGAGGATGGCCTTGAAGGCGTGGGGGAAGGACGGGGTAACACACCGGCTCCAGTTCCCGTAGGGGCCAAAGTCGAAGAGCCAGTCCTTGCAGATGTCATAGATGACATAATCCTTGACGCTTGCAAGAACACGGATGAACTTACTTCTCTTATGCTCTCGCTTGGCGTCAGTATAGACACGGAACTTCCGGAGCCGGGGCCACCAGACACTCTCGTAGGTGTCATCGAACTTGTCAAAATCTTCCTTGACCAGCGTATCCATTTCAAAGTCCTCCTGAATTAGAGACAAAAATCACTCTTGGCATCAATGTAGGTTCCGTACAAATCCTCGTTTATCTCAAGCCCTTTCTTGGCAAGAACCTTGTCAACCCTGTCCATTTGAGTCTTGAACTTGAGGAATGTCTTGTACATGAGGATAGTGGAAACTGCCTCGGACTGGGAAAGATGATTGGCAATGAGAACCCGCTTCGTAGTGACTCCCTTCCTACCATACTTCTTCTTGCCAGTAACCTCAGACTCTAGAATTCCATACAGTTCATACTCATCGAAGAACGGCTTGGAAGACTTGATTTCAAAATCGACAACCTTGTTGTTCTTGTTCATTCTTGACCTACTTTCCAAAAACACCTTTGAGAAGGACAGAAACTGCCCACACACAGGAGACAACAACTAGGACATTGTAGCTCCAATAAAGATAATCAATGATGGTGAACATGCCTAACCTCCCTTTTACGCCTTCCATTATAACAAGGACTAGAGGGTCTGTCAACAACTTTTTTCAGTCCCAAAGATGATCTAAGTAGAGGCTGACAATTTTCAGGGCGTCCCTAAAGCATTTCATCCTATACTCGTACTTTCGCTCCTCGAACTCCCTATACTTCTCAGTTTCAGCCTTCTCCTCTTCAGTTCCAACAAAATTGGTTATGGAACACCCCTTGTGATTCGGGTCATCCTTGAACTCCCAGTGAAGACTAAACTTGAAAGGATTTTGCATAGAACACTTGTCCTCATCATACTCCCTGAGAAGCCTAATCATTGTCTTCAAATCCTCATGGTAAAGTTTTAGATTCCTTTTGTCTGAGGACATCTTCAACTCGTCTTCAGTGGGAACATACTTCCTACCAAGAATCTCGCAAAGCTCGGAGTGGAGCTTCTCTGCCTGCATAGGATAGGAAATCGTATTCTTGTCTAGATTCTCCAAGCAAGTGGCAAGCTTGTCAGCAAGCCAAATGTCAACATTCCAGGCGTCCCTATAGGAAACCCCGTACTTGATTCTCTCGTAGCAGTGTCTGAACCACCTAAAAACTCTCTTCATGATAAACTCCGATAAAAATATTATATACTATTTCAAAGGAAAAATCAATGGCAAAAAAGACAATCAAAAAAGACGAGGAAAAAGAAGTGGCCCAGGAAGCTCCTGAGACAATTGACCCCGAAGTAAAGGCAGACCCACCAAAGGCAGACCCACCAGAGGATAACACAGAGCCAACTCCGCCAAAGAAGGAGACAAGGGAAACTCTATGCCCTCCCTGGATAACATACAGGAACGAGGTTGAGATGCTGTTCGAGCAAGACCCGGAAGTGTCTGTTTCAAAAGTCACACCAAGTGAAGATAGAAACCAGATAATGTCAATTTCATCTAAGAACATTGGCAAGATGCGTGCCATCTCCATGCTAATCCCTACAAAAATAAGTTTTGGAAACGTGAACCTGAATATAAAGTTCAACATCATCGACAATTGTGCGACTGTTGCTGACATCTATAGAAGTGCCTTCGCTGGAAACCCAGCTCTTGAGGAAATTATCGAAAACGTCCCAGCAGGGAAAGTCAAGTTCATCTATCTTCTATTCCAGAAGAAGGTTGTCCAGTTCTGGAATGACAACGCCGGAGACCCATACGGAAACATCGCCACTCTTTATCAGGAAATTGCAAATAATGTCTGCAAGAAGTATGAAAATGTCTACTTCTGTACCCAACCTGACCCAATGCAAGCTGATCCTGACCCAATGCAAGCGGATGATTGTAAAAATAGTTGCAAGTAGTTCAAAGACAAAAAAAGAGGCCCGGGGAAACCTGGGCCATTTTTATTTGATTTTTTGTTTTATATTTCGATTACCCTAATTGGAAAAGTGGGCTGATAGTCCTCACCTAGATAGGAGACATTGTAGCATCTGGTGTCCCCAATCATGGTTTCCTCATGCTGGCCACTATGGATGTGTCCGCAGAAGAACCATTTCGGCTTCTTTTCCAAAATCGCATTGTAGAGCATCTTGCTTCCTAGATGTTCTGGTTGCCCATCGTACAGGGAAACTGAACAGGA
>JAEEGL014944892.1_pt1 | contig 11256 bp, 7 predicted proteins | sample 9134231 | NCBI WGS metagenome assembly JAEEGL01 (sample SAMN16246548, study PRJNA631951) | gut metagenome | biome: gut microbiome; feature: rumen; material: fiber-attached | host: Bos | place: Iran: Karaj | collected 2018-10
ATAAACTCTACCACACGCTCAGGAATAGAGCCGAAATAATGGTCGTCTAACTGCTGATTTTTGGCAGAATTGTGCCCCATAAGTGTACGTCCGCACGAAACAAGGTCGGGACGTGCATCGAACAAAGCCTCATCAATCAAGAAATATTCCTGCTCCCAACCGAGAGTAGAGATAACTTTCTTGGTATCAGGCAGAAAATAGCGGCAAACGGCAGTAGCTTGTTTGTCTATAGCATTGAGAGCACGCAAAAGCGGAGTCTTATAGTCTAACGCTTCGCCAGTATATGATACAAAAATTGTTGGAATACAGAGAGTTGAACCAATTACAAAAGCAGGCGAAGTGCAGTCCCATGCAGTATATCCGCGAGCCTCAAAAGTATTGCGAATTCCACCATTAGGGAAACTCGAAGCATCGGGCTCTTGCTGAGCAAGCACCTTTCCGTCAAACGATTCCACAGGCAAGCCGTTGTCGAGAGTAAAAAACGAATCGTGTTTTTCGGCACTTTGATCGGTAAGAGGCTGAAACCAGTGTGTATAGTGAGTAACGCCAAGTTGCAATGCCCAAAGTTTCATGGCATTAGCCACATGGTCGGCAAGTTGACGGTCGATACGTTTGCCCTCGTCCATTGTCTGCTTTACCTGCTTAAAAATAGATTCGGGAAGGTATTTAGCCATCTTGCTTTGGTCAAAAACATTGCAAGCGTAAAAAGTTATACTCTTGTCGTTTGAATGGTCGACATGTACGGGACGGTGCCCATATTCGCGTTCTAACGCTTTGAATCTGCTGATTGCGTTCATAATTAGATAAAATTATTGCAAAATGATGGTGCAAAGATAAATAATATTCACGATATTACAAGATAATAATTAAAGAGCATTAATAACAATATAGCGTCCCACTTGGCACTCAATGCAGCGTTTTGGACGGCAGAAATCGTTGCGTAGATAGAGAAACGCTTGAGAATCAAGAGCTGAGCGGGCTTGTATACCCTGACTTTTCATAAACTTGGTAACAGAATTGTTCTCAGGAGGAATCTGCTCTAAAAACAACACAGCACGCTGGGCAAATTCGTCATTTTTGTAATACAACGAATGTGCATAGAGAAACGGACATACAAGATTGATTACAAGTAGATTGAGTGTTTCGCTGCCGAGTTTTGCCAAAGGTGTGTCGGGAATAATTGAAAAACCCTTATTATCAACATCGATATCAAAAAGTTTAAAAATGTCGGATAAGTTTTGGGCATCCAACATTTGCGAAAAAAGATTCTCAGAAGTGCCTACAAGCACGGCCAACTGCAAAATTCTACGGTCGGGAAAGTTGACAGGACGAATGCCGGCAAATTTCCACAACGATGGTTCTATGGGCGTTAGATTATATTTCTGCTTGTGATAATAGTATTCGCGCTGAATGTTGAGATACTCTTCTCCCGAGAATTTTTTTAGCGAAAAGAAACCAGCCTGTCCATAGAGAATTGCTACTATGTTGTTGATTTGATGACGGTTTTTCTCCACAATCGAAAACGGAACCGACTGCGCCAACTGCTTAAACGGGAATGCATTTTTGCCTAAGCCAAATGCCGAGGCGAGAGTTTGCCAAAAGGTCTCAATCCAATCGCCATTATTGAGTTTAAGAGCCTCAAGCACAGTCATTGCTTTCGATTTAAGGCGGTCGCTTGCAAGACGGTCGAAAAAAGATGCTGTTTTTAACTCTCCAAAACGCTCAAACCCACAGCGGCAAAGGTGGAAATCTATTGTGGTGAGCAGATTGTGATACACTTCGGAATATTTCTGCTCAAAAGGCAGCACAAGTGTGGGTACAAGGTTGCCTTTGGCATCTTTGAGAGGTTTATCATCTTGAAAAACTATATGGAGAATAATGTTTGAGTACGCGGGATTGTCATCATGACGGTGCATTTGCCAATGCGACGATTTAACATGGAGTTCGATATTCCCTGCCCAAACAATATCTCCGATACGTATTTGAGCATCAGTAATATCTGGTCCAGAATCATTATTGGTAAATCCTGGGTTAATTATGCTGATACTTTCGCCTTGTGTGGTTACGAGTGCCGACTGTGGAAAAAGTCTATTAAACCAAATAAAGGACAAAAGTTTTTCGTTCATAAATAATAGTTTGAATTAAAGAGATTTATACTAAATCATTTACAGTTACGCATTAGGTTTGGCAATAAGGTTTTTAAGGCGTTCTATCTGATACTCCTTGCCTACTTCAAGCACTTTGATAGCGGTTTCGGTAAAATAATGGTGTTTGGTAAGGAAATCCACCTGTTTTTGATTCCACGCATCAATATCGAGATTGCTGCCAAGAGCCTTCAACTCATCGTAGAGCATATTAGAAACAGGAATAAAGTCAGTTCTGCCAAGGTAAACGAGGTCGGCATCGCAAATAATGCGCTCATAAATATTTGTGGGGTTAGGCGGAAGTTTTGTGGCAAGTATCAAGCTGCAAATTCTGTCAATCTGATCCTGAGTATAATTGTAATTAGGCAGAATATCGCGAGCAATTTGAGTTCCAAAATATTCGTGGTTTTCGGATCCGACAATGTAGCCAGTATCGTGAAACAGGGCTGCGGTTTTGAGCAAAAGCAGTTCTTCGTCGCTAACGCCTTCGCCATATCCAAGAATCTCCACTTGATTAATTACGTCGATAGTGTGTCGGGTGTTGTGGTAATAAAGAAAAGGAGGCAGTTCGCGGTCAAGCTTATCAAGAATATATTCTTGCAAATCAGTAAATTGGCGAAGCAAATATTTAATTTGGAAACATCCGTTGGGATACACTCCCCTATTCACATTCACCGAGTAATCTTTTTTTAGACGTTTAATTTGATACATCTCTAAATCGCGGTATTTCACTGGGATAACACCGCAAAAGTCGGTTACAAAAAACTCTTTTACAAGTTCGTAGGTAAAAACCGAAATATTAATTTTATTCACTTCGGCAGCGGCGGCAATACGCGAAGCATTGTTTACGGTATCGCCCTTCATGTCGTAAGAAATTTTCTTGCGTCCTGATGCTGTGGCAGTTACAGGACCTGTATGAATACCTATGCGCAACTGCCAAAATTTTTCGCCATTGGTATCGGCAGCCCTATACGAAACGTTTTGAAGATAATCGTTCATTTCTAATGCTGCAAGAACCACGTCGATTGGGTTGGTTATATTCTTGATAGGTATTCCGCCGGCACAGAGAAAAGAGTAACCGATGGTTTTGCTCACCTGCAGGCGGTATTTTTCGGCAATGTCGTTGAAATGAAACATCACCTGATCAAGTTCGTCGATAGCCTCGGCAGAGTTTTCGCAAGAGGTGAGGCTTGCTGTGGCGCGGATGTCGAGATACATCACGGTCACCATCTTAAATTTAAGCAAATGCTGCTGAGAGGTGTCAACTTTAACACTTTCGGGCACATATTGAGCCGGAACCACCGAAAGTATGCTTTCAAGGCGTTCTTTTTCGGCCATAAGCGAATCGTACATTGCCGACAACTGTTTAAGTTGCTGACTCAGTTCGTTTTTTTCGCGTATAAGCGATGCTATACGGTCGGTAGAATCAATATTTTCCGAAACGTCGGTCATCTATTATTTTTTATGCAGCAAGTTACAACAAAAAAGAATACAAAACAAAAAAAACTGCGAACAAATCATCAAAAAAATTGGAATGATTTATTCGCAGCGTTGAGCGGAAAAATCCGCAAAAGAATTATCTTTTAAGAATCCAAAGACCGTCGTCGCCAAGTTTAGATTTGAGCGATGCGATAGCAGCCTTAGCTTCTTCGCGAGTCTTGAACGATTTTACCGAAACGCGATTGTATTGTCCAAAGGGAATAAGGATTTCGGCATTGAAACCTTTAACTTTGAGTTTGTTGCAGAGGTTCTGAGCATTGCTGTAAACAGTGAACGAACCTGCAATAATGTAAAACATATCGCTTTCGTTTACCACAGGAGTGGTTTCGGGCTGAAGATTGCCCTGCTGATCTTCGAGCATAATGGGCTCTGCAATAGTGGTGGTATCGATATAGGGAGCCTGATCACCAAAGGTCAGTTCGCTATCGTCGGTGCCAAAAGGATATGCGAGAGTGTCGCTGTTGTCGCTCGATTCGTTGCCTTTGTTGCCTTTGCAACTTACCATAAGAACGGCTAACGTAAGAAGTGTTAATCCAAAGAGTTTAATTTTTGACATATCAATTCTGTTTTTAGTGTAATGTGTTTTGTTTAAAAATTTGGTATAAAGGTACTGACTTTTTGTAATACAAACAAATTTTTTTTTATTAAAAATTTGTAACTTTTTAATCGGCAACGGCTATGGCGTAAGTCTGTTCTTTGAATGTGGCAGATTTTACCGATTCAGAGCCGTCGATACGTGCTACAAAACCTTCAAACACTTGTTTGTCTTTGTTGGATGTGCAATAGTAGATTTCGCCCGACGAGTCGATTGCAAAATCGGTAACATTGCTGTGCCGGTCGGTGATGCGGCGGAGATGTCCATCGGAAATATTATAACTAAAAAGTGTGATTTTTGGACAGATGTCTTCCTCAAAAATATCTGTTTCTTCGGTGAAAACCAAATAGTTGCCATCGTTAGAGATTTGAAACTTGCAATAGTCAGAAAAACCAGAATTGTCGTCGGCACAGAGGTCTTCGGTTTCGATAACGCGTTTTAATGTGGCAATTCCATTTTTAAATTGACAGATATAAATGCGGCAAATATCGTGAAAAACAAGTGTGCGGCCATCGGGCGAAAAAACAGGATTGTAGTAATCGTTGTCGGTGTCGAGCCAATCAATGTCGTCTACTGCACCGGTTTCAATGTTGTAAATCACTGGTTGCCAATGACTATAAAGTGTAGACTGACTATTAAGGGCAATATACTTACCATCATTATTCCACGAACCCATAAAGGCATTACGAGGAGGAAGGTCGAGCAATGTAACTGTTTGAGTTTCAATATCAATAAGTTTAATTACACGGTATCCAGGACGGCTGTACGACGAATATGCAATTGTGCGACCGTCGGGCGAAATATCAAGTTGAGCGCTTGCCACATCAAGTTTAGCAAGGTTTTCGAGAGTGTTGCCATAATATACGGTATTGTATTGAGCCACAGCAAAAAAGTAATCGGGTTTAGAAGATTTTTTCACTGTAGTAGGCTTAGGAGCCGACATTGTGGCCATGCAACTCGACGAATCGGTGGCTTTAAACGCAGCTGCATTATCGGGCGTTTCGGGAGCCACACACCTCGACTTGCAAGCCGGGATTATTAAAACGAGCGATACTAATATACACAAACGGGTCATAAAATGGTAGAAAATCGTAAGTTAGTTGTTGTCAAAATCAAAGATATTTAAGTTTAAAAAAGTTGACATAAGCCTCCATATCGGTTTGTGATTGCACAAGAGCGTAGTTGGTACGGTTTATAACAAAGGGTATAAAGTCGGTTTCGGGTTCAAGGCTTTTATAGTTAGCTGTAACAAACTGTCGGTAAAAGTCCACAGCGGTATTCTTGTTGGCAAAAGAGGATACAACCACAAACTTGAATCCGTCAGTAAAATCTCTGCTACTTACATCGTATTCCATAAAATTGTTGTCGGCGCAATATTTCTGCACAAGATACTCGGTTTGTCCGGCGGCGGGATTGTCGGTTTTGAATGCCAACACAAAATAGTGCGCTGCGGTGTAGAGTGTGTCGAAACGCTGTATATCAAAACGTCCCGAATTAAGCGAAGACAATTTGTTTTGGGCAGCCTCGTTAAGGTCGCTTTTTGGGAAACGCTTTACAAATGTTTCTAATACAGAGCGCATTGCAGGGATATTTTGCATACGTCCGTGGGCGCGGGCTTCAAGATAATAAAAGTTTTCGGCAATCTTGAGGTCGGCATATTTGGTTTCGGCATTGGTACAGAGGAGTATGCAGTTTTGGTACATTCCGTTTTGAAAACTGCTGAGAGCATTATTGTAAACACTGAGAGCCGAATCTTTGCGAGCCTGAACGTTTCTTTGATAATTGGGGTCGCCGAGGATTTTGGCGTATCCGCTTTCGGGATAATTTGAAATCAACTGCGTTTTGGTATATTCGGCAAGCGACTTTTCGCCCTGATAATTATACAATTTATATAAGGTGTAGAGCGACTGCGGCATAAGGTAGTGGTCGGGATTTTTCTGATTGAGATACAATAGCGTTTCGATAGCCTTGGCTGGGTCGTCCATCTTTTCGTAATAAACGTCGGCGGCGGCAAACCACGAATCGGCTTCGATGTTTTTAGAAATTGTCATAGCCGAATCGGTCATAGGCAGATTGCGAAGATAATATTCGGGCATCTTGTTGTTAATAGCCGACGCAGCAGTGTCTTCGGTTGCTTCTTGCTCGGTTTCTTCAAAAATTTCGCTACCCTTGTTTTTGCGGCGCCAATTGTCTTCGAGACGGCGCTGTCCCCATTTTTTTATAAACTCCGATTTGCCATAGTTGAGCGATGTGGTGTTGTAGAGATACCATTTGCCGGCAAAATTCGGGTTACCGTCCTGACCAGTGTATTGCACGCCGTAACTATTGTCGCCACCGCCATAATATTGCTGAGGCTGATTAGCGGCGGCTTCTTCGGCGGCTACTTGAGCAATAATTTGCGTAACAATTTGGTTTCTACGGCTTTCGGGCATTTTAGCCACACGCTGGATACTATCCTGATAATTAGCTTGATTGATGTAACCTGTTAACAACGAGAGATTTTCGCTCTTTTGCGAAATCTCATCGTAATCAGAATATGTTTTGGGCAGATACGACATTGTGCTGTCGTAATATTTTTGGGCGTTGATATAGTCGTGACGGTCGAAATAGATATTTGCCGAAGCAAGATACGATTTAGCTTTTTGAATATCGTTGGTGCGACTTTCGTGAGCCGAAAGTTTGTAATAGTCGAGTGCACGGTCGATATTTCCACTGCGACGGTAAACCTCGGCTATAGCGTAGTAAATCTGATCTTTATATTCGGCGTTGTTTTCGTCGCGGGCAAGTTTTTGAAGGTCGGAAATAATTTTATCCACATCGGCATCCTGCTCAAAAACCGTTGCAAGATTGATTTTGGCATTAAACACGGTGGCATAGTCGGGATTGATTTTAATCACATCCAAATAGTTTTGACGAGCCTCGTTGTAATTGCCGCAGCGACGGTTGATGTCGCCCATAATATACACAAGCCAAGCGCGTTTGTTTTTGTTTTTGGTAATCTCAACAGCTTTTTTGAGAGCTTCGAGAGCCTCATCATACTGACGCACAGCAATATAAATATCAGCGTAGGTCATCAGTATGCCGCGGTCGAGTTTTTTAGGGTGACGTTTGTCGGCATTCAGTTTGTTGATAATTTCGAGAGCCTCGGTATAGTTTTTTTGTGCCGACATAGTTTTGGCAAGCCACATCTGCGCCTCAAACTTAGCAGGTTCGTGCTTAAACCGTGTGGTAACAAGGCGGAACGACGATTCAGCACGGTCGTAATCGGCTGCCACATAGTTTGCTTTACCCATCAGCAGATAGGTGTCGTCGATCCATTTGCAAAAGTCGGGCTTGTTGTAAAACTCGAGTTCGCTCTGATCCATACCTCCCCTACCGTAATGCTTTTTAGGTTTGGCAGTTATGGAGTGAGTAAGGATATTTTTGCCGCATTTTTGAATGCACGATTCCATATCGCCACGCGCCATATCGGCAGCACCCGGAGCGTCTACCTTAAACACGGGCAAAATCTCGGTATAATCGCATTGAAGGTCGGTTTCAATTTTTTGCACACCCTCGTTGTAATACTCGCGGGCATTGAAATAGACGTTGTAATGCGAAGTTAGATTATGAAACGCACGGCGCGAGGCAGTGTTTTTGGTGTTGCTACACCCTGCAAACACAGCCACCAACGCAACGGCTAAAATTGTTATCCTATAATTAAAACTCATTGACAATTAAACAGTTTCTTCGCCAACAATCAACTTGTAACCCTTACCGTGGATGTTGAGAATTTCGATAGTTGGGTCGTTGCTGAGTTTTTTGCGAAGTTTGGTGATATACACGTCCATAGAGCGGGCGTTGAAATAGTTGTCGTCGTCCCAAATCTGTTTTAGGGCATAGTTGCGCTCCAAAACTTTGTTGATATTTACGCAAAGCAAACGGAGAAGATCGTTTTCTTTGGTGGTAAGTTTTTCGGGTTCATCGTTTTCAAACTGCAACTGCTGTTTGTTGCAATCAAACGAGTATTTACCTAATTTATAAATAGATACCGATTCTATTTCCATAGCACCCGAACGACGGAGCACTGCCTCGATACGGAGCAAGAGTTCTTCCATATTAAACGGCTTGGTGATATAATCGTCGGCACCGATTTTGAAACCTGTAAGCACATCCTCCTTTAAATTCTTGGCAGTCAAGAATATAATAGGAATTGTGGTATTAATGGCACGAATGTCGGAAGCCACAGCAAAACCGTCTTTTTTGGGCATCATAATGTCGAGGATGCAGATGTCGTAAACGCCGGCGCGGAATCCTTCGGTGGCTTTTTCACCATCGTTAAAGAGGTCGGTAGAATATCCTTTGGCTTCGAGATACTGCCTCAGAAGCGAGCCGAGGTTAACATCGTCTTCGGCTAATAGTATGCGAATTGTTTTTTCCATTTTTTACTATATTATAATGTGTAACATTTATTTCAAACTAAATGGCAAATATATATAAAAAGTTGTTCCCTTGCCAACATCCGATTTAATTCTGATATTTCCCTGATGTTCGTCTACAACGCATTTTACGTAACTGAGACCTATACCAAATCCCTTGACATTATGAATGTTGCCAGTGTGTACACGGTAAAATTGGTCGAAAATATGTTTCTGACTTTCGCGCGAAATTCCTATGCCATTGTCGGTTACCGAAATTTCAATGCCGTTTTTTACGTTTTCGGTAGTAACCTCCAATTTGGGTGTACCTTCGGTATATTTTAAGCCGTTATCCAAAAGATTGAAAATCAGATTGGTAATATGAACCTCATCGCCATCAATCAAATCGTCGTGGGCTTTAAGGCGGGTTATAATCACGCCTCCACGGTCTTTAACTTTGAGGTCGAACGAATTGACAACTTTTTTGATTATCTCATTAATATAAAGCTCTTTAACCTTCATACGCACCTTACCGCGCTCAATAACAGCCATTTGCAAAACACGTTCTACCTGATAGCCAAGACGTTTGCTCTCATCTTCTATCACCTGCGAAATATGGTCGAACATCTGCTCGTTTTTCAAAACTGTCTTATCTTTAAGCATTTGCGAGGCAAGCGAAATCGACGAAATAGGCGTTTTCAACTCGTGCGTCATATTGTTGACAAAGTCGGTTTTCATTTCGCTGAGTTTCTTTTGGCGGAAAATTATCACGAGCGTTGCCACAAAAGTGAGCATAATAATAAGTGTAAGTGCAAGCGAGGCAAATCCTTGACGCGAAATAGAATTAAGCGAAACCTTGTTTTCGTCGGGAAAATATACCACAAGATAGCACGGCGGCGACACTATGTCGTTAGGATAGAGCGTTATCTGATAGGTTTGCGGCACCGAGTCGGGGTTGAATCCAGCGGTTTTAAAATAATACTGATTGTCTTCGCCACGGATGGCAAAATCGTAATCGGTATCGATTCCGTTGCACTCAAACTGCTTTTTAAGATGTTGGTTGATAATTGGAGGCGAAATGCGGTCTTCAATGTTGATTTTTTTGCGAATCAACTGATTTACAAGATTTTCAACGAAAACAGTTTTATTGTGAATACGCGCCATCACCTTTTCTTGAAACTCTTCGCGGTCGATAGTCTGTTCGGTAGGAATTTTATGGTCGCCCGATTGAAGTATCGACACTGTGGCAGAATCGCTACTGAGCACAAGGATTTTACCCTCCGAAGTATCGCGGAGCATACTGTCGACAAGTCTACGACCGTGCACATTGATATTGGGCACAGGCTTGCCCACCGAAGCGGAGTCGAAATTAACGGCGATAACTTCGTTTTTGAGATGCGTTACCACCTCGCTCTCCTCCAATTTTTGCACAACGCCATAAAGCGAACGGTTTACCGACGCGCTAAACTGCTGCTTGCGCATTTTCAAAGCCTCCTTAAACCACGACACCTGAATATAAATCAGCCACACCATCGTGAAGGTCATTACACAAGCCAATGCAAATATCACTTTTCTGCTCATTGTACTCTTGATTTTCAACGCACAAAGGTAATAAAAAAAAGAAGATATGAGCAAAATTTAATTGGTAAATGAATTTAATTAATTTATCTTAACAAAAATCAAGACAGATTAACTTTGCAAAATTCTATATTTGCAGCAACAAAATAGTAACATTATGCGCCATTATTTTCAACTTCAATTCACTATGCTCAATCGCCGGATGCGAGATTTTGGAATTAATCCGGTGCTTGGGTATATGCTGTTGACTGGGTTGTTTATAGGATTTGTTAAGGCGCTGTATTATAGGGTAGAAGAATATGCACCGTGGATTTTGATTGGGGCATGCCTAATGGCTCAAACGCCGATGAGCCAAAAAGAACGTTCTGATTTTCTGCAAACTACATTTGGCAAAGGAAGAAAAACTAAGATAAGAATTGTAGAAAACATCATTATTTCGTTGCCGTTTGTTGCGGCATTGATATTAAACCAATGCTTTAATCAAGTAGCAATAATTATAATATTGTCAATCGTTTCTTCATTGGTAACATTTAGGGGAAATGGAGGCTTTGTAATACCCACTCCATTTTCAAAACATCCGTTTGAATTTACCGCTGGGTTTAGATACACATTCTATTTAATAGCATTGGTTTACGTAATAACAGTTATTGCTGTGAATGTCAACAATTTAAACTTAGGATTAGCAACCATTGTGGCGGTTTACCTTATAGCGGCAAGTTATTACTCCAAACCCGAAAACGAATATCATGTTTGGATTTTTGCCAAAACTCCGCACAAGTTTTTAAGATACAAAGTATTACAGGCAATCAAAAACTCAATCTTCATTGCTTTGTCACCAATAGCATTGCTGTCGGTTTGCTTTTATTCCGAAATATTATTGATACTAATTGCAATTGCCGCCGGAACTATCTTTTTGATTACTATGATATTAGCAAAATATTCATCGTATCCCGACGGCATGGGAATGTCGGTAACGGTAATGTTGATTTTGGTGCTGATGTTTCCGCCGTCGGTATTGGTGGCAATTCCATACTTTTATTAT
>JAEEGL016490373.1_pt1 | contig 11256 bp, 7 predicted proteins | sample 9134231 | NCBI WGS metagenome assembly JAEEGL01 (sample SAMN16246548, study PRJNA631951) | gut metagenome | biome: gut microbiome; feature: rumen; material: fiber-attached | host: Bos | place: Iran: Karaj | collected 2018-10
CTGCTCTTTCTCATTGTCAAGGCCATATGCAAGAGCTGCAGCTGTAGGCTCGTTAATGATTCTCTTTACCTCAAGACCTGCGATCTTACCTGCGTCCTTTGTAGCCTGACGCTGAGCATCGTTGAAGTATGCAGGAACTGTGATAACAGCCTCTGTAACCTTCTCGCCAAGGTACTGCTCTGCATCTGCCTTAAGCTTCTGAAGAATCATAGCTGAGATCTGCTGTGGAGAGTACTTCTTGCCATCGATTGTACGGCCATGGTCTGTACCCATATCTCTCTTAATTGAAGCAATTGTGTTGTCAGCGTTTGTTACTGCCTGACGCTTAGCGGGCTCACCAACGATTCTCTCGCCATTCTTTGTGAAAGCCACGATTGAAGGTGTTGTTCTAGCTCCCTCTGCATTTGCGATAACAGTTGGCTTACCACCTTCCATAACTGCTACGCAGCTATTAGTTGTACCAAGATCGATACCGATTATCTTACTCATTTTGTTTTCCTCCGTTTATCTGATATTACAATTATCTACTTTGCCAATATATTACTGTGAAACAGCAACCATGCTATGTCTAAGCACGTTGTCGTGGAACATATATCCCTTTTGAAGTTCCTGTGCAACTACTCCTGATTCGTATTCCTGACTCTCAACCTGCATTACTGCATTGTGAAGGTTTGGATCGAACTCTTTTCCCACAGCTTCAATTGGGGTTACTCCAAGATCCTCAACCTCTTTCATAAGCTGTTTGTAGATCTTGTTCATACCGTCTGCGAATGCTCCGTCCTTATCAGCTTCAGGGACTGCTGCAAGTCCGCGTTCAAAATTATCTATTACAGGAAGGAGCTTACTTAGAACATTACTCTGTCCCTGCTCAAACATCTGAGCCTTTTCCTTCTCGGTTCTCTTCCTGAAGTTCTCGAACTCAGCCATCTGTCTCATAACTTTATCATTGAGTTCGTCAACTTTTTCCTTAAGTGGGTCCTTCTTCTCTTTCTTGGAGAAAAGACCTTTCTTCTTGGGTTCACCTTCTGCAGATTCCTGACTGTCTTCTGCAGCTTCAGCTTCCGGAGTAGCTTCATTGCCCTCTGCAACCTCATCGTTTTCAGCAGCGCTCTCATTAGCCGCTTCTTCCTTGACCGCTTCGGCTTTCTTCTCCTCAGCTTCCTGCTCAAGCTCCTCCATAATTTCCTCAAGAGCCTCTTTCTCTTTTGCATCAACAGGCTTCTTGTTCTTATCTGTGTTACTCAAAATTACTGCCTCCTAAACAAAATAATGCGATATATATTCAAACCGCGCTAATTCTTCTTGTAAAGATCATCCAGCGCATGTCTCATATTCTTAAGTGTGCTGATTACTTTGTCGTAATCCATTCTCTTGGGTCCGATGATACCTACAGTACCTCTCATGCCATCGCCAAGCTCGTAGGTGGCTGTTACGACGCTGCAGTCCTTCATGGCCTGTACAGGAGTTTCATTACCTATATAAACCTGAATTCCTGTCTCCTCGCCGTCCGCTGAAAGCGTATCCTCAACGATACTTGAAAGATCCTTGGTATCCTCAAAGGTACTGATTAGCTCACTGGCCTTGGCGGAATCTGTAAGCTCAGGATACTTGAAGATATTCATGGTACCACTTGTGTATATCTGAAGATCGTCATCTGCTGTGATGGACTCTGCTGCCGCATCAATAACATTTCCGATGATCTCACTGTGAATGCCTGCTTCCTGCTTGACCGCTGCTATAAGCCCAAGGTTGATATCCTCAACAGCAAGTCCGTCCAGTCTTGTATTCATCAGGATGTTCAGTTTAAGCATTGTGGCATCATCCAAAACTTCCTCAACAGGAATGATCTTGTTCTTGATGACGTTTCCTTCAATAACTATAGTTGCTAAAAGATGCTCATCATCCACCTTGGAGATCTGGATGAATTTCAGCTTATTCTTGCGAAGCTGCGGAGCAGAGATCATAGTCGCATAATTGGTATCTATGGCCAATGTCTTGGCAACCTGCTTGAGAAGATTCTCAAGTTTCTCTTCCTTATCAAGGAGCATCTCCTTCATGTTCTCAAGCTTCTCTTCCTTGTCCCTTAGCATCTCGTCTACATATACTCTGTAGCCCTGATCTGAAGGGATACGACCAGCTGAAGTGTGAGGCTGAATAATAAGTCCCATTTCCTCAAGGTCTGCCATCTCATTCCTGATGGTAGCGGAGCTAAGATTAAGATCTGTAAACTTGGAAATTGTACGGCTACCAACAGGTTCGCCTGTTTCCAGGTAGTTCTTAACTATAGCATGAAGAATTTTTCTCTTTCTCTCATCTAATTCCATGTTGCCCTTCCTCTGTATTCACCGGTTAAATTCATTGGAACGGTATCTTTTTTGAAGTGTTAGCACTCACTCCTATCGAGTGCTAACATCTTCTGTATCATAAAATATCACTCACAGAAGACCTTGTCAACCATGCAATTATAAAATATCTGTGAACCCACAAACCACGAGTTTTTACCTTATTTAAAAAGGAGCTCACTCTTATGAGTGAGCTCCAATTCATCTAAAATTGCACTTTATCTATCATGCAATCGGTCCGCAATGCTCAGCCGAACCATCCGAAGAACTTCCTGATTGTTCCTGAAACAGGCTCAGTTGCCTCAGATTCTACCCTCTTACCATTACGCATCTGATAAGAAGTTACCTTATAGTAATAAGTTTTGTTATGTCTTACATCTGCATCATAGAAGAAAGTTGTTCTTGTTGTACCTCTCTCCTTGTACTCTCCGTCCTTGGACTCACTGCGATATACAACGTATCCTTCAGCGTTTGCAGCAGGCTTCCAGCTTGTAACAAATGCAATAAATGTCTGTCCAAGCTTAAGTCCTGTAGGTGTACTTGGAAGTGGCTTACCAACACTAACAGTATCCTCTAAAGTTACATCTGTAAGAATCTCTTCTTCCTCATTGTTAATTCCAAAGATAGTGGTCTTAATTGTTGTATCCTTGTTATCAGCTCCTGTCTTGGCCTTGAAATTAAGTGTGATGAGCTTTCCTGTCGCGTTCTTTGGAGTGTCATTAACAAAGGCGTATGCAATTCCTGCGTTATCTCCGTTTTTGTAATCTCTGTTGACATCATTTTCACTAAATTTGATCCATTCATTGTCACTGTTAAGAGTGAGTACTTCCGGATCATATTCTACTGCAACTCTGCCATCGGTTACCTTAGTCTTATCAAGATATATTCTGTAAATAACAGTACTGTTATTTGCTCCTGATACTTTAACCTCTGTGTGAACCGGTGCATTATCTGCAGCCAGAACCTTTGGCGCTGGTACTCCGGCGAAAAGCATAAGTGATGCCAATCCGAGAACGATTGCTCTTTTAATATTCTTAATCATCATTCTCTCCTCCTGTCACTTCTTCTGTTGGTGCATCAGAAGATGCCTCTGCGCCAGCTTCTGAACTCTCTGCACTGCTTTCATCTGCAGCATCATCTTCTGACTTTTCCTCAGAGCTTGCCTCTGAACCTGCATCTGAAGCTTCTGCTGCTGTCTCATCCTGAGACCTCTTATCTTCTTTTACTTCTGCTGTTTCTTCTTTTGTCTCTTTTTCTTTCTTTGTCTCTTTTACTTCCTCTTCAGTTTCTTCCTCTTCAGTTTCTTTCTCTACTGAAACTTCCTTGGAAGCAGAATCATCAGAAGCTTTCTTCTCGTCTACCTTCTCGGTCTTTTCGTCAGCTTTCTTCTCTGTATCAGCTGCAGCCTTCTCAACAACTGTTACCTTAACCTGAGCTGAAAGATGCTCACCCTTCTTGTCAGTTGCAAGAGTGGTTACTGTGATAACTGCTGTTCCTTCTGCAACAGCCTTTACAACGCCTGACTGTGAAACAACTGCAACATCCTTGTCGGATGACTCCCACTCAACAGCGTTGTAACCTTCTGCAAGCCACTTAGGAGATACGGTTGCCTTAACCTGAGCTGTTGTACCAGCTTCAAGCTCAAGCTCTTCCTTGTCTACAGAAATATCTGTAACAAACTTTGTATCAGCGTGACCTGTGTTGTTGAAACGGTAAACTGATGCATTTCCTGCATAGTCGAATACTTCTACGTAGAATACTTCTTCAGGAGCATCGATGGATACTACCATATCCTGATCCTTAACTTCCTGATCAACTGCATATCTGCCAAGGGTTGTGCTCTTGTCGCTGTCAATTACAAGTACAGCTGCTGTGTATCTGTTGTCGTAAACTGTAAGATCGTACTTGCCGTCCTCAGTCTTCACTGCGTCTGCGATAACAGGCTTTGTGTTATCGATAGTCATTGGAGTTCTGAGGTAGAGTCCCTTACCATCGAGAGTCTTAGGATCTTCTACATCATCATAGTAGCTTGGTACTGCCTCGAGTGTGATCTCAACTTCTGTACCATCCTCAAGAGGATTGCCCTCTGCGTCTGTTCCGGCCCAATAAAGATCCTGCCACTGAATGTAGTTCTTCCACTCTCCCTGATATACGAATGAAGCGTAGTTCTCATACTCAACATTCTCAAAGTATACTTCGCCGGTGTTCTTGTCAGCGATTGTAATGATAACTCTGTTAGCATTTCTGATAAGTGAGTAGTACTGTGATCCAAGAACAGAACCATTTGTTGCACTGAATGCATTTCTATCCTCGATATACTTTGCATCATCTGCAAACATATTAGGAACATAGTAGTTCTCATTCATTGAACCCATTGGATAGATTGAAAGGAAGTTTGTCTCACTAAGTCCTACATATGTCTGTCCATCATACTCAGGATCATGTACATACTGCATGAAGTCAAATGGCTCATACATTGAAGAATCCATCCAGCTTCCATAGAATGCAAGGAATGGGATTGAAAGGTCCACATTACCCTTTACATAGATGAATCCGTCTACGTACATACCATTCTCAAAGTTAGCCAGATAATCTCTGTCGCTCTCTGAAAGGTTAATATTTACATCGATTGTGGTAACATCAGCAACCTTTACTACTTCAAGGCCAAGGTCTGCCACATCAGCCTTGCCGTTAAGCTGCTTACCAAAGAGATAAACGTCCTTGGTATTAACAACTCCGTCACTGTTAAAGTCGAAGTAATCCTCGTGCTCGGTAACAATAGGGAGATCTACTGAACCGTTAACTGCTGAAAGGAACTGGCTTCTATCACTTAAATCAACGGATCCGTCACCATTAAGGTCATATACAAGAGTCTTATCACTAGCTGAAAGAGATACATATGGATTCAGCTGGTGTGAAGTGCCATAGAAGAACTTAGTTCCCGCCTGTTCGTAAACCTGCTCTGTAAGTACTGATGAATCAAGAACAAAGTACTGATCCTTGTCAGAAAGGTTATGAACATCAAACGAGAAGCTGTAATTTCCGGATCTGCTTGGATCATCTCCAAGTGTCACCTTAACCTTACCGTCATTTCCATCCTTGCCACCAACAAGAATATATGCCGGTGAAGTAACTGCATTGTATACGTTTGCAAGACCTGCACCCTGTGATCTAGGTGAATACTCAAGTCCCTGAGGATCGTTATCCTCACGAAGAGGAATAGCTGTACTCATCATAAGAGCCTGTGCAAGAGTTCTTACAGAAACGCCTTCTTTTGATGCTAGGTCATTCTCACGAATATACTGCTCAACCAAAGCACTCTGTCCTGCGATTGAAGGAGCTGCCATGGATGTTCCAGATTCAACACCGTATGTGCCGTTATCAAGAGTAGAGTAGATGTTTCCACCAGGTGCTGTGATCTCAGGCTTAAGGTCAAGAGTTCCGGGAACGCCGTAGGATGAGAATGTGCTCATTGTATAGCCGTCAGCTGCATCCTTCTTTACCTTTACCTTGCTGGAAATTGTGATTGTTCCCTCATATACTGTGTCTGAAACCTGAGTTGATCCGTTAGCAATACCAATAGCATCTGCCAGTGTGATAGATACGCAAGGAATTGTTGCTGTGCTGTCTGCAAGAAGCATTCCGATAGTTCCGGCCTGATTGTTGTATACAACACAGGCTGCAGCTCCGTGTGCTTCTGCATTCTGATGCTTCTCAACGAAAGTGATGCTTCCGCGGGAAACAAATACAATCTTGCCCTGTACATCAACTCCGTCATAGTCACTCTCAAGACCAAGTGCATCAAGGAATACATATGGATATTCTGTTCCGTTCTCGTTTCCTGAATTATCAAGAGATGTTAAAAGATCTGCCTTGCTCTCACTACCTTCCTGGTAGAAGACAAGCTGTCCATTCTCTGTTTCCATGCAGTTTCCAGCGATACCGCTGTTTACAGCACTTGCTACAGTAAGAGCGTTCAGATATGATCCCGGAGAACCTACTGTATCCTGGTTTACATCTTCAGCAAGGTTTACACCGTAAGTAGAATTATCTGACCAACGTCCTGAGTTACCAGCAGAAATAGATACTACAGTGCTTGTTCCCTGAAGCTTATCAAATACCTGATTTATATAAGTCTCAGAATCTGATGAGTATCCTGCTGCGGATGAACCAAGACTCAGGTTAACAACATCACACTTAAGGAGGATTGCGTCCTCGATAGCTGCCATGTAGTCATCACTGTAAGCTCCGCCGCCTTTACCGAATACCTTCATGGTAATAAGCTGTGCATCAGGAGCAATACCTACAACGCCTGTCTCCTGTCTTGCAAATCCGCTCTCAGCGCTGCTGTTTGGAACATAGTAGTTAGATGTGGCGATACCTGATACGTGTGTACCATGATCACCCTGGTCATCATTGTCATGTGTAACCTCAAGATCCTTGTCTACATAGTTGAATGCAAAAGGAATCTTTTCGCTGACATAAAGCTGATCTGCTGATACGCCACCGTTTCTCTGAGAAACACTAAGGTTTGGCAGAACCTGCGCAATCTCGTCAGCTGTAAGAAGGTTATAATCAGATACTGACTTGCCTGCAGCCTCAGCTGTCTCACGAAGATGAGCGTCAAATGCAGCTGCATCAAATGATGGATGGTCAGCATCAATACCTGTATCGATGACAGCTATTCTTGTGCCTGCACCCGTGTAGCCGTTAGCCCATGTCGAATAACTACCAACCATATCACCTGATGTGATGGTCATAGGCTCAGATGTCTCCTGAGGAACATACTGCTGGGCAACATAAACTGCCTCTACGCCGTCGACCTTCACGATGTTTTCAATGTCTTTATAAGCAACATCTGCAGATACAGCATTTGTAATAATGGAAAGATTGTAGTTTACATCGAGCTGCTCTCCATCAAGAGCCTCCAACTGAATCTTCTCTACAGTCTCTTCCTGCTCTGCGATGATGTTCTCAGAAAGATTCATTGCTGCGCTGTTGTCAGCAAGATTCTCTGTATCAAATCCTTTATCAAGAACGCTGTCACCTTCCATAACGATGATGACACGAGTCTGCTCATCAGGATCTTTCTCCTCAACCGGAATATCTGTCTCGTCAACTTCTACTGCTGCAAGAGGAGCTTCAAGTCCCTCTTCTTCAGGATCAACCTCCTCAAATACAGGAAGTTCTCCATCTTCGAAGTCTTCAACACCAACTAAGGTCTCTTCATCGTCAGATGAATCTTCGTCAGTGGCTGTAGCGGTTTCTTCCGACTTCTTCTCTTCTTCCGCTTTTACTTCAGACTCTGTATTCTCTTCTGCTTTTTTGCTGTCTTCTTCTGTCTTCTCAGAGTCTTTGGAAGTATCTTCTTTAGCTTCTTCTGTCTCTTCTTTGGTTTCAGAAGCTTCTTTCACTTCAGCTTCATCTACACTTGTAGAAAGACTTGCAGCATTATCCCCAGAAGTAGCTGCTACAGTGATTGTTGGTGAAAGAGCCAGTGTTGCGCTCAAAATCACTGCAAGAGCCTTAGCGGATCCCACATTTCTTTTCATACACTATTTCCCTCCATTAAATATTTATGATTAAAGGTCATTTAAGACCTTGTATCACCAAAAAAACTGTTTAGAACTTTGTATCTTTAACGCTTTTATGTATTGAAGCGGGGAGAATAAAAAAAATGGCCCGATTACTCCACACGCCGTAATCTTAGTTTACGTTTGGCATTAATCGAAGTCAAGAAAAAATTAACAAATTATAAACAGAAAATGAAGAAAAAATAAAAACCCCGGAGACCAGTCATCATCTGGCTTCCGGGGAGTATATCTTTAATTAAAGGCCGTAGTTTCCGAGCTCTTTATCATTTACTACAAAGTAAACTGTATTCTCTTCAGGCTTAACATAAAGATCGAGCTTCTTGATATCAGCGACCTTCTTGCCCATATCATACTGATAGCAGTTCTGTGCATTCTCTACAAGTGTATCGAATGTAACGTTCTTGTCAGAATACTGAAGCACGATATTTGTCTTAATCTCAGCTGTAGCTGCCTTTGCAACTGTCTTCTTAGCTGCGGGCTTCTTTGCAGCTGTCTTCTTAGCTGCAGGCTTCTTTGCTGCTGCCTTCTTAGCTACAGGCTTCTTTTCTTCTGCTTTCTTTGTCTCAGCCTTCTTAGCTGCCGGAGCTGCTGCTTTCTTTACTGCTGGCTTCTTAGCTGCTGGAACTGCTGCTTTCTTTACTGCCGGCTTCTTAACCTCAGCCTTAGGTGCTTCTTTTGCAGCAGCTGCTACAGGAGTCTTAATAGTTGCAACAGGCTTAGCTGCTTCTGTCTTTTTTGTCTCAGGCATTGTCATTCTCCTCCTCATAATACGCTTGAATTATTCAACTCGCTAAAACAATAAAGTCGTTTACGAAATAGAGTTTACTCCCTTTAATGCGCATTGTCAACGCATTCTGCAATAAAAATAGCCATCACAGTCAATATTTATGGGCATTTCACAGATATCGTTTTAGATTACTCCAACAAAACCGCATACGAGCACGATGATACCCAGCACAATTCTGTACCAGCCAAAGACTTTAAAGTCATGCTTTCTTATATAGCCCATAAGGAACTTAATTACAAACATTGAAACCACAAATGCAACAACCATTCCCACAAGGAGAATAGCTCCCTCCATAGCAGTGAAGCTAAAGCCGAATTTCGCAATCTTCAGAAGGCTGGCACCAAGCATTACCGGGATTGCAAGATAGAATGTATACTCAGCCGCTACAGTACGTGCAACACCGATTATCAGTGCGCCGACAATTGTAGCTCCTGAACGGGAAGTGCCGGGGAAAATAGCTGCAATAAGCTGGAACATTCCGATCAAAAATGCTGTCATGTATGTAATCTCAGCAACAGAATTGATCTTCGCACTCTGGCCGTGCTTCTTGGTCTCAACCACAATAAAAGCTACACCGAATACGATAAGCGCAAGAGCTACGCATGTTGGATTATAAAAGAGCTCTTCAAAAAGATCGTCCCAAAGAACACCAACAATAGCTGCAGGCACACAGGAAACCAGGATATGGAACCAAAGAACAAAAACATCTTTTTTAATAAATGCACCCACACCTGTGTCGCTGAGAGGTGCCTTGTTATCTTTCTTGCCAAAAGGCCAGATCTTATTCCAGAAAATGATAACTACAGCCAGAATAGCACCAAGCTGAATCACTACCTGGAACATACTGTAAAACTCTTCTGATACATTGAGCTTGATAAGCTCGTTGAGAAGTATCATATGTCCGGTACTGCTGATAGGCAACCATTCCGTAATACCTTCAACTATACCAAACAATATTGCCTTTAAAATCTCTAACATTTCTAATCCTTTCTTATCCTATAATACAAATACTTATTTTCTATATTCTTTCTCCACGAATTCGCGGAGTCTAACCATAGCACGCTGAACCTTCTCGGTGTCTATACAGTAAGCCATCCTAAAGAATCCCGGAGCACCAAAGCCATCGGTTGGAACGAAGATGAGATCGTAGTCCTTGGCTTTTTTGCAAAACGCTATGCCGTCTTCCTCAAGGGCCTTAGGCATAATGTAAAATGTTCCGCCGGGTTTTACCACAGTAAATCCAAGATCTATCAGTGTGTCATAGATGATGTTCATGTTTGTCTCGTACACAGAAAGATCTGCTGTCAAGCCGCAGACCTTAGCCACAGCCTGCTGAATGATGGAAGGCGGACAGTTATGTCCTGTTCCCCTGGAGATCTGTCCACACATGGGCACGATAAATTCAGCACCCTCGCAGGCAGGATTAACAGCCACATATCCGATTCTCTCTCCGGGAAGTGATAATGACTTGGAAAAAGAGTAGCAGCTCAAAGTGTTGTCGTAGAACTTCGATACATAAGGTGCATCCGCTCCCTTAAACACAATCTCTCTGTAGGGCTCGTCAGACAACAGGAAAATAGTATGACCATACTCTGCAGATTTCTCTTTTAATATAGTAGAAAGTCGCTTTAAAGTTTCTGTTGAATATGCCACACCGGACGGATTGTTAGGTGTGTTAATGAGCACTGCCATTACATTCGGGTTCAGCATCTCAAGGAACTTGTCAAAATTTATCTGAAAAGAGCTTGTATCGGCAGGAACCACAGAGAGCTTTGCATCTGCTCCCGTAACATATGGTCCATACTCCGGGAAGTAAGGTGCAAAGGTAATGAGTTCATCCCCCGGCTTTGTTACGGCTCTTACAGCATGCGCAATAGCTCCGGCAGCACCGGTTGTCGGGAAAATATGCTCCGGACCATAGTTCATACCAAAGCGTTCATTCAGCGACTTTGCAATTTCTTCTTTATATAGTGGATTGCCAAGACTCGGTGTATAACCGTGAAGTGTCATGGTGTCCTCTTCCTTAAGGAGCCTAATCATCTCATCGGTAAACTCCTGAGGAACCGCAACGCTTGGGTTTCCAAGGCTAAAATCAAATACATTCTCATAGCCGATTTCTTTGCCCCTAGCAGTGGCGTACTCAGAAAGTTCCCTGATAACTGACTTAGCGCCAAGCATACTCTTGTAGCTCTCGTTGATCATTACCCATCCTCCATAAATCTTCTGTCACATTTTCCCCAAATTATAGCACGGTTATTTCACAATAAAAACATGAATTTACATTTATTACTAAATTGTAATTTTAGTCATTGAACTTTTTAAGTTCTGTGAGGGCCATCGGAACAGCGATCAGCAGGGACAAAACATCTGCACAGGGCTGTGCCATCTCAACACCTCTGATACCTAAAAACTGTGGCAGGAGCAGTATCAGTGGAATAAAGCAGAAACCGTTTCTTGCAGAAGCAGTAATTGATGCCTTCACTCCCTTTCCTATGGACTGAAGCATCATATTACTGATGACGATTGCTCCGGA
>JAEEGL016578679.1_pt1 | contig 11256 bp, 3 predicted proteins | sample 9134231 | NCBI WGS metagenome assembly JAEEGL01 (sample SAMN16246548, study PRJNA631951) | gut metagenome | biome: gut microbiome; feature: rumen; material: fiber-attached | host: Bos | place: Iran: Karaj | collected 2018-10
CGAGAACGACATCCTCCTGCTCGGTGCACCGCGGCTGTGTATCAGTCCTAACACGGTGCTCCCCGAAAGCGGAACCATCGCCCTGCTGGGCGACTTCACCGTCAACGACCCGGAGTCGTCGTTCGACCTGACATTCAAGGCGCCTGAGAACGTGCTCGAGCCCACCAACGGCTGCTTCATCAGCTGGCATGCCAACGAGCTGGAACTCTTTGACGTCGATGTCGACATGCACATCCCCGGACTCGTCAAGGTCGACTCCAAGGGCAACCGCACCAACAAGCCCCCCGTGCTCAATTTCCACGCCTCTATTGGCGGCTGGGACGACTGGTTCGCCGAGGCCTCAATGGATATGTTCGAGCCGGAGGACCTCAAGGACTGGACCTTCGCCCCGGGCGACAAGATTGTCTATGACCACTCCAAGTTCCGCAATGCCGACGGCATGGGCAAGTTCCCGACCGGTTACGACCGCGTCAAGGCCGGCATGTCGTCTGCCGGAGCCAAGGATGCCGAGTGGCAGGGTCTTTACATCAAGCACATGGGCGTCATCTTCCCCAAGATGCTTAGCATCAGTGACAAGGAGAAGAACTTCGAGGGCCGCCTGAGGCTCGATGCCGAGGACATGTTCTTTGATGCGTCCGGCTGCACGTTCAAGTTCGGCGTCCAAAATGTCTTCGACTTCAACACTGCGAAGTGTGGCGGATGGGGCATCTCCATGGACGAGATTAAGCTCGACGTGATGCAGAACACCTTCCAGACGGCCTACTTCAACGGAAAGATACAGACCCCGCTCGAAGGAAAAATCGGCTATCGCTGCGACATCTATGCACAAGGCAAGGACGCCAAGGGCCTGACCGACCCCAACCGCTCGGCCTATGTCTTCAAGACCCAGCAGGTGGAGGGCCTCAGCTTCGACTTCTGGGGCGGCGCCGAGCTGAGTTTCGACAAGGACCAGACCTACTTCCTTGTTGAGGCCGAGACGGTGAAGAGCGGAGGCACCTCGAACACCACCACCAAGGTGGAGCTCTGCATCGGCGGTAAGCTGGACATCACCATCGGGCGCGACTGGCTGGCCAAGAAGGGCGCTATCGGTGCCAAGCTCAGCACCTATCTGCCGTCCATCGGCGTCAGCGGCATGCGTATTGCCAACTGCGAGCGATGGAAGTCAAAGTACACGCAGAACCAGTATGAGGCCCCCGACAAGGGTAAGGGCTACAGTGCCAACGACTTCTTCGGCTGGAAGAGCGAATACAACATCAAGTCGGGCAGCTTCTACTTCTCGCTCGGCCGCTGGTCGCTCTCCACAATCGGAGGAAACGGCGGGCATGCCTACGTCCCGCAATATGGCGAGAACGACCGCTGGCTGATGGCTCAGGAAGGCTATGGTCCTTCGCCCGAAATGAGCAATATGGACGCCAGCTCCAAGTCGTGCAAGCTCGGCCCGTTTGAGTTCAGCATGAAGGATTTCAACTTCGACTACAACAGTTCCTCGAAGCTGGCCTCGCTGACCGTCGGCGGAAAGATTGCCATGATGGGCGGCGTGCTTACTGCTGACGCCACTATCATACTGGATGCCACGGTTGACATCGACAAACTCTCCTTCGCGTACAAGGCGGTCAGGTTCGGCAGTGCCCACTTCCACAGTGGCTTCGGAGGCATCAACCTCGATGGTGAGCTCAAGGCTACCACCGGCAACGATGAGGGCTACGATGGCTCGCTTACGCTGAAGATGCCCGGCGACCTCTTCACGCTCGACATCAAGGGTGCCTATAAGACGCGCACCGAAGGCGACGTCCGGACGCCGTGGGGCTACTTTGAGAGCACCGTGGGCGGCACCGGCCTGCACATCGACCCCGTCGTGCTGAAGAGTATCACCGGTGGCTTCTACTTCAACTGCGACCTCAATAAGAATTTCAAGAAGGACACCTACGGCGGTATGTTCGGCTTGAAGATATGCACCACCGGCGGCGAAAACCTCATCTCGGCTGACATGAAGCTCACCGTCGTCTGGGACAATGCTTCCAAATCCCTCTCCAGCATCATCCTCAATGGTAAGATGGAGGCTGCCAAGGGTCTGGTCAAAGCCGAAGCTACGCTGGCCTATAAGAACGAAAACTCACAGAAGACCATCGAGCTCGACATCTCCGTCAAGTCAAGCATCGACTCCAAGAGCATTGCCAGCATGAACAAGGCCTTCGAAGCCTTTGCAGGCAAGGCCTTCGATGCCGGTAAGGCCATCAAGCAGGGTCTGGGCGACCTGACAAAGGATGAGCAGAATGGTGGTGACAAGAAAGCCTCCAGTGGCGGCAGTAAGCAGAAGAGCAGCGGCAAGTTCAAGGCCGGTGCTGCCGAAATCACGCTTAACTTCAAGGTCACCATTCCCAAGAACGGCAAGACCAAGTGGCATCTCTACCTCGGAGAGCCCAGCTGGGACAAGCGATGTAAGATTACCCTCATCGACTTCGAGGTTGGCAGCCGTTCCATCGGTGGCTTCGGCGCCTGGGCTTATCTCGGTGCCAATGCCTACGTCTGCCTTGGCAATGAGCTGCCTTCTGGCGGACTGCCCGAACCGCCGGCAGCCGTCACCGAGTTCCTCTATGGCTCTAAGGCCAAGGACGTGAACGGCAAGTCGCAAAACAAGAAGAGCGACCTCACTACGGGCAAGAACAATACCATGAAGAACTTCGAGGCCGAGGCCGACGGAGGATTCATGTTCGGTGCAGGCTGTGAGGGCGACTTCGGTGTCAACGCCGGTATCGTCTATGCCATGGGTACGTTTGCCGTAGGCTTCGACGTGGCTCTGAAGCACTTCGCCAATGGCGCCAAGTGTCAGGGTGGCGGCACCATGGGCTACCACGACTGGTATGGCATGGCTCAGGTCTACGCCGTGCTCACCGGCGAGGTGGGCGTGCAGCTCAACCTCTGGTTCTGGAAGGGCCGTTGCTCGCTCGTCAGCATTGGTCTCGGTGCCATCCTGCAGGGTGGTATGCCTAACCCCACCTGGGTCTATGGTAAGGTGAAGGCCAGTGTCAAGCTCCTTGGCGGACTCTTCAAGCTCAACAAGTCCATCGAGTTCAAGGCCGGTAAGGTCTGTATGCCTGACTATGGCGACCCGCTTGACAATATCGAGATGTTCACCAGCGTGGAGCCCGGTGTGAAGAACAACTCCACCGAGGGCTACAAGAAGGCCGTCTCGCCCGACCTCCAGCCTATCTTCACCACCAACTACACCATGGACCATGAAATCCGTCTCGTCGACGAGAATCTGGCCCAGAGTCAGGGACAGGGCTATGCAGAGCGTATCTACAAGTTCACCATCAAGACCTGTGAAGTCATCGCCACCGGCGGTGGTGCCTCCAGCCAGTACAACCTGAAGACCGAGACCACCGACTACGAGAACTTCAAGGTGCAGAACGTTCCCTTCAAGGCCAACTCCACCTATTACCTCCACCTCGTGGGTAAGGCATGGGAGAAGATTAACGGCAAGTGGGGCAATCCCAAGATTGACGGCAGCACATCCAAGGAGAAACTCGACGAAGTGAAGTATTACTTCAAGACGGCCGACCGTCCCGACGATATTATCCACAACATCGTCATGTCGAACTGCGGCACCGGCAATCTCACTGCTTCCCGCTACTATAATTTCCGCAGGCCCTTCCTCTGGCTTAACTGTCAGCGTGATGACCTCTGCGGTGCGGGTGTGAACAATAACCTCAAGGGTTATGAGTTCCGTTGGGTGCTCTTCGTCAACGGCCAGATAAAGGAATGGCTCAACAACGATGTCGACCGTTATGCCATGGCCGAATGCTGGCGTCCGGCTTCTTCCTTCAGCAAGATTTACACTAACAGCGATGAATACCGTATCAGCCTGATGCGCTTCAAGAAGGGCTATGCTGAGTCCGAGCTTCAGCGCCGTGTGCAGTCGCAGAAGCAGAACAAGACCGTGACCTCGTCGAAGCAGTCGTCCAGCAACCAGAGTAGTGCTGCCGGCTATTCAAAGACACAGGGCAGCTACTTAGGTGCCACCAGCAACCTGAAGCAGGAGATGAACAACTTCTTCTATCAGGAGGAGCAGGAGATGAAGCAAGGCTCGGTCGACGAGACCACCAGCAAGATGACCACCAGTCTTGCCAACAGCACGGCGCTTGAGATGTGGAGTGCTTCGTGTAAGGGTTCGAACCTCTCGACCAAATCATTCTCCAGCACCAGCAACTCCCTCGCTGACATCTATGATTGCGAGCGCGTCTTTATGACCGTCAAGGATATCAACATTCCAAATATGCCGGTTTACTATGGGTCAAATATCAGCAAGAGCGATGAATATATCATTAACAACAACTATTATTATAGTGACCCGTATTATGCCATGAGCTATCTCTCGAAGTTCATGTTCCTCGGCGGAATGAAGATTAAGTCCTACTGCCTCAGCAATAAGACCGACAATGCCCAGGGTGGACTGAAGATAACCTTGCAGTATCCCAGTATCCGTGGCTATCAGAAGACCATCATCGATGGTGCCCTGGAGATTAAACGCTATAGTTCAGCTTCCTATATCATGGGCGACGTCTATGCTACGGCACTGCCCTGTGTGATGAGCACGGGTTATGCCTTCAATCAGGAACGCGTCTATAATAAGAGCTCCTGCGACTATATGTTGTGGACTTACGACAAGTTCGAACTGACTTCCACTGACAAGCGCACCCAGGATGTGCAGGGCACCAGCATCCATCGCACATTCCTCCAGGCTGCACTCTCGGATGCCTACGGCGTGCGCGACCTGGTTAACGCTATCACCTCCTGTGGTACGTGGTTCATGAATCGTAACCAGTATATTGAAGACTGGTGTAATGCCAACAACAGCAATAAGAAGAAGCGCATTAATGGTATTAAGGATAGTTGGAAGGACCAGAACGACAATGTTTCCCATTTCTGGACGATGAACGGCGGGCAGAAGAGCTACACGGCCACCTTCAATTCCGGCGGTCCTGCCAAGGTTAACTTCACGACGCTGAAGTATGACATGAGCACGCAGTCGCACTTCATCTGGCAGCTGGCCGAAGTCGGTATCCGTGGCGGTGACATCCAGGGCGTCAATGTTGACAACTACAACAGCAAGAACTTCGCTTATCGTCAGAGTCAGCGCTCTTACATCTTGAATCTGCAGCGTTACTGGAAATTCGACGCGATGTACTTCCTCAAGTCTATCAAGAGCATCACGTATGACGTCTGGCTCGGTGACTACTACGATTTCCAGTTGCGTAAGTTCACTGGATACGCAAACTCAGCCAAGCGCTCGGTGACCGTCAACAATCCATTTGGCAAGCTCAACTCAGTCTATTGAATATATCACATAGAATATGAAAAAGTTAAAGGGAATATATGTAATGGGATTCTTGTCAGCATGCCTTGTCATGCTGGCAGCTCCCTATCAGGGCAGCACTGGCCGGACTGTGTCAGACGAGCCTGAGGACACCATCGTGCAGGGAGTTGTGCGTGAATACACTGACTCCATCTTGCAGGAAATCGAACGGCAGCGTGAAAAGGTTGACCGGCCTGACTTCTACCGCCAGGCCAATGGCATAGCCGACTCCATTGAGGTGGATGAGAGCGAGCCTTACGCCATCCACCTGATTGCCCGGGCCTACGAGGACCGCGTAACGCTGCGTTGGGCTCCGTCGGAGTATGTGCCGTTCCGCTATCTGCGCGATGCCGGCTACGTCGTCACCCGTTCCTGGGGTACGCGTAAAGATGGTTTCTTCAACGACACCTTAGCCATTGTCAAGCCTTGGCCCATGGAGCAGTTCAAGCAGAAGTTCGCCGAGAACGACTCGCTGGCCGGTGTCGCCGTGCAGCTGATGTACGGTCAGCTGACGCCGTCCGACCAGACCGAGGCCGCCCCCGGCTCGATGAAGAGCATCGTCGAGATGTATGAGCAGCAGCAGGAGATGGTCGGCTTCGCCATGTATGTGGCTGAGTTGCGCCCCGACCTGGCCGAGGCCATGGGTCTGCTCTATACTGACCGCGACGTGCGCCCGGACATCGACTATATATACAGTGTGGCGCCCAACCTGCCTGACAGCGTGCTTCACATCCTATGGGGCACCAGCGAGGTCATACGCGTGGGCAAAGCCCCCGACGACCAGCTCCGCCTGGACATGTCCGACTCCGTGTCGGCCCCTGCCCAGGTCATCATCTACTGGCCGCGCCTGCCCTTCTCCGCTTACGACATTGAGCGGCGCGACAACGGCGGCGAATGGCATCAGCTGAACGACAAGCCCTACATCTCGTTCGTCACCGAGCGCATGGATGAGAACAGCGACAACTTCTATGCCGACAACGTCGAAAAGCAGGGCACCTACGAATACCGGCTCTATGCCTACAACTCGTTCGGCGACCGCATCGGCCCCTCTGAGCCCTATCGCGTGGAGGTGCCCGACATGGTGCCGCCCCAGCCGCCCACCATCGACCAGTTCCAGATTGTCTACGTCAACGACTCCATCATCCAGGCCACCATCCTCATGTCGAAGGATTCCCTTGAGGAGGACCTCGTGGGCTATGTGGCCATGTATCGCAATGACCTGCGCGACACCACCGCCCAGTGGCGTCAGCTCAGTGACCACGTCTATCCGCCGGGCACGACCAGCTGCCTCGTCGACGTCTCCGGCCTCTCGGCCGGCCACGTGGCCATCTCCGCCTTCGACCGCGCCGGCAACTACTCCTACTCCGTCGAGCAGCTCCTCAACATCGACGACTTCACGCCGCCCTCGCCCCCCACGAACCTCCGTGCCAACGTCGCTCCTGACGGCCTCCTCGTGCTGCGCTGGTCGGCACCGCCCGAACCCGACGTCGCCTTCTATGAGGTCTATGCCGCCAACGAGTCAACCGACCTGTTCATGAACCGCACCAACGCTGACCAGCGCGACACCGTCTACGTCGACTCCCTGGCCCAGGGCCTTAACCAGGCTTACATCTATTATCGCGTGAAGGCCGTCGACGGCTCCGGCAACTCGTCCGACTTCTCCGACATCCTGCCTGTCGTCCGTCCCAACTACATCCCGCCGCAGGTGTGCCGCATCGACTCCGTCTGGATGAACGACGACGAGATTAACATGTGGTGGATTCAGTCGAACGAGGTGGACATCAGCTACCACCGCCTCTTCCGCAAGCTCGACACCGAGGACACCTGGACCCTGATGGGCGTCTACCGTGCCGACTCGCTCCGCTACTTTGACAACCGCATCCGCTTCAAGGACTCGCCCAAGCCTAACATGAAGACGCGCTATGTCTATGCCGTCGAGACCTATAACCTCACTGGCGTCACCTCCGGCCTCTCGATGCCGCAGACGTTCCTCTTCACCGGTCCGCGCATCGTCAGCGTCAGCCTCAAGCTGCAGGCCGACTATAACAAGCGCGACCACGAGACCAAGCTGGCTTGGGAGACAGGCCGCGTGCCCGACTATAACTGTGGCTGGTACTACTGCGTCTATCGCAAGGGCCCTGACGACCCGGACTTCAAGTTCCTCCTCGCCACCAAGAGCGACGAGCCGCAGTTCAATGACTTCCTGAATCTCCCCGGCACCACGGCCCAGTATTATGTCATGGTGCAATACGACGACGGACGTCGCAGCAAGCCCTCCAACGTCGTCACCATCACCGCGCCGAAGGAGTAGTAGCGGCGTGTCCCTGTCCTCCCCGCGCTCCCCACGGGTGCGGGTGAAAGATAGCAATTACAAACAGAATAACGGATATGAATAAAAACAGAGGCTTTATGAATATCAGGAAAAAGTGTCATGCCAGGCTTTTATGGCTTATTTCTATAATGTCACCCCTCCTGTGGGCAGGGGTAGGGGGTGGGCTGCTCACCTCCTGCGGCGAGCTGTTCGAGGTCAACGAGGAGGCAAAGGCTCTGGGCGAGCTCTTCATGAACCGCCGCAGTGTTGACCTGATGGTTGGCGACTCCTACAAGCTGCCCGTTTCGCTCAAACTGGACGACAACGTCGATGCCACCGTACATTTCGAGTCGCCAGACAATGCCATCGTGCAGTTGCGCGGTGACACCGTCGACGCCGTCGCTCCCGGCATCGTCTATGTCAGCGTCACTGCCGTCGGCGGCACCCTCCGCGATTCGTGCCTCGTCAACGTTCATCCACGCTGGCAGGTCGACCCCGCCAAATTCCGCTATGACATGGTTGTCAACGCCGCCGTCACCGTCGAAGGCAAGCCTCTTTCCGAAGGGATGTTGGTCGGCGCCTTCCTCGAGGAGACCGACGAGCTCTGCGGTGTCGGCGAGGTGCTCAAGCATGATGGTGCCGACTATTTGCTGCTGCGCATCCGCAGTCACGAGGGCGTTCAGGAGAACATCGTCTTCCGTTGCTACGACCGCTCACGCGCACTCATCGTGCAAGCCGGAACGTCGCTCTACTTCTCGCCCGACCAGACCGTAGGCACCCTCTCCGGCCTTTACCAGATAGCTTTCGAGTAGTAGGATTCCCCTGTCTGAGATTTGTAAATAGATATTGATTCACCTAAAGGTTTATGAGATATGAAGCGTAAGATGTTATATATTGTGAGTTCCCTGATAGCAGTCATGGCTTTGTGGTCGTGTACACTCTACATGGACGAGCCCGACGACCTGCGTGTGCTTCACACCGAGGAAGGCTATCTTGAGCCGGAGACCATCGATTTGGACAACGACCAGGGCACCGTGACGTATAAGTATAACCAGAAGACCATCCCCATCACCGACGAGGTGGAGACCTATATCGTCCAGGTGGAGGTTGACACCCTTCAGGTGGATAAGGAGACCGGCCAGGCGGATGTCGAGACCATCCTCTACTTCGTCAGCAGCACCCCCGAGGAGCTGATGCCCGAGGAGGGCGAGATGATGGTGTGCTCCTTCCGCGAGCGCTTTCCTCATGCCTTCTGTCATCGCTGCGTGCAGCGCACCGAGCAGAACGGGCTCTATCGCTGCGTCTTCAAGCCATGCGGACTCTTCGAGGCTTTCGATGAGTTTAAGGCCAATGTGCAGACCGACGAGGTGGAGCCTGCCGAGGATGCCACAGGCATCTCTGAGTCAGAGCTCGACAGCATTATGAACAATGTCGAATACGATGCCGACGCACCGGCCGAATCCCGTGCGCCCTGGAAAGCCCCCTGGAGGTCGCCGCGCCGCAAGGAGATGAAGCACTATGAGGACAAGCTCAAGGCTGCCGAAGTAGACCTCGGCAGCATCTCCCTCGATGCCACGCTTGGCGTCAACTACGCCGGCATTGAGGCGCATGCCACCGTTGGCGGCAAGGTAGGCGTCGGAGCCTACTATATGCTTGATGTTGACAAGGAGGCTGAAGCTTTTGAGATTACCTACGGCATCTATGGACAACTCACCCTGACGGGCGAATTGAAGGCATCAGGCAACGTCACCTTCACCACGCCCATCTCAATCCCCCTCCTTGGCGTCAAGGTCGACTTGGGCGTCGCCGGTATTGAGTGCGGTCTCACCTGCTCGCCCTATTTCACCATTTCGCATCAAATCACCGCCAAGGAAACCACCACCATGGGCATCGACCTCGGCCTCACCTACACCCAGCAGGGCAAGGACAAGGAGGGCACCTGGAGCTTCAAGAAGCGCAGCGCCAACAAGAAAGCCGGTACGCAACTGCTCTATCTCGAAGACGTCTGGGAGACGAGCGACCCCGTCGACCTGGGCTTTGAGGCAGGTCTCGACTTCCGTCTCGGACTGGGCATCGACATCTTCGGCTTCGGTGCTAACATTGCGGCCGGCATGAAGTTTTACAGCTCGGTCAATTGCAAGCTCGACCGCGGCAAGTACACCTCGGCCAGCGACTTCGCAAAGCAGAACGAAGACTTCGCCACTTTCTGCAAAGGCTACGTCACGGGTGGCCTCAGCGCCCTCAAGGCCGGGGTAGGCGTCACTTACGAGACGCCCGCCGAGAAGTGTAAGACATTCAAGATTCCCCTCTTCCCCGTGTTCAATAAAGGCAACATCTGGTGCTCGCGCCTGTCGCCCCAGACCTACACCATGGACTGCTCGCTCAAGGACATCGGACTGATTGGCATGTTCTGGAACTATCTGCCCAAGATGCGCGTCTATGACAAGGTCAATGGCGACCTGGTCCACACGTTCGATATGAAGTGGAAGAAAGACAGCGGCCTCAAGGAGTTCAGCGCCGAATCGAAGTGCTCCGACCTGCTCTTCAACCGCGAATATGTGGCGCAGGTGAGCTTTGACTCCGGCTATGGCTACGTCATTCCCGTTGAGGACCTGAAGCTGCTCACGCAGGTGCCCGGCATCAAAGTGTTCGACATCGACATCGTTCAGACGGGCACGCCGAAAAAGGCGGCCACCTATGAGGAAATGTCCAACAGGAACATCGTCGGACAGCACCCGACGACGGGCGAGCTGGCCTGGATGTTTAAGAACAAAGCTTACCGCTACCGCTACAAGTGCGACGTCATGCTTGAGATTGAGGCACCGCGGCTCATCTACAAGTGGGGCATCCACATGGGCGACAAGTATGCCAACAGCGCTGAGTTCGAGCATAAGGAGAAGGGCAAAGAGGTCTTCATCATGCCCACCGTGCGCATGACGTGGTACACCAATTCGCCCGAAGTATGGCTGTACTTTGAGCCCTTCGCTACCATCAAGGACGAGAATGGCAAGGTCTCGAAGGACCGCAAGAATTATGAGTCATGGACCGGAACCATCAATTATGTTGATTACCTCGACAAACCTCTCAGCCTGACCGACGGGAGCCCCGACTACGAGAAGGCGCGCCTGAGCAATTCCTGGGACGAGGATTGCGGCCCCATGGACTTCAGCATGCCGCCCGACGACACCGCCTTTGAGATTGAGGGAATCATCGAATAGCGTCTTTTCCCACTGACCGTTTTGCGATTCCTGCTCCTATCGCCAGAGCTGTTAATGCGAACGCCCGGAAACCTTCCCCGGGCGTTCGCATTTTTGTTTGCGGGCTTGGAGCCCTTGGGCCTCACTTGCGCCCGCTTCCTCGCCCTCGCCTATCCTGGGGAGTATAGGAGTATAGGAGAATAGGAGTTTAGACGATAGTCTTTGCACACCATGCTGCGAGCAAGGCTAACGTCTAAACTCCTAAGCTCCTTAGACGTGCGAAACTTGAGTAATGAGCCAACGTTAAAAAAGTCCTGTTCTGAGCGAACACCCCAAAAAAACAAGGCGCAGCCACTCCCCTCCCTCCAAGGGGAGGGGCCGGGGGTGGGGTC
>JAEEGL010255197.1_pt1 | contig 11255 bp, 9 predicted proteins | sample 9134231 | NCBI WGS metagenome assembly JAEEGL01 (sample SAMN16246548, study PRJNA631951) | gut metagenome | biome: gut microbiome; feature: rumen; material: fiber-attached | host: Bos | place: Iran: Karaj | collected 2018-10
TGGCTTGCAGCGTACCAGAATTCGTAGTTACCGCCGTAGATGTTGATCTTGCCGTAGTCGATATCGCAAGTGTGGGTGCATACGGCGTTTAAAAAGTGACGGTCGTGGCTCACCACGATGACGATGTTCTCGAAACGCTCAAGGTAGTCTTCGAGCCAGCCGACGGTTTCCAAATCCAAGTGGTTCGTCGGTTCGTCAAGTAGAAGAATGTCTGGATTGCCGAACAGGGCCTGGGCGAGGAGCACACGGATTTTCTGGCCACCGTCCAGGTCTGCCATGAGGCTGTAGTGGAATTCTTCAGGAATGCCCAAGCCTTTCAAAAGTACGGCTGCGTTGGAATCTGCTTCGTAACCGCCGATTTCGCCGAAGCGGGTTTCGATTTCCATGGCCTGCATGCCCTGTTCTTCTGTCATTTCAGGGAGCGCGTAGAGTTCGTCGCGCTTCTTGCCCAGTTCGTAGAGTTCGGGGAAGCCCATCATGACCGTTTCGAGAACGGTGTTCTGCTCGTAGGCGAAATGGTCCTGCTTCAAGACGGCGATGCGTTCGCCCGGATCCTTGGTGACCTCGCCGGTGTTGGGTTCGAGTTCACCCGAAAGGATTTTCAGGAACGTAGACTTGCCGGCACCGTTGGCACCGATGACACCGTAGCAGTTGCCGCGCTTGAAGGAAAGGTTCACTTCTTTGAAGAGAACGCGGCTGCCATACTGTAGACTTACATTAGAAACATTTAACATGGGGGCAAAGATAGTAAAAGATGAGTGCCACGGCAAAACAATTATTGTTTTGACATGGCCGAATCGCACTATCTACATTTCAAAGAAATGTGAAGATAGTAAAAGATTTATTTTATATCAATGACGATAAGCAGTTCCCCTTCGACACGGAACTTGATTTCATGGCTAGCAAACTTAAGTCCGTATGTTCTAGAGGGATCGTCCTGGTAGTGGGGACGCGGATCTTGTCGCAGTAATTCAATTAAGGCTTTTTGTTTTTCGAGTTCAAATTTCTTTAGCATACTATCGTCAATTTGAACTTGTAAACGGGACTCGGGAGCGGTTGCGGCAAAACCTCCGAGGGCTTCGGGAATGCAGTCGGTGTAGGGGAGGTATGGCTTGATGTCCACGATGGGGGTTTCGTCCATTAGGTCAGCACCACTCACGACGATGATGGGGCCTAATTCCTTGTCTTCTCGGATTTCTTCTATCTTGACGCAGGACAGGGCCAGCGGATTGGGTCGGAAGCTTGACCGTGTGGCGAAGACTCCTAGGCGAGTATTGCCCCCTAGACGGGGTGGACGAACTGTGGGCTTCCAGCTATCTCGAATGTTTTCAGAGAAAATCCATAATAACCAAAGGTGACTAAAACCCTCTAGCCCCCGCAAAGCATCGGCGTTCCGAAATTCTTTTTCAAAGACAATGACGGACTTCAGTTCCTTCAGAATTCCGCTTTGTCTTGGAATCCCGAATTTTTCGGGAAAATCAGTTTTTATTCGTGCAATTGCCTTGATATTTAAAGAATGCATACCGGTTAGTCAGGATTTTACCGGGTCCCCGATTCTAACCCTTTAATTGCATAGGCTCGTCTGCTGCCTTTTTCGTCAATGATGATGGCAACTCCGGCGAGATAGTTGAGCCATTTATGGGATTCGTAAAGTTTGACGTCAGCTTTTTTATCGCTTAAGTACACGACCATAGGAACAAGAAAATCGTCATGGCTGCAAATGACCGTAATGCGGCTTTGAACAATCTGGAAGGTACTTGCTATAATGGATTCACTGGTTTCCTTGATGTCGTTGAATGCATCAGAGTATTCACCTGTATAGGCCCACGTTGCAATAACTACGCTTGAATTATTCCCGTCAAGGCTGTTATAGGCGTTGAATTGTTCTTTGTTCTTTATGTAAGCCGAACTGGTGTAGGTACCGTTGGTGTCGTAGGGAAATGTTGATTGACCCCTGCCGATGGCAATGTTGGAACAAGTCTCCTTTGTACGCACAAAATCTGTGGATAGATAATTGAAATCTTCTTGCCCGACTAGTTTTGCACCGACTGATTTTGACTGTTCTACGCCGTCTTCTGTAAGTGGAGTCTCTTTTGTTACGCGGGGTTCACGTTCACCATGTCGAAGGATAAAGACGGCTTTTTCGTTGGGTTGAATGCTTTGATAAACAGCCTGAATGTCGGCAAATCCACTTTCGTCTAGGGGAATGTTGAATGTCGGGCTTTCTGGTTCGCCACTGGCTTGGGATTCAGGCGTTTCTGCTGATGTAGACGAGTTGATTTCTGCAGGTTGGTTGGGATTACTAGATTCACTGTCGGAGCATGCCGGCAGGATAAAGCAAGTGGATAAAAGGCCTACTGCAAAAAAAGAGTGGATGTTTCTTTTCATAAGAACCTCGTAAGAATACCTAATCTTAATATACACAATTTAATTTAGTTTGGTTTAGACTCTGTATTAATGAACTGTGTTATTGTCGCTATTTCGGTATTTTCGGCTTGCTTCTCTGTTACGCTGTTTCAATTTCTTGTTTAATGGCCAATAGATGAAGGCGAATAAAATGTATCCGCAAAGGAGCACAATCCAATGGTTTAGGCCAAGCCGAGTTTCAAGCAGTCGCATTTCTACGAACATGAATGGGCCGGCAATTAGGAAAAGGGGGAGTTGACGGCACTGGTCACCCAATGAATAGCGGGATTCGTAACTTACGATTGAATTCATCATAGGGAAACTGGTGCAGAAGCCTCCCATGAGACGCTTGATGACCATCAGACCGGCTACGACAAATGCTATAGCTGGGGCCTTGACGTAGACAGGTAGGGGAGTCTTGTAGGGCACTCCCGACTTATAGGGTTGTTTCTGGAAAATCAAGACCCCCAACAGAAAGTCAAAGAGGCATACGCCAAAAAAGACAGGTTCACTGTCGGGAACAATTGGCGCAAGAGTGGTGCCGATAGCCACAAAAGTAGCAAGTCCGATAACGATGGAGATGACAATAGGCACATGAAGTCGGTTGTGCGAAATTCTTACGATATGGACATACATGAGACAAAGCAGGGCCGAAATGGCATTGGCTGTCCCCATAGGGAGCCCGACAGCGATATAGGCAAAACCGCAAGGAATAGGAATTGTCGCTGCCACAGCCTTGAGCTGGGGATCTTTCATGTAGGCGCTGACTGTGCCCAGGGCTGTAACCATAAAGATCAACAGCCAATCATAGGGCTCAAAGTTGAAATTCAGGTTTTGCCACATGGAAGGCATTTACACGAATTTTTTAAGGATGTGCTTGCTTGATATGAAGTAGTCTATACCGCTGATAATGGTGATTGCGGTAATGACCCCCATGACAGCCTGTGGGAAAATATGCCAGATACTTTCGAAGTTGGGAATCAGCTTTTGTACAGGGTCGATGGCGCCCAGGAGTATGGCCACGATGCCGATTCCTTGGAGCGCAGTTTTCCATTTGCCGCTCTTGCGGGCGGGCATGATTAGGCCTTCGCTGGCGGCAAGGGTTCGGAGAGTCTCGACACTAGATTCCCTAAAATAGATCAGGGCCACCATCCATACGGGAGCATAACCTGTAGCGATAAAGCACATGAAAATGGTCATGTTGGAAATTTTATCGCTGAAGGGGTCCAGGTATTTTCCGAGCGTGCTGACTTCGCCCATGGCGCGGGCCAGTTTGCCGTCTAGGAAGTCGGTAAGCATGAATCCAAGAACCATAACCAGGGCGAGGACCTTGAAAACCAGGCTGTTGTTGCTGTAATCTAGGTCATTGTCGTAGAAAAATACCCACAAGAAGAATGGCGTGAGCACGATGCGGCTCATGGTGAGCTGACTCGCTATGGAAAGAGGCTTTCTATGGGCGGGGTCGCGGTAGTACCAGTAGGCATATGCCACGGTGGAGGCGAGAATCAATAGAATGGTTGCCACCATGCAAATCTGCTGGTATTCTTCAAGGTTTAGCAAGTAGACGCCCATAGTGATGATGGTAGCAAGGTTGGCAAGCTTACTCCATCGTCTCTTGTGGGGAAGCATCTTTCCCTCACGAAGGACACCCAAGGAGAAGAGGGTGTGGGCAATAAGGCGGGCGAGGAGCAATGCGCAACCAACGCCGAGGATTTTTTCCACATTCTCCGAGTATACCAGGTCGCGGACGAAGATGCTGGTCATGACTGCAAAGGAAAGGAATCCGTCAATGAAGTTAAGCCACAGCCTGTAATAAGGCTTCTCAATGTCTTGCCCGCGAAGTTGATATAGATTATACCAACCCATTACAAGGGCGATGGCTACAAAGGCAATGGCCATCTTTGACATGCCAAGCCATATAAAGACGATGACGCAGACAAAGACAATCGCCCTAAGTGCGCTCCACAGGCGGTTGCGGAAACGGACTTCCGATTTTGAGGCCTCGTTCATTGATTGTTCTCCAAAAGTTGTTTGGCATGTTCTCGGGTGATGTCTGAGTTTTCACCGAGCATGCGGACCAATTCGTTTATTCGACCCTCGTAGTTCAGGTCTTCGACCGTGGTGAATGTGCGGCCATCAATTTCCCTTTTTTGGACTGCTAGCTGGTGGTTGGCCCGGCAGGCTACCTGATGTAAGTGGGTGATGGTCAGTACTTGGTGGTGTTTGCCAAGGCTACGCAGGGCCTCGCCAATACGGTTGCCGACTTCGCCGCTGATACCCGAATCTACTTCATCAAAGATGAGCAGGGGAACGGCGTCCAGCTCGGCCATGACGCTCTTGATAGAGAGAAGTACACGGGAAAGTTCACCGCCAGATACGGCCTTTTGCAGACTCTTTGCTCCTTCACCGGGATTAGGGGCCAATTGAAATTCAATACGGTCCTTGCCATTGGGGGAGAGAGGTTGTTCTTCGATTAGGGTTTTGAAGATGGCCTTAGGCATCCCTAGGTTTTGTAAGTTGCTTTCAACGGCCCTGTCAAAAGTTTTAGCTGCATTTCTGCGCTTATAGGAAAGCTCGATAGCCGCTTTTTCCAATTGTTCAGAACATATTTTGAGCTTTTTGTTCAGTTCTTCTAGGTCGCTGTCCAGGTTTTCAATGCAGCTGAGTTCTTCTTTCCGTTTTTCCGCAAGTTCTAGTAGCCCTGCTATATCTGTGTGGTACTTGCGTTTGAGCTTTTGAATTTCGGCAATGCGTGCGTTTGCCTTGTCGAGCTCAGCCTCGCTGAGAGTTTTTTCTGGCGTAAGGCGCATCAGGTCTTTGCAGATGCTTTCAAAAGGCTCGGCAACTTCTAGAAGAGAATTGAGCTCTTCTTCGTAGTGGGGGATTTTTTGTGAAAGACCCTTGAACTTGGAAAGCAGGCTTTGGGTCTGATCCAGGATGCCGTTGTCGTTGCCGACAAGGGCCTGGATTTCCATTAAGTAGTTCTGCTCAATTTCTCCCTTGCTTCCACGGCTAACCTTTTCTTCCAGTTCCTCTTCTTCGCCAAGCTTCAGACTAGCCTTAGACAGTTCGTCGAACTGGAATTTCAAAAAATCTTTTTGTGCGGCCAAATCCTTAGCTCTGGATTCCGTTTCATGAATGTCGTTCTTGATGGAATTCCATTCGCTCCACAAGAGCGAATAGTCTTTTAAAAGTTGGCTGTTATTTGCATAGTCGTCAAGCATCTGCGTGTGGGTCTTGACATCACGCAAGAGCAGCTGTTCGCTTTGGCCATGCATCTGGATGAGCATGTCGCCAATTTTTTCCAGGTCGGAAAGACTGACGATTGCTCCATTGACTCGTGCCCGGCCCTTGCCGTTTTCTAGAATCTCTCTTCGGATGACGAGTTCGTCGTCACTATCGAGTTCGAGGGAGGTGAGCAACGCCTTGACTTGTGGAAGTTCCTTCAGGTCAAATACGCCTTCGATAACAGCTTTATCTTCGCCGGTACGGACCATAGAGGCTTGTCCGCGGTCTCCGCAAATCAGGCGAAGAGCCTTCATCAATACGGACTTGCCGGCTCCAGTTTCGCCGGTAATGGCTGTAAAGCCCTCATGGAAAGGGACTTCTTGTTTGGCGATAAGTGTAAAGCCGTTTATGGTGAGCAGTTTCAGCATCGGTGCAAAATTAGCAATTCGATTTGACACTGAGTGTCATTTTTCAAAAACGATAATGCTCCTGTAAATGGGGCGGCCTTCTTTGCGGTACTTGCGCTCAAATCCGGTAGAAATTCCTTCGGTTGGTTCAGCCGTGTTGCGCTCTATGACGGTACAACCCGGAAAAGCATCAAAAGTTTCTAGGGCTATCTCGTTGTATTCCTTGTGGTCCGTTCCCCAGTAGAACAGACGTTTCCCTGGTTTCATAACTCGAGCCACTTCCGTTAAAAAATCTGGTCGCAAGAGTCTATTTTTGTGGTGGCGTTCCTTAGGCCAGGGGTCCGGAAAATACATATGGAATGCGTCTACGGTGTTGTCTTTGACAGCATCACGCAGGAAGTAGAATACATCTCCTCGCAACATGGCTGCATTGTTCAGGACTTTCCGGCTTTCCATACGGGTATGGGCGAATGCGGCCCAGGTATAGTCCCACTCGCTTCCCATAATGAAATAGTCCGGATGCTTCTGAGCGTATTCAATCATGAATGTACCCTTGCCGCTGCCGATTTCCACTTCAATGTGTCCGTTTTCGTTTTCGAACATGTCCTTCCACTGGAAAGGAAGTTTATGGGGCTTGCCGTCAGCTGTACGGATGGGTTTTCTTCCGTCATCGCTCCGGAATACATAATGCCAGAGTCCTTTCTTTTCGGGGTCTTCTTTTAGGTCTCTGTAGAATTCAGGGACAATAACTTCTTTTTCTTCTTTTGTCATTTTAGATAAAGGGGATAACCTTTTCCTTGAATTTTTCAGGCACATTTTGGTCAAGCATTTCACGAATGTGTCTTTCGGAGTACTTCATGGAAAAGTGGGTGAGGATGATTTTTTCGCAGGTTATTTCGTCATCGAATTTATTCAATGCATCTACGATATGTTGCAAGTGGGTGTGTCCCTTCTTGCGGCTCATGGCTTCGTCTTCTCTATCTAGAAAAGTACATTCTGTGACTAGAATTCGGGACTTGAAAATTTCTGGATTCTGGATGAGACTTTCGCCAAGGCAGTCGCCGGTGAAGCTCAATAGCGGTTCGTATACTTCACGAGTGATTTCTACGTTGTTCTTTCGTAGCTCAATAATCTCGTTTGCCGTCTTGCCGAGGAATTCTTCTTTTAGCTTGCGCTTGTGCAGAAACAGGGTTGCTCCCATAGTAGGAACAGAGTGTTTCACGCAGAACGGTTTTAGAGTGAGGTCTTTGCGGTATTTTAATGAGACCATCTTACCGGGTTCGACGGCGAAAATATCGGGCAGACGGAATTTTGATTCTGGGACACCTTCGAACATGGCTTCGGAACGAATCCACTCTTTTGCTCCTTCCACAATCATTTCAGGCAAGTAGTAGGCGCTGTCTCTTTCCACACCCATCATTTTTCGCAGGCTATGATGTCGCATGAGACAACGGGCGTGATCGCCATGGGCATGTGTCAAAAACACGTGGTTGATTGATGTCGCCGAAAGAGGACATTCCCCCATGTCCACCTGGAAGTCTAGTTCGGGAAATTGCAGGTATGTCGCAAGTCCAGAGATGGAAAATCCGTTGATAGATGTACAGGATGTTTCCAGGTGGACTTGTTTCAGAGCATTGTGTATGTACTTGCTTTCGCTGGCCACGCCGTTTACTTCTTCTTTTCGGCTGCCTTGCGTGCCTCATCCTGACTTACAAGGTTGTCAAAATCGTTGCATGTCATGGCTTCAATATGGTTACCCATGGCAACACTGCGGGTTCTTGCGTTTCCTTTTTTCTCGGGAATCCTAAAGCAAAAATCGTAGGTGTTGCCCATGTCGGTGGGAATACCCATCTTGAAGATTCGTATGCGCTCTTTGCCGCTATAGATTTCGTGGTAGTCGTAGGTGTTTTGAACCTTTTCTAACCTCTTTTCTTGATTGAACTGGAGCTCACGGGTGATGGGCCCGTCTAGGAACAGAGGCAGGGAGTTCTGGAAGCGTAATTCAAGCTTTCCGTCAGTCTTGACAATGGACGTCCCGTTGGGGTTGATCAGGTATCGCTGTTGGGGAATGTTTTTATAGGCCTTGTTGTGGACTTTGCGGACTCCACACATCTCGCGCATGTCGGGGTTGGCAACAAAGTCAATGTCACGGCAGATTGGCGGAAGGTCGGTGGGAACTTCGAGGTCATCTCCGTTGGACGAACCGGCACATCCGGCTAAGATAAACGGAGCAACATAGAGCGGGATAAACTTTAAAATCTTCATGTTCTAAATATAAATTTAATGGCTGTTTCAGGGGGGGAGTTCCATAAAAAAATGCCCCATTAGGGGCATTTTGATAATTTGCAATATGGAACAATCTAAAGATTGTTCACTATGGCTGTGAAAAGAGCGTCCGCAAGGGCGTTGGTTTCTAGGCCTTCGAAGATATTGAACTGGTTGAATACGATTTTGCCTTTGCCGAAGGGGAGCGTCTGCAGGTCCACCCCGCCCTTGACATCGCCATCCTTGATGGAAATGGACTGGGCGTATACCTCAGCCCCTTCCAGCTTGTTCATGGAAAGGCTTGGCATGACGGCCGCAGACGTATGGTCAAGCACGTTGCTTCCGAAGACTTCCTGGAGTTTGGAACCGTCAGGGATATAGTGCAGGCTGATTTCGTTTGCACCCGTTGTCCAATGGGATTCCAGAGTACAGTCAAAATGGTGGCTCTGGTTCAAGAAATCCACATCATCCTGGGTCATATCCGACAGCAGTAGTGTTTTGCCCCCGTTTTTGGTGACATCCACTATTTTGTCTAGAATTTCATCGGGCCAGGAGCTGAGATTGGCCGTGAAGATGATCTTTTCGGATCCAGAGAGTGCGGCCAGAGCATCACTGGATTCCTCGCTGTTATCTAAGAAGCAGACCTTCTTCATGGCTGCCTTTACATCAGCCTGCTCAATGACGTTGAGATTCTCTGTGGAAGAATGGACTTCTTTGCCGTTGTCCTTGAGCGTGAATTTGATTTGGTATTTGCCAACAGTACGAGGAGCCATAAGGGTAAAGATACCCAGTTGAGTGAGGCTTGTTTTTCCAACGGGTTCCTCTGGTGCCTGGGTCTTGGTGCTAATGACCTTTCCCTTTTCATCTAGCAGAGATATTTCAATGCCGACGTTCTCCAGACGGCTGTTGTTCAAGAGTGTCAGCTGGAAGCTGACTTCGCTTTGGGGTGTGACAACGTGTTCCAACTCGCTTACGAGGATGCGGCTGGGAGTTGTAATCTCTTTAGCGAAATCCGTAAATCCCTTGCTTTTACGGTTTTCGTCATTAAGACCGCTGAAGTCAATGCCGTAGTCGGCCCATTGATCCAGGAAGAATCCTGCAATCTGGGGATTGCTCTGGAACGCAGTAATCTGGTCAAGTTTGCTCTTGATGGCGATGTTGTTGGCATCTTTGCAGAAGGTGTCAAATGATTTCCAGGCACTGATATTTGCTGTAGCAAGGAAATCCTCTAAAGCCTTGTATGTGTTTTTAATAGCTTTCTGATTTTTTACACTTCTAGGACCACGCAGGTTGGTCGGCTTGGTGGGAATTAATGTATGGTTCTTTAACGTGACCAGCATCTTGTTGTTCACGTCGAGATCCACTCTTTCGTCTTCATCCTGGAATGTACTGTCCCCAAGACCAGCATCGGGAACGGAAAGTTCTTCGTCTTCACGATCAAAGCAGTGGGCAAGGTAGTGGGTGTAGTTGGCGCTGGGGCATAGGCGCGGGTTGATGCGTAGACTTGCGTACTGGGAAATGTGGTCTACGGAAACAGGCAGAAGCTTGCCGGTGTCTTTGTGGAATACACCCTCGTTATCCAGATAGATGCTGTCCAGATTGCTGATGGCAGGTCTCAACATGTCGATGGGACCAATGGCATTCAGAAGCTTGTTGCCGTTCTGCAGCATGAATGTGCCGTTCTCTGCACCAAGAATCCATACGGCTATAGAGGGATGGTTGTGTTGGTCACGAACCAGGTCGGTAATCAGTTTCTTTACTATTTCTAGGCCTTGCGGCGTAGAACGCATGGTATGGATGGGGAACTCCTGGAATACCAAAAGTCCAATTTCATCGCAGATATCCAATGCTTCGTTGGTTAGTGGTGCGCCACAACTGCGGATGGCATTGAATCCGGCTTCCTTGACTGCCAGAAGATCTTTCTTGAGGGAAGGGTTCTTGTCTGTCCAAAGGCCACCTTCACTCCATTGCTGGTTGTAACTCACGCCTTGAATCTTGAGGATGGAGTCGTTCAGGTAGTAGTCGCCCTTGATGCAGTCAAACTTGCGGAATCCGAATGTCTTGACCACGGAGAAACTGTACTCTGGGGCCTTGTTCTTGCCCGTTTTGATTTCCAGTTGAACTTCCAGGGCGAACATGTTGGGCCGGTCCGGACTCCAAATGCATTTATCCTTTTTCCAGTCCTTGATCTGGAAGGCGAATCGCTGGGTCATGTTTTCCTTATCCAGCTTGACTTCCTTATACCATTCGTAAACGTCTCCGGCAGCATTCCGCATCAAGAAACGGATGCGAGTCTGGAATCCTCGAGGGTTGTTAAAGGTGATTTCTGCGACAAGTCTTTCTTGGTCCATGTCGGGCTCGACATGCAGGTCTGCAATGTAAGCCGAGCTTCCGAGAATCAAGTCCACGTGGCCAAAGATGCCGCCAAATGGGTACTGATTCCACGGCAATCCTACGGGCATTTCGCTCGGGTGTACATAACGGTCATCTGCTCCGTCCTCACTTTCACGTCCGAAGTCTATTCTGCTGTTGGCTGCACCCATATTGGCTACACGGACGCACAGGACGTTCTCTTCACCTATTTTAATGGCTTTTTGTGTTTCAAGTGTAAAAGGCGTATAAGCTCCGAAATGGGTTCCCAGACGGATTCCGTTGAGCCAGACGGTGGCATGTGAGGCGATGCGCTCAAAACGGAGGAAGATGCGCTTGGCCACAAGTTTGTCGTCATCCAATGTGAAACGCTTGAAATAGAAGGCGCAGTCCTGGGACATGAGCAGCTTGTCAAAAGAACGCTCCCAGACATGGGGAACGCTTACTGTCTCGGTATCTGAAGGGTTTGTTGCGTACCAGCGGTTGGAAATTCCGGAATCTTCCGTGTCCCACTTCATCTGCCAGTCGCCATCGAGGCTCATGATTTTGTTCATTCGGGCTTTCCTTTTATACACCAAA
>JAEEGL011087687.1_pt1 | contig 11255 bp, 7 predicted proteins | sample 9134231 | NCBI WGS metagenome assembly JAEEGL01 (sample SAMN16246548, study PRJNA631951) | gut metagenome | biome: gut microbiome; feature: rumen; material: fiber-attached | host: Bos | place: Iran: Karaj | collected 2018-10
GTTTCACCCGGGGCGCCGAGGTCGTCGCCCCCTACGGAATTATGGTCATACCACCTTATATATAATCCGGAGCGAAGCGACCCGAAACTTCACACTTCACACTCCTCACTCCTAATTAACTAAATTCACCGCAATGCGATTCCTTCATCTGAAATCTATTATCCATTATCTAACATCCGGAAAGCGATTCCTTCATCTGACATAATAAAAAAATGGTTCGCGGGTTTGATTCCGCGAACCTGTTTTTTTCTGTTAATAACAGATGATGAAATTTCCGGCAGTGTATATCAGAAATTGAAATAGCTGCCGAGGAATTTGTTGACAAGCTCCCACATCGGGTTCCAGATGAAGCTGAACTTTGTAAGGAGCGAAGCAATTGTGGTGGTATCAACGGTTCTGAGGTCAAAATTCTCGGCAAACATTTTTACCATAGCGAAAATCATGTCTTCAAAGCCCGAAGTATCCGCGCTGTTGATTGCCTGTGTCAATTCAGTAATGTAATCCATATTATAGTCCCCCTATAAAAAACATTTTTTTAGAATTATAATAGTATCTGATTTTTAAGTCAATAGACAAATTGTTAATTTTGAATGAACGCGAAACCGGCTTTTAATCAGATGCAATAATCCTTATATTTATCAATTAGCTCAACATCTGCCGTAAGATCGAGAAAAAGTCCGTCCTCGCGGTAGCTTTCCTGAGCGATGGCTCCGTCTCTTCTCATTGCCGCTGCCGCCGCCCCGTCGCTGTATGGAATCAGCATCTTTACACGCGCTCTTGAAGGCGGAAGGGCTTTTGAAACCGCGTCAAGCAGGCTGTCAATTCCCTCTCCTGTCAGAGCGGAAATTCTTACCGAGTCCGTCAGATTGATCGGGAGCGAATCGGAAAGAGGAAGATCGCATTTGTTGAGCACGGTGATTACGGGCTTTCCGCTGCAGCCGAGCTCGGTGAGAAGGTCCTCCGTCACTTTTATATGCTCGGCGCATTCGGGGTCGGAAACATCGCAAACATTGAGTATCAGCTTGGCGCTCACCGCCTCCTCAAGGGTGGATTTGAACGCCTCCACAAGATTATGCGGCAGCCTGCGGATAAATCCGACCGTGTCAACGAGCATTATCCTCCTGCCGTCGGGCAGACAAAGCGCCCTTGAAGTCGGGTCGAGAGTGGCAAACAGTTTATCCTGCGCGAGCACTCCCGCCTCGGTCAGATAATTCATCAGAGTGGATTTGCCGGCATTTGTATAGCCGACTATTACAACGGTCTCGACTCTGTCTTTCTCGCGCCTTGCCCTTGCCAGATTGCGGCGCTTTTCAAGACCGGCAAGCTCATCCTCGAGGGTCTTTATTCTTCTGCGGATATGTCTTTTGTCGCTCTCAAGCTTCGTTTCGCCCGGTCCTCTCGTTCCGATACCGCCTCCCAGACGCGATAGCTTATGCCCCTGACCGATAAGGCGCGGAAGGCTGTATTTAAGCTGTGCGAGCTCCACCTGCAGCTTTCCTTCGTTGCTGGCGGCTCTCTGAGCAAAAATATCAAGTATCAGAGTTGTGCGGTCAATCACGCGTATATCAAGCGCGTTTTCCATATTTCTCTGCTGAACCGGTGAAAGCTCGCTGTCTGCAATAACGACATCGATCTCATTGTTTTCGCAGAATTCTTTAAGCTCATCGAGGCGCCCGCTGCCTAAAAACAGCGCGCCGTCCGGTCTGTCTCTCTTTTGTGAGACAAACCCCGCCACCTGAGCTCCGGCGGTCATCGCCAGTTCCTCAAGCTCGGCAAGAGAGGAATCGCAGTCATATTCTCCCGTATCGACGGCTACAAGCACCGCCTTTTCGGGCTCCTGTCTGTTTTCGTAAAATTCCATAATCTCAAAAAGGAACTGCCCCGGTTTTGTTTTAACCGCGGCAGTTCAGTCGGTTTTTTTTATTTTATCTTAATTGATTCAGCCTCGATAATCCTGCCGTTTGCAGCTTCGTCAAAGTTTATCTCAACGCTGTCTCCCTTGTTGAGGATAACGGCTTCTTCTGCTTTTGCCGCGGAAATGGAGAAGTATCTGTCTTCACCCTCAAGCTTGATATAGTAATAGCTCTCGCCGCCTTTGACAGCCGTTCTTATATCCGATACGCTTCCGCTGACCGTTCCGTCGGCATCTGCTTTAACGGGTTTTGTATCGGTTTGTGTTCCGATATCGGGATTGACGGTGTTATCTTTATCCGTGTCACCGCCTGCAACATCAATTATCTCATCGGGATTGATATCTACTTTGATGCCCGTGCTTTCAAGAGCTTTTTTGTAAATCGAAAGACATTCCGCAAGATCTCTGCCGTTTGCGCCCATCTTGTTGTTGTTATACTGCTTTACATTGATAAGAGCATACTGCTGAACGATACTGCTGCCTGCGCTGACATCCTTGAGTGAGAGGAAATATGTCGGCTCGCCTCCTATATTGAGAAGCAGCGGGAATGTGGCAGTGTAACCGAGGTCTTTTACCCGGCCTTCGGCAGCACTCTGAGCCGACGCTTCGGTACCGCCCGTGACATTATAGTAAACCGCCTCTTTGGTTCTCTGGTTTACCAGCACGAAGCCGATAATACTCTGGTCGGCAGTAACCGATGTAACGCCGGTATACATCCATACATCGTCATCCTTGGCTATGTAGTTATAGCCGGAGGTTGTGTTGATAACATTCTTCTGACCGAGTATTGAGTTCCAGAATCCGCCTCTGTATCTGCCGTAGTAATCATACTGGCGAACAATCAGGTCGGAATCGAACACTCTGTCAATCCACTGCAGTGAAGGCTCGTTTTTAAGCTGGTCAAGAGTATAATAACTGCTCTCACCCGTTGCGCTGTCGGCTTTGACCACAACGGCTCCGATTACATCCGTTCCGCCGAAAAGACCGATTGTGTTGTCAAGTCTTGCACAAATCCAGTAGGGATTTCCGTCATCGTCAATTTCAAATGTGGCGTCCGCAAACAGATATGTGGGGTAATCGAATCTCAGATGTCTTCTGAGCAGCTTGTTAAAATGCTCAGCAGGTGAATATCTGATATTGTTTTCAAGGGTCTTGAATTCCGCGCTTTCATTTGCCATATCTATGACAACATAGCCCGGGAAGCCCTCACGGGTATTGAAAAACCATTTGATTATGCTCGCATACTGGAGCGGGGCAACTCTCACGGGAGTACCTTTATAGTTAATCTGTGTATTCTCATCATAGACCGTAAACTGTGAAACATAGCCCATTTCGCCCAGATCACCGAGAGCTCTCGCCGCAATCTGAGAAGCGGAAACCTCGTCAAGTCTCGGAATCGCGCTGAATGAGGAGGCGTCTTCCTCGGGAATTTCCTCGGAGAAATTGCTGTCTGTTCTCACATCGATAATACGGCTGTATGCCTTGGCTCTGAAAAACTGTGAGCCTACAATATAACCGCCAAGCGCTGTCAGAACAAGAATTCCGATTATTATACCCGGGACCACGGCTCTTCTCTTAACATAAGGGGTGTATTCCGGCTTTGTGGGCATCTTTGAGAGCAGAGCATTAAAGACCACGTAGGATGCCGCCACAACACCGAGATAAAGATAAAGAGTCGTATCTTTGGGGTTGAGAGCGGGAAGCATGATATAATATGCCACAGCAGCCGTAATTACGGTCAGCACAAGACTTATGACTATCTTGAGCCCGGCGTTTTCCGGAGGAATCACTATTTCCTTCTGGGCAGATTTACCTTTTTTTGAGAAATCAACTTTTATGGGATCCATTAATTCATCTCCATTTACCGATAAAATCAATATGACTTATTAAGTATAACCTATTTATCAAAATAATACAAGTCTTTTGAAATAATTATCATGCCGCTTTTGTCGTCGGCTCGGGAATCGGTATTTCAACCGTGAAATCGGAATTGTCGATTCTCGCCACAAATCCGCCGGCGGCGCCGCGGATATTATACCCGACAAACATACTACCGTCAAAGAAAAAGATGTTTTCCGCCTCGTTGACCGTATCCGGCAGGACTATATGCCCCTGCGCCGCTCCGGAAAGCGAATATCTGTAAACCAGGTTGGGGTTGTAATAAAGGGAATAGAGATATGTGCCGTCGGTGGCGAGACTCTGCCTTGTATAGCTGTTTTCGGGGTTGTCGATAATGCCGAGCTCGTTGAAAGATTCATCAAATCTGACGATATCTGCCGAGTTTGATATTCCGGCATACCAGCATTTTTCGGAACCGACATAGGCGATGGAATAAATCTTCGTTCCGAGAGTTTTTGTGCCCCTTATCTGAAGGTTATCCGGGTCGACAAGTGTTACGATTGTGTATCTGGGCTTGTTGTTGCAAACCACAAGCAGATTGTTCTGCTCATCATATGTCATATCGTTGGCGTGGTCGATATTCAGCTCTTCGCTGACAGAATCAAGTTCCCAGCTTGAAGTGTTGATTTTTAATATTTTGCAGGGTACGGAATCTGCGTCGGCATCGGGATCGATCATAATCTGATAGATGTATGTTCCGTCTGTGCAGCCGCCCTGAACAGTCCTGATATTGTCATAATTTGAAAAAACGATAAGAGGAGTCTGGGTAACGGGATTTTCCGGCGGCTTGTCGGTCGGGGTCATCAGACCGAAAGCCGTAAGAATCGCCGTAAAAATCGACGCAAAGCTTTTAAGAAATGAGAGTATGATACTTAAAATATCAGCCATAATAAATCTCCGTTTCAAAATTCAGAAGCGGGACACGGTAAGAGCCGCGCCGCCGTCATTTTTCCGGCAGACGCCGGAGCCGTAATAAACCGCAAAATATTATATCTTATTGTTTTCAACCTGATATTAACAGTTTGTAAATTTCAGCCGGGCAAATCATAAACATCGCCAAAACAAATCAGGAGAGCGATTGTTCTATCCATCCGGCTACGGTTTTTGCCAGTTTCATTCTCTGCCCAGCAAAGCTGTGTGTGCTGACAATTGTTTCATAGGCGACGGGAGCTGACAGCATTTTCAGCTTTTCAGCAAGAGGACGCATCATAAGGTCCGCGGGCGCAACAGTATCAAGAGTCGCCTCAACCAGCAACACCCGACGCTCGGCAAGGCTCTCATATCCGTTAAGGATGCCGAGCTCATACTGATGATTCAGCGCGTTCTCATAAACCTCGCTCGCGGAATTCATCTTAAGACACTGGCCTTCCGTTTCTATCATGAGGAACAGATCTTTTTCCATTTTAAAGCGAAAAGCAGCGCCGATGTCATAGGCGGCAAGCGCAGCCACCCCCCGAATAAACGGAAGTTCTTTCGCGGCGTTCAGAACCGTCTGCCCTCCCATACTGTGCCCGACAAGAAAAATATTGTCGACATCTATGTCATACTGATCGGCGATAGCCGGATTATGCGCCCATTTGGCGATGGCAATCAGATCATCTTTAAGATTCGTAAAAAGATAATCTCCCTCGCTGCCCCAGGCACCCCGGTGATTCATATGGATAACGACGCATCCGGTTCGCATCAGTGCGAGTTCAAGATCATTGTTTGTGGTATAGCCGGGAAACCCGTGTGACATAATTACGGTCGGATACGGTTTTTCCAGACGACGATCAGGTGAAAGAAGATACCCGTACAACCGGCATCCGCCGCTGACAATGTTTAACTCAAAGATTTCGGGCGAAGTGTTTTGTTCGTCCACTTCAAACTCGGCAAATACATTTTTCGATTTCATACCAATCTCTCCCCGTACTTGACTGAAAACAATCTGTCAGATCTCTTCAATTCATAATCCTTTCAACAGATATTTTTATATCGGCTTTTTTATTGTATCCATATTAACCTATCGTGTCAATAGGTTAATAAACTAAATTACTGCTTAATAATTGAAAAAGCCCCGTCCTAAGACGGGGTTTAAACTGGCGCGCTTGAAGGGACTCGAACCCCTGACCCACTGCTTAGAAGGCAGTTGCTCTATCCAGCTGAGCTACAAGCGCAAAAAATGGAGCGGGTGATGGGAATCGAACCCACACAGCCAGCTTGGAAGGCTGGAATTCTAACCATTGAACTACACCCGCATTCAACGCAAGAAATAATACCACATTATTTTTAAAAAGTCAATAGAAAAATATTCCATTTAAAGACTTTTGTAAATATAAATAATTATGCCGCCGAAAGGGCGGCATATACGGTCTTATTCAATTGTCAGAATGCTGTCGAATCCGGTGATTTCAAATATTTCCCTGACTTCCGGAATCACATTGCTGACCGTCACCTTTCCGCCGTTACCGAGCTTTTTATTGGCAGCGAGGAGAACTCTGAGCCCGGCGGAAGAAATATAGTCAAGGTCGGCAAAATCGAAGACCAACTCTGTTGCGCCGCCGATATCCGATAATTCTTTCTCAAGGTCAGGCGCAGTCAGTGTATCAAGGCGACCGATGACTTTGACTGTCATAACAGAACCGTTTATATTTTTCTCAATATTCAATGTATTTCCTCCCGATTTATTTCTTTAAGGTATTATATAATAAATGATTTGTATTGTCAAATATAAATATTTTCGGTTTTATTATAATAATTATTCGTGTTTTTTTAAAAATCTCTTGACAAACCCTTTTAAATATTATATTATATCTAGGCGTTTGAAACAAATGATCCACTAGCTCAGGCGGTAGAGCACTTGACTTTTAATCAAGGTGTCCGGGGTTCGAGTCCCCGGTGGATCACCAGGATAAGACTGCCAAGTCCTTGAAAATAAGGGCTTGGCGGTCTTTTTATATATTCCCCAAAAAGTCGCTGTCCCGCGGATTCAGTTGAATCCACGGGGCAGCATTATTGTAAGCAATTTTTCTGCGGGGTAGGCAATTATTCTGCGGGAGCGTAGAGATCCTTGAGTCTGAGAAGATGCTGATATCTTTCGACTGAGGTTTTCTCCGCCTTGGTGAAGAGTTCTTCCGCTCTCTCGGGGAACGAACGTGTAAGCTGTGAATAACGAGCCTCGTTCATAATGAAATCCCTGTAACTTGTTGTCGCGGGTTTGCTGTCGATTGTGAACGGGTTCTTACCCTCTGCCTTGAGCGCGGGATTATAACGGAACATATTCCAGTATCCGCAGTCAACAGCCTTCTTCATCTCTGCCTGGCAGTTAACCATACCGCCCTTGATTGAATGCATCTCACAGGGAGCGTAAGCGATGATGATTGAAGGACCGTTATAAGCTTCTGCTTCATTGAGAGCTTTGATAGTCTGATTCTGGTCAGCGCCCATGGCTATCTGAGCAACATAGACATAACCGTAGCTCATCGCTATCTCGGCAAGACTCTTCTTGGCGATTGATTTACCGGCTGCCGCGAACTGCGCGACCTGACCGATATTTGAAGCCTTGGATGCCTGTCCGCCGGTATTGGAGTAAACTTCGGTATCGAATACCATGATGTTTACATCTTCACCCGAAGCGAGAACATGGTCAACGCCGCCGAAGCCGATATCATATGCCCAGCCGTCGCCGCCGAATATCCAGATTGACTTCTTGGCGAGGTATTCTTTATTTTCGAGAATAGCTTTGCAATTGTCGCAGTCTGCATCCTTGATTGCCTCGATGAGGTCCTTGGTTGCCTGCGCGTTTGCTTTACCGTCATTAACCGTATCAAGATATGCCTGCGCAGCAGCCTTTGCCGCATCGGAAGCTTTGTCGGAGGAAGCAATGTTCTTGACTCTTTCAATAAGAGCATTGCGGATTGCGTTCTGACCGAGAAGCATACCGAAACCGTGCTCCGCGTTATCTTCAAACAGTGAGTTTGCCCATGCGGGACCGTGTCCTTCCTTATTTACGGTATAAGGAGATGTGGCAGCGGGGCCGCCCCAGATTGATGAACAGCCGGTGGCATTGGAGATATACATTCTGTCACCGAAGAGCTGGGTGATAAGACGGGCGTAGGATGTTTCCGCACAGCCGGCGCAAGAGCCCGAGAACTCAAGAAGCGGAGTTCTGAACTGGCTGCCGATGACAGTGGTATCAGCAAGATCTTCCTTGACGGAAACGTTTTCAACCATATAGTCGAATACGGGCTGCATAGCATCCTGGCTCTCTCTGGAGACCATCTTGAGTGAATTGGTGGGGCATACGCCTATACATACGCCGCATCCCATACAGTCAAGCGGAGAAACCGCGAGAGTATATTTATAAGTATCCTTGCCCTTGCCCTTCTTGGGAACGATAATAGCGTTTGAAGGAGCGCCTGCCGCTTCGGCATCGGTAAGAGCATAAGGTCTGATAGTCGCGTGCGGGCAGACATAAGCGCACTTGTTACACTGAGCGCAGGTCTCGCCGTTCCACGCGGGAACATTAACAGCAACGCCGCGCTTCTCATAAGCCGCCGCGCCCTGCTCAAATGTACCGTCAGCGTGGTCGATAAACGCTGAAACGGGAAGAGCGTCGCCGTCCATAAGTCCGACAGGCTTCATGATGCTGTCAACCTGCTTGACGAGTTTCGCCGCGCCCTTTGAAGGCTCCGCGGTATCATTGTCAACTGCGTTTGCCCATTCTGCGGGAACATCGATTTTAACATAAGCGGTTGCGCCGGCATCGATTGCCTTCTCGTTCATCTGAACGATTTCGATACCCTTCTTCATAAACTTCTGGGCTTTCTCTTTCATATAGCCGATTGCTTTCTCTTCGGGAAGAACCTTTGAAAGTGAGAAGAAAGCGGACTGAAGAATTGTATTTGTACGCTTGCCGAGGCCTATTTCAGCCGCAAGGTCGATAGCGTTAACGGTGTAAAGCTGAATATTGTTTTTAGCGATGTATCTCTTTGCTTCCGCATTGAGTTTCTCAGCAAGCTCGTCCTTATCCCACTGGCAGTTGATAAGGAATACGCCGCCGGGCTTGACATCGTTTACCATCTTATATCCCTTTTCAACATAAGAGGGATTGTGGCAGGCAACGAAGTTTGCCTTGTTAATATAATAGGGGCTCTTGATGGGCTCATCACCGAAACGGAGATGGGAAATGGTGATACCGCCGGTCTTCTTTGAGTCATACTGGAAATATGCCTGAACATATTTGTCGGTATGGTCGCCGATAATCTTGATGGAATCCTTGTTTGCGCCGACTGTGCCGTCGCCGCCGAGTCCCCAGAATTTGCACTCGATTGTGCTTTCGGCTGCCGTATTGGGAGCTTCTTTCTCAGCGAGTGAAAGATTGGTGACATCATCGTTGATACCGATGGTGAAGTTGTGCTTGGGCTCATCCTTCGCAAGCTCGTCATAAACCGCGAATACGCTTGAGGGAGGAGTATCCTTTGAGCCGAGGCCGTAACGTCCGCCGACTACCTTGATACCTGTTCTGCCCTGAGCGGCAAGAGCGGCAACAACGTCAAGATAAAGGGGCTCGCCGAGTGAGCCGGGTTCTTTTGTTCTGTCAAGAACGGCAATCTTTTTGCAGGAAGCGGGAATAGCTTCGGCAAGTTTTGCCGCTGAGAACGGTCTGTAAAGACGGACCTTGACAAGGCCGACTTTTTCACCCTTGGCGGTAAGATAGTCGATAACTTCCTCCGCGACGTCGCAGATGGAACCCATGGCAACTATAACCTTCTCCGCATCGGGAGCGCCGTAGTAGTTGAAAAGCTTGTAGTTTGTGCCGAGCTTTTCATTGACTTTATTCATATATTCTTCAACCACACCGGGAAGAGCGTCATAATACTTGTTGCACGCTTCTCTGTGCTGGAAGAAGATATCGCCGTTTTCGTGTGAACCGCGCATAACGGGTCTCTCGGGATTGAGAGCGCGTTTACGGAACTCTTCAACAGCGTCCATATCGCACATTTCTTTAAGGTCTTCATAATCCCAGACTTCAATCTTCTGGATTTCGTGTGAAGTGCGGAAACCGTCAAAGAAGTTGATGAAAGGAACTCTGCCCTTGATTGCTGCAAGGTGCGCAACCGCGCCGAGGTCCATAACTTCCTGGGTGTTGGTTTCGGCAAGCATCGCAAAACCTGTCTGACGGCAGGCGTAAACGTCTGAATGATCGCCGAAAATGTTAAGAGCGTGAGAAGCTACGCAGCGGGCGGAAACGTGGAACACACCGGGAAGAAGCTCACCGGCTATCTTATACATATTGGGAATCATAAGAAGAAGTCCCTGTGAAGCTGTATAAGTTGTGGTAAGAGCACCGGCTGCAAGCGAACCGTGAACGGTACCTGCCGCACCGGCTTCGGACTGCATTTCCGCAACCTTGACGGTTGTGCCGAAGATGTTCTTCAGACCCTGCGCCGACCACTGGTCAACATAGTCTGCCATGGGGCTTGACGGAGTAATCGGATAAATACCGGCTACTTCGGTAAACGCATAGGATACATGAGCCGCAGCGTTGTTGCCGTCCATGGTTTTCTTTTTTCTCTTGATTGCCATAGATTTTTCCTCCTAAAAAACTTTTGGATTGATTAATACCAAATTGTATTTTAACACTATAAAAGCATTTTGTAAATAAAAAGTTTTAAATTTTAAATATTTTATATTGAGCATTATTATGAAACCCGAAACAACATATTTTTCATATCCGGTACAATACAAACAGAATTTTACCGGATTTATCTAAAAGATAATTAATATTTATTAATTTATAATAAAAAAAACTTGACTTATTACTGTAAATTGTGTAATATTAGTACAATGGTGTTTAATGTGCCAATATATGGTACTTTCATTCCGGCATCATTATTTGTACTATTCTTTTTGATTTATAAAGCGGATAACCGCAGCAAATTTAACGAAAGGAGGATAACAGCTTAATGCCACAAACTGTTATCGGCATAATTATCGGCATAGTCGTCGGCCTTGCCGTCGGAATAGCCGTTGGAATTATACTCAGGAAAAGAAAAGCCGAGTCAACAATAGGATCGGCGGAAAAAGAAGCGAAGAAGATTTTAAGCGAAGCGCTTGCGAACGCTGAAACAAAGAAAAAAGAAGCGATAATCGAAGCTAAAGACGAAATACATAAGCAGCGCTCCGAGACGGAAAAAGAACTTCGCGAAAGAAGATCCGAAGTACAGAGACTCGAAAAAAGAATTACACAAAAAGAAGAAAATCTCGACAAAAAAACAGACAACCTTGAGAAAAAGGAAGCAATTCTCGAACAGAAGGTCAAAGCAGCTGAAGAAAAAATGGTTGAGGTTGAAAGCCTCAAGAAAAGTCAGCTGGATATTCTCGAAAGGATATCGGGTTACACTCAGGAGCAGGCAAAGGAATATATAATCAGCCAGCTTGATGATAAACTCGATCACGAGAA
>JAEEGL011477164.1_pt1 | contig 11255 bp, 8 predicted proteins | sample 9134231 | NCBI WGS metagenome assembly JAEEGL01 (sample SAMN16246548, study PRJNA631951) | gut metagenome | biome: gut microbiome; feature: rumen; material: fiber-attached | host: Bos | place: Iran: Karaj | collected 2018-10
TAATAAGACATTCCTTTACCGGTGAACTGAAAAAGGATATTCCAGGTATTCAGATACAGGTTGTATACATATCTGCAGCAGCCGAGCGTTTTCAAAGCCTGCTCAGCCTGATTTTTGTTCAGATACATACGGCATTTGACTGCGATCATCATGGTCTTTCATCTCCCTTCACTTATCTCTTAGGCGTGAATGAAAGAATCCCCTCAAATTTCTTAAGAAATTTATTGAATCATCAAAGTGATCATGAAAACACATAATAAAAAGGTGAATTCATCTCCGACTTACAGAAGTCGGAGTCTTCTTCACCAGGGATGATAAAAACTTTTAAAAGAAATAAGCCCGCACAACAACGGGCTATCTTTTTGTCTGATTATTCTTACCTTGACACTGCAGAATGGATAATGCCTGTTTACAATTGATTCGCTCCTTTTTTTGTAAAGCTATATCAGAAACTGGAAGTCTGAACAAGATTATCGTTCCCGTCTCTTTTTACGGGTGGTTTCGTAATAATGGTTCTTGATATCGTACATTTTTTGGTCAGCATCTTGCAGAATACTGTCAATATCAGAACCATCTTTTCGGAATGCGGCACCACAGGAAATGGAGATACCGTTGATCTCTTTTCCTTTCCAGTCTGAGCCGAGCTTTTCTGTCCTTCGGATTCTCTCTTCAACATCTTGTTCGGTTGCTTCACCAAGAACGCAGAATTCATCCCCACCGATTCGATATACTTCACCAATGCCTTCGAAAGCAGCGTTGAGGCATTCTGCGGCACCGCAGATCAGCTCGTCTCCGGCATCATGTCCCATAGTGTCGTTTGTCTCCTTGAGACCATTGATGTCAGCCATGACTACGCAGAAGTGATCCGGCAGCTGTTTCCTGAGTGCATCAATCTGCTCGGAATAAGAACGTCTGTTTTTTATTCCGGTCATCTGATCAAAATATGCATACTTTCTCTGCAATTCTGCCAGTTTCGCGGCATCCTCTGCATATACATAACGTTCATAACGGGCCTTGTCTACAAAATGACCGATAAAAACACCAATAGAGGAGAAGATGAATAAATTCGACATCGCCCAGCGGAACGTTTCAGGGGGAATCGTATTCTTCAGAACGATATTAAAAATGATATTCGTTATCACCAGTAACAACAGCGTCCCGAAAGTGTTTGTGATGAACATGATTGGCACGATCAGAACCGCAGTAAAAATAACAATAGTTCTTGCAGAATAAAGAAGCTGAAACCATGCAATCCCGATTCCGGCGCCGAGCAGCGCAATTTCCACCAGAATCAATGCCGGTAAAACAAGTCTGGGATTCTTCTTTGCAGGAAACAGAGAAATAAACAGAGCAATCGCACAGACGATCATGGCCAGGATATACACATTGCGGCAGCGCCTAAATGCGATATCATTGAACGAGAAGAGAATACAGATTCCCCAGTATGCAAGCTGCAGAGTGGAAAAGATAATGGCAAATTTCCGATTATCTTCACGAATCTTAATCTGAACATTAGGATCTTCTGTTTCGCTGTGACCTATAAAAAACAATTCGTCTCTTATTTTTGAGAAAATATCGTTCCCCATTGGTTGTCTCACTTTTCAGTACCTATTATAAACGGGAGAAATGTCAATTTTTGAAAATTTGAATCAGTGATAAGCGGACTATGCTTGTTATAATTTGAAACATAGTGAAAATGACTTTGGGATTGAAAGCAATTATATTTATATCAGGAGATGTGTGAGCCATGAAGGTATTGCTGATTAATGGAAGTCCGCATGAAAACGGCTGTACTTTTACTGCACTGGAAGAGTGCATGAAAACACTGAATCAGAACGGAATCGAAACAGAATTGCTCTGGCTCGGTACAAAAGGGGTTCAGGGATGTATAGCCTGCGGAAAATGCAGAAAGCTGGGAAAATGTGTCTTTGAGGATGAAGTGAACCGGGTGGCGGAACGACTGAATGAAATCGATGGAATTATTGTCGGATGCCCGGTTTATTATGGCGGCCCGTGTGCTCAGCTGACTGCATTTCTTGATCGGCTCTTCTACAGTGCACATAATGCGATGAAAACAAAACCGGGTGCTGCTGTCGTTTCATGCCGCAGAGGCGGGGCAACTGCCAGCTTTGAACGGCTGAACAAGTACTTTGAGATGAACAGTATGCCGGTGGTAACTTCCATGTACTGGAATCAGATCCATGGCAATACAAGAGAAGAAGCTTTGCAGGATGCGGAAGGGCTGCAGACGATGCGGACGCTCGCAGTGAATATGGCATGGCTCCTGAAATGCGTCGAGGCTGGCAAAGCTGCCGGGATTGAGCCTCCCATGTACGAACAGACAATCCGTACCAATTTCATACGGTGATCCATGCGCAGGCTGTCAGAGGTATTGAAAGAAGAATATGGAGAAAAGATCTACCGGCTGACCCTCTCTTCGGGCTGTACCTGTCCGAATAGGGACGGTTCTCTTTCCTATGGGGGCTGTACATTCTGCTCCGAAGGGGGATCCGGAGAATTTGCCGCAGACTATGCTTCTGTGGAACAGCAGATCAATGAAGCAAAAAAGAGGATTGCAGGTAAAACCGACGCGAAGAAATTCATTGCCTATTTTCAGTCTTTTACCAATACCTATGGAGATGTGCAGCGTCTGTCGAAACTGTATGAAGAGACAATCCGCAGGGATGATATCGTGATACTGTCCCTTGGCACAAGACCGGACTGCCTTGGTGAAGATGTTTTGGAAATGCTGCGGAATCTGAACCAGATCAAACCGGTATGGGTAGAACTTGGTCTTCAGACGATTCAGGAAAAAACGGCAGAGCGCATCAATCGTCAGTATCCGCTTTCCGTATTTGAGGATGCTTATCAAAGACTGAAAGCGGAAAAAATTACCGTAATCGTGCATGTGATTTTCGGGCTTCCCGGGGAAAACAGGGAAGATATGCTGCAGACCATACAGTATCTGTCAGAACTGGAACCGGAACTGGACGGGATCAAAATACAGATGCTGAATATCCTTAAGGGGACAAAGATGTCGGAAGAGTATCTTCAGAATCCGTTCCCGCTGCTTTCATTGGAGGAATATGCGTCATTGGTAAAAGAGAGTATCTGTATTCTGCCAGAGAATATTGTTATCCATCGCATGAGCGGAGACGGACCCGGAAGTCTGCTGATTGAGCCAAAATGGATCCGGAACAAGAAGAAGGTGCTGAATACAATTAACCGGGCGATTGCACAGTTACCGTGATTGGCAACTCCTGCAAACTGCCGAAGATTGGAAATTCCTGTACCATGAACTTATAACAGTTCAATTCAACAAAAGGAGAGTAGACCTATGATCAGAAAACAGATGGCTGTATTACTGAGTGTGATTCTGCTGATGGGGTGCGGCACAAAAAAGCCGACAGAAGAAACCAATACGAGTCCGGGCTCGGAATCGGACAGTGCTGTATCGAATACGCAGAACGCAGAAATAACTGTTCGAACGGAGACAATCGGAGAGGTGAGCTTTGATATCAGTTCGCTCTGGACAAGAGAAGACCAGAATGGGGCTGCCTGTTACTATCGGTATTTTGACAAAGCAGGAAACTATGAAGCGTTTATTCTTGCGGATGCGAATACCGCAAATTATGGAAATTTCAAATCAAGGGCAGAGGCGCTTGAGTATATCGCAAAGCAGTCGATCCCGGAAGGTGCGACAGTAACATTCTCCAATCCGATTGAAGTAGGCAGTGCGGAAGGCTATCAGGTTGAGTTTGATACGGATACGGATGCCGGTGCGAGAGTCTGCGACATGATGATTATTGCCGGGCCGTCGCAGGTTACACGCATGATGTTTTCTCAGCTGAAAAAAGGGGATGTCGATTACGGAACGGAGTTTGAAGAAATCTGGGATACTGTCCGTATAGCAGCCGATCCTTCCTTCTCAACAGAAGACTCTCAGGCACCTGTCTTTTCTTCCGGAGAGATGGTTTATGAACAGTCCGATTACACTCTCAAATGTTATGAACAGAATGACGGAACGGTTGCCTGTGATGCGATGCTTGAAATTCATAACACAGGGGATGTGCCCATCTGGCTGAATGATGATACTTATTTCGATATCTATAACGAGAGCGGCTCTATTATTGCTTCCTGCTCAAAAGGAAATATCGATCTGATTCCGGAAGTGATCCAGCCCGGGGAATATGGATATTATGTGACACGGAAAGGTATTGAATTGCCGGGTGGATATTTTACCGGTTATAAATATGAACTTGGCGGTGAGATTCGTCCTCAGGAAGCGAAAGGAACTCTGCATGACTATCCGGTAGAAATCGTATCGGTCAATGATGAAAACGGAAAACCGTCTGCGCTTGGTTATGTCACCAATGATACCGATCACGATTATCCAAATATTCAGCTTTATATCATTTATTACGATAACGATGAACGGGCAGAGTGTGCGGCTCATGATTATATTGGAAAACTGTCCCCGGGAACGAGACAGCCATTCTCTCTTGGTGGAAAGCTGACCTTTGATTCAGCCAATATATCGACGATTTCTTCGTATGATGTATTCGCAAGGGAAGCGTATAACCCGGAATAATCGACATATAAATCAGATGATGAAGCAGGGCGAAGGTGAAAGCTTTCGCCTTTCATTTGAGAAAAAACGTCCATAATGCGACAATAAACATGCTGTTTTGGAGGAACTCTATGAAATTCAGTGAAATGAAATATGAACGTCCGGATTTTAAGGAAACATCCGGCCAGTATGAAGATCTTTTGAAAGAACTGCAGCAGGCAGATAATGTGGAATGCTTTGTCAGAGTTTTTTCAAAGATCAATAAACTGCGCAGCAGGATCTCTACAATGTCCAATCTCTGCGAAATCCGGCATTCGATCGATACGAGAGATCCATTTTATGATCAGGAAAATGATTATTGGGACGAAAACAGACCGCTGTATGAAGCGTATGACAACCGGCTGAGCAGGATCTGTGTAGAGTGTCCGTTTCGGGAAAAACTGTATGACTTTATTCCCAAAACATTCTTCCAGCTTGCAGAATGTGCATTGAAGAGTTTTTCGGAAAAGGTGATCCCGCTTCTGCAGCAGGAAAATAAACTTGCCAGTGAATATGGAAAACTCAAGGCTTCTGCGCAGATTGAATTTGATGGAGAAACCTACAATCTTTCTACCATTTCTGTGAAAGCAGAAGATCTTGATCCCAATGTTCGTAAAGGGGCAATGGATGCCAAATTGGATTTTTATGCAAAGAACGAAACGGAGTTTGACCGGATTTATGACGAACTTGTAAAAGTACGTACGGAAATCGCACATCAGCTGGGATATTCCTCGTTTACCGAACTTGCCTATCAGCGCATGACACGTCTTGATTATGACCGTGATATGGTAGCCAATTACCGCAGACAGATTCTGGAAGATATTGTTCCGGAAGTCACAAAACTGTATGCGCGGCAGGCAAAGCGTCTTGGAACACCCACTGTGAAATACTATGACAAAGGAATGGATTTTCCGGATGGAAATCCGACCCCCAAAGGCACTTATGAAGAACTGATCGCCGCAGCCGGAAGGATGTATCACGAAATGAGCAGTGAGACCGGTGAATTCATCGATGTCATGATCAATAATGAGCTGTGGGATCTCAAATCAAAAGACGGAAAGGAAATGGGAGGTTATTGCACCAATATTGCTGATTACGAAGTTCCGTTTATCTTTGCCAACTTTAACGGAACCAGTGGTGATGTGAATGTTCTGACCCATGAAGCAGGACATGCGTTCCAGTATTATATGTCCCGTTCGATTCCGGTTCTTGATGTACAGTGGCCGACTATGGAATCTGCAGAAATTGCGTCTATGTCGATGGAGTTCAATGCCTGGCCATGGGTTCATCATTTCTTCAAAGAAGATACCAGCAAATATCAGTTTCTCCATCTCTCCGGAGCACTGAAGTTTTTGCCGTATGGTGTTCTGGTTGATCATTTCCAGCATGAAATCTATGACCATCCGGAATGGACACCGCAGGAACGGAAGCAGTGCTGGCGGAAACTGGAACTGATGTATCAGCCGTATCTTGATTATGAAGGGGCACCGATTCTGGAGAAAGGCTGCTGGTGGTTTCAGCAGGGTCATATCTTTGAATCTCCGTTCTATTACATCGATTACACACTGGCTCAGGTATGCGCTCTGCAGTTCTGGGTTCGTAATCATCAAAAGGATCCGGAAGCCTGGAAAGATTATGTTTTGTTATGTAAGACAGGCGGAACAAAGCCATTTACAGAACTGGTGAGAAGCTCAAATCTCAAAGTTCCGTTTGAAGACGGATGCCTGAAAGAGGTTGTAAAGGAAATTGGCACCTGGCTGGATGGAATTGATTATTAGTTATTTTTATCATCAGATTTGTTGAGATTATTTATATTAAACAGATTGAGAGTGTAAAAGATGTTCTCGGAATCTATTCATATGACTTCCATTATCGTGAAACCATAGTGTAATTACAAAGAACGTCAATAAAAACCTGTTCTGCCAAAAAGCTGAACAGGTTTTTAGAGTGTACCCGGTATGGGTAAGAACTAGGCGGTGAAAGACCGCTACGTACTTGGCAGTAGGAAACGTTAGCCGAAGGCAAGGGTGTCCATCGCGAGGTGGAATCTGAAGAAAGCCGGATGCCGGGGAACATACTAACCCGGTGGGCAAAACCACGACCCAACGAACAGAAACAGCATACAAGGTCCCTGTATGTGGATGAGAATGCTTAACAATTCAAAATCCAATACTGCACGGAACATACAGGGATAAATGATGTGGGTACATGGGGTGAAAGTTCTTACACCTTACCCGGGGAGATCTGCAGTGAACGCCGGAAACGGTAAACACCGCTATAGGAAAACCCGAAGGAGGTGCTGAACCTGCAGAAGTCAGCCGTAGCCGTAGTAGTGAGGAAGCTCCTGTAATGGGAGTGGAGCGAAGGGCGAAACCGAAATGAATCCTTAGTAAATGATCGAAAGAAAGGAGATGCGATGAAAACAGAAAATCTCAGAAGAGAGAGCTGTCTGCAAAGGGATAGTACGGAATATGAAGAGTATGCGGAAGTGTCGAGCATCTACCTGCCGGAGGACATGGAACAGGAGCACAAACTTCAGGCCGATAGTCTGATGGAAGCAGTCGTATCCGTAAAGAATATGGAAACGGCGATGCGCAGAGTAAGGCAGAACAACGGAGCACCAGGAATAGACGGGAAGACCGTCGCTGAAACGATTGAATGGATGAAGGTTCATTTCGCCGAGGTCCAGGCAGAATTAATGGGTGGATATTACCATCCGACAGCCGTAAGACGCAGGGAAATACCGAAACCGGATGGAGGAGTGCGAAAGCTTGGCATTCCTACGGCAGAGGACAGAATCGTACAGCAGGCAATCGGACAGATACTGGTGCCGCTTTATGAACCGCAGTTTTCGGACAATAGCTATGGCTATCGACCGGGAAGAAGCGGACAACAGGCAATCACGAAGGTAAAGGATTACGCAGAGCAGGGATACGAATGGGCAATCGTTCTGGATCTATCCAAGTATTTCGACACTCTGAATCATGACCGGCTTATCCGGGAATTGAGGAGAACAATCAAGGATGAGATGATAATGAAAGTAATCAAGAAGTTTCTAAAAGCCGGAGTGATGGAGAACGGTGTAGTGACAGAGACAACAGAAGGATCGCCACAGGGCGGCCCACTCAGTCCACTGTTATCGGGAATCTATCTGAATGAATTCGATTGGGAGTATCAGAGAAGAGGAGTCCCGGAAATCCGCTATGCGGATGACATCGTTCTACTTGCCAAGAGCAGACGTGCGGCGGAGCGAATACTTGAAGGAGCGATACAGTTCCTCGAAGGGAGGCTGAAACTTAAGGTCAACCGGGAAAAGAGTAAAATCGTCAGTCTCGCCCGCAACTACGGGGAGTTCAAATTTCTTGGGTTCAGCATGGGCAAAAGAAGGAATGCATTCCATATCTATGCGCATGCAAAGTCTAAGAAGAAGTTCAAGGACAAACTCAGAAAGATTACATCCCGTAAACGCAGTGGCAAATTCAAAGACATCTGCAGTGAACTCAGGCGGGTTGTCATTGGATGGATGAATTATTATGCGATTGCGGAGATGAAGATGTGGGTGAATGAAATCAACGCATGGTTGCGCAGAAGGATAAGGATGTTGTTTTGGAAACGCTGGAAGAAACCAAAAACCAGACTACGTAAGCTGATACATCTTGGAACTCCTCGCAAATATGCGTACCAAGCAGCTAACACTCGCAGGGGTTATTGGTTTGTCTCCCGAACGGGAGCGATTACTCGAGCGCTGTCAAACGAAAAACTCGTAAGCTGGGGCTACATAGATGTAGCTGTTACTTACGAGTCCAAACATTCAAAACCTGTTCAACTGTCGTTTGTGTTCTAAGTTTCGGAAGCGCCGGATACGGGTCCGTAAGTCCGGTGCTGTGAGAGGACGGGAGCTAATCACTCCCTCCTACTCGATTCCTTCCTTGTGGGCGTATTCCGTGACAGTGATCGGCAGGCGGCAGTATGGTAGAGAATAAGGAAGGTTTCATATGGATCGTAAGACAAAACTTCTCTCTCTGTTCCTGAAAACGCTGGTGGTGGTTTGCGCCCTCTGGGGAACGGCACTGAGCGCCGGAGCCGGAAGGCATTCCTTCATGGGAGGTCCCCGCGTCTTTATGTTTTTTACCATTCAGTCGAATCTTGCAATGGCTGCGGTATGCGCCTACGGTGCCTGGGCAATCCTGAAGAACCGCACCATGGGAAACCTCTGGTATCTCATTCAGCTGGTGGCGACCGTATCCATCACCCTGACCGGCGTCGTGTTCTGCTTCGTATTGGCGCCGACCCTTGGCTCTTTTGCCTGGACGATGCCGAATGTTCTGACCCATGTGGTGGTGCCCCTTGCGGCAATTGCGGATTTCTTCCTGACCGGCGTTTACGGAAACGTTCCGAAAAAACAGGTCCTCTGGGTTACCGTTCCCCCGCTGGCCTATGCAGTATATGCCGGCATCGGTTACCTGCTGAAATGGGAGTTTCTTGATGGAATTCACTATCCGTATTTTTTTCTGAACTGGGGAAGTCCGGCCGGTGCCTTCGGCTTTTCCCGGGAACTTCCCTTCATGGGATGCGTCTGGTGGATTCTTGCCCTGCTGCTCTTTCTGATCGGCATCGGCTGCCTGTATCTGAAGATCCTGGACTTTCTTCGGAAAGAAGAATTCTGAGATTGTTAAGAACTGCTTGTCCGAAGCGGTAATGGCACGTATTGAGACCTTGAACGGTTTGGGCTTTACGCGGATACTGGCAGGTTTTCTGTGATACGCTTTACGAAAAGAAAGAAGGAGTCATTATGGCAAAGGTATTGTTGCTTAACGGGAGTCCTCACCCCGCCGGCTGCACCGCAGAGGCGCTTGCAGAAATGGTCAGAACCTTTACGGAAGAAGGAATCGAAACAGAAGTAATTCAGGTTGGAGGAAAGGAAATACGCGGCTGTATTGCCTGCGGGCGGTGTGAAACGACTGGGAAATGCGTCTTTGACGATCTTGTTAACGAGACTGCAGTGAAGTTCAAAGAGGCAGACGGCCTTGTGATCGGAAGCCCGGTCTATTATGGATCGCCGAACGGAACGCTGCTGGCATTTCTGGACCGGCTGTTCTACAGCTCGGACAGTTCCTGGAAACATATGAAGGTTGGGGCTGCTGTCGTCAGCTGCCGTCGAGGCGGAAACACGGCAAGCTTCGATGTATTAAACAAGTACTTTACAATCAGCGGGATGCCGGTGGCTTCCTCCACGTACTGGAACCAGGTGCACGGGTTTACCGCAGATGATGTGAAAAAGGATCTCGAAGGTTTGCAGACGATGCGCAATCTTGCCCGAAACATGGCGTTCATGATCCGCGCGTTTGCAGACGCAAAAGAAAAATACGATCTGCCAAAGGTGGAGAAAGACTTTTTTACCAGCTTTCCGGACGGAAAGTGATACAAAGAGGAACCGGCATCCGGATCACTCGGATGATTCAATAAATCGTCTGAGAAATCTGAGGAATCCGGATTTTCTCCTCCCGGCTAATAAAGAAAATGGCACTTCCAGAGTAGAGAAGTGTCATTTTTTTGGAATCAGTGCTGCAAGAGGACAGGAGCTGATCACTTCCTCCTGCCCGATCGGGGGTTTCGAAATGCGGAACACGTACTTCGGTTCAGCAGACTGGCTTATGCCTTGTGCAAGACGCGGATATTTGTGATCGCACACTGGTCACCGGTAAGGGCAAGGGATATATCTTTGACCTCGTCAAAGATGGTTGTGACACTTTTGACCGCAACACCCAGGTTTTCGGTTTCCATGGTGATGACGTTCTGATCCCGTCTGATCGTTACGACACAGTCCAGACCTTTTTTGTTTTCCTCTTTCCAGACATCCCATCCCGCAAAATCCGGTCCATGGTTAATGTCTACTTTGTTTTCGACATGGCCATCCGATTCCCAGTTCTCACCGTCAAGCCGCAGGAGGATGTACTCCCGGAAGTTACTGCCGTTGACCTGACCGTCATCGGAGGAGAATACGCTGAGGAACGGGCAGTGCCATACCATACGGGCAGTAGGCAGGCTCATGGTATGGAAGGAGAGGGTCAGGTTATCCGTAATCGGAATGCCTTCGCTGGCCTTTGTGCGCCAGCCATCCACTTCAATATTCGGAATATCTCCGACCGGACAGCCTCTGATAAAGCTGATTTCTTCAGCAATCCGCGGGATGCAGTCAGAAGCAGCCTCTGTTGTACTGATCTCTGTCTGAATCTTATGGATAGTGCAGTGTTCCCCGCTGAGAGCGATATAGGTAAAGCGCGAAGCATCCGGCAATGCCAGAATGACCTGCATGACGCGTTTTTCACTGGTCAGAGTAATCAGAACGTGATCCAGGTTGCGTACGGCCTCGATCCGGTACTGCTCGCCGTATACCGGTTTGCCGGTATCGGAGGAATCCAGATTCGGTCTGTCCTTTGGAAAACGGACCTCGCTTTTGCGTACATTCTGTTCGATGACGGTACCGTCAGGACGGATCTGTGCATATTCAAAGTAAAGCAGGTTTTTGTTGTTTTCTTCACCGGGGTGCACCTGCCCGTCCAGAGAGTCAAATATGATCAGGGAAGGCATGCATTCTTCCGCAGCGAGATCATCATCCGGCAGACAGCAGAAATTGATTGTGGCA
>JAEEGL012225247.1_pt1 | contig 11255 bp, 7 predicted proteins | sample 9134231 | NCBI WGS metagenome assembly JAEEGL01 (sample SAMN16246548, study PRJNA631951) | gut metagenome | biome: gut microbiome; feature: rumen; material: fiber-attached | host: Bos | place: Iran: Karaj | collected 2018-10
CTGATGCGTTCGGGATTGAGGAAGCGCTCAAACAGAAGTCCGTAGCGTATCGGGTCGACATGGGTGATCCCGAGACAGTAGGCCACGATGCTTCCGGCCGCCGAACCTCTGCCCGGGCCGACATAGATGTCTTTTGAGCGGGCGTAACGTATGAAATCCCAGACGATCAGGAAATAATCGTCATAGCCCATCCTGGAGATCACATCCAGTTCATAGCGCAGCCTGTCGCTGTATTCCTTGGGAACCGGCTTGTCCCCGAAGCGCTTTTTCAAACCGACCGCGCAGAGCTGGCGCAGGTATTCTTTGCTTGTGACATGATATTCGTTTGGATATTTCAACAAAGAACAATGCTCTTTATCCAGATCCAGATCGCAATCCTGGGCCAGCTTGTCGCAAAGCAGCAGACTGTCGGTATCATAAAGATCCATCAGTTCGTCCGTGCTGTGGTAATAGGCGTTGCGGAAGTATTCGTGAGCGGCGCCCTTGGTATCATAGAGCCGGTTCAGAGCTTCCAGGTTTTCCACATCACTCTGGTCCCGGCAGGCGTTTTTCTCCAGGACCACGCATTGCATTCCGGCCTTCTGCGCCGTCATTTTCAGCAGTTCGTTCTTTTCTTTCCAGAGCTTGAGCGCCTGATTGGAAAGGCCCGCATATACATGGACCATTTCCCTGCGGAAATACTCCATCTTGGCCAATAGCGCATCGGCGGCGTTCTGATAGAGATCGCTTTCAAAAGGCCCCTTCTCATTGGGGATCAGAATGATCAGATCCTTCTGATGCAGGATGTCTTCGATCGCAAGCGCCTTTTTGCCGGTATTGAGTTCGGTGGAATACTGCACGAGCTTTCGGTAGCCGTCCAGGTTTCTGGCGATCAGATAGAAGCGGCATGTCTCGTTATTGTAAAGCACATCCGCATCCAGACCGAGGATGGGCTTGAGCTGGGCCTTTTTGGCCGCCCGGTAGAAGGCAATGCTGCCGTACATGACATTGTGATCGCACAAACAGACCGCGCTCTGGCGGTTGGTTTTGGCCAGCGAAATGATGTCGCTGATGCTCAGTGTGCTTTCCAGTAAGGAATAATAGGACCGGGTCGCAAAATGGATCATACAGACTCATTATACAATGCTCAAAGGAAAAAAAGGCTTCCGTGCAAAAAAAGAAGGATCTCAGAGATCCTTCTTCTGTTCCAGTAAAGCCCTGGTCAGTTCCTTTATGACATCGTCAAACTGATCACGGTAAATAAATCCGGTGCCGGCCGCCTGCAGATGGCCGCCGCCGCCGAACTTTTCGGCGACCTTGTTGATAATAGCCTTGCGGCTTCTCAAGGAGGCGTTGAAGCGGTGGTCATCGTATTTGGTCTCCTCAATGAACATCGCCCATACCTCGCAGTCCCTGATTTTGTTGAACTCCTGTATGAGATCCTTGGCTTCGTTGTACTCCACCCCGTATTTGCGCATGAGGTCTTTGTCAACGATCCCGTATCCGACATGCTCGTCGGTAACGGTGATCTTTGAGCGGAACTCGCTGATCAGGGCGAATTTCTTCCGGTCAAAGGAATTGATCTCCATGTCCAGACGGGAAAGATCTATGCCGTTTTTCACCAGCATCGCTCCCAGTTCCAAAGAACGGTAATCACAGTTGGCGGTGGTAAAGTTCAGGGTGTCGGTAAGGATGCCGGCATAGAGATAGGTCGCAGTCTCCACGCCTACTTCCTCCAAAGGCATCTTCTCCAAAATCATCTCACAGACGACCTGACAGGCGCTGGCGGCGCGCGGAAAGACATATTCCTGCTCTCCGAAAGGCTCACTGCCGTCATGATGGTCTATCTTGATCAGTTCCCGGCATTCAAAGATCCGCTGATCCGCCACTCTGTCTCTGGTGCTGCAGTCGCAGGTGATGCCCAGAGAACTGCGCACCGTATCGGTATCCACAAGATTCAGCGAAGGAAACACGGTCTTCAGTCTTCCGTCCGGATCGCCCACGCAGTATACCCTTTTGTCCGGGTAGCGCATGCGCAGATAGCTGGTCAGACCCCAGGTGCTTCCATAGGAGTCTCCGTCCGGCTTGATGTGGCCGCTGATGACAATGCTGTCGTACTTCTCTATCGTCTGATAGGCTTTTTCAAACATTTCAGATTCCCAGGATGCGGACGGTGTCGCGCACGATGGCCAGCTCCTCATTGGTCGGAATGATGTAGACAGCCACCTTGGAATCCTCCTTGGACAGCTTTCTCTCTTCATGGCAGTCAGCGTTGGCTTCGTAGTCAATGCTCAGACCCAATCCTCTTTCCAGACCCTTCATGATCATTTCGCGGACTAAGGAGGCATTCTCGCCAAGACCCGCCGTAAAGACGATGCCGTCGACATGGCCCAGCTGCATGTAATAGCCGCCAATCATGTTGATGATGCGGTTGACATAAAGGTCATAGGTCAGCTTGGCTCTCTCATTGCCCGCCCTGAGCGCCGCTTCGACGTCCCGGGCGCGGCGGGAGACGCCGCTGATGCCCAGCATGCCGCTCTTTTTGTTGAGATAGGTCTCCATCTCATCGGGCGTGCAGTTGAGTTTCTTCATCATGAAATAGACGACCGTCGGGTCGATGTCGCCGCAGCGGGTGCCCATCATGATGCCGCCCAGAGGGCTTAAGCCCATGGAGGTGTTGACGCACTTGCCGTCATCGATGGCGGTGATGCTGGCGCCGGAGCCCAGGTGGCAGGTGATCAGGTCCAGATCCTTGAGATTTCTGCCCATCAGTTCGGCGCAGCGCTGGGCCACGTATTTGTGGCTGGTGCCGTGGGCGCCGTATTTGCGGACCTTGTACTGGGTGTACCATTCGTAGGGAACGGGATAGATATAGGAAGCCGGAGCCATCGACTGATGGAAGGCCGTGTCAAAGACAAAGACATGGCGTATCTCGGGCAGAGCCTTGCGGAAGGCTTCGTAGCAGGTCAGATGGGCCGCGTTATGCAGGGGAGCGATATCGATCAGCTCTCTTACCTTGGCCACGACTCCCTCGTCCACTTCCACGCTGTCGCTGAAGTAAGGGCCGCCCTGAACGATGCGGTGACCCGCCGCCTGAATCTCGTCCATGCTTTCCACGATGTGGTATTCCAATAAGGCGTCCAGAAGCAGACGTACGGCGACGTCATGATTGGGAATGGGGACTTCCCGGGAGATTTTTTCTCCGTTGACCTTGATGGTGAAAATGCCCATCTCCAGACCTATCCTTTCGGCATTGCCGCTGGTCAGGACTTTTTCCGAAGGCATTTCATACAGCTGAAACTTCAGACTGGATGATCCCGAATTGACTGCGATAACTTTTGTGCTCATTTCTTTTACTCCGTTTCTTTTAATTCCCTGATAATATCCTGAAATGCTTCCTGCGATCCGTATTTCTCATAGATCGCCATTCTCTGGCGGTAATGGGCCAGATTCTGCATTTTTTCCTCGTAATCCACTAACATTCTGTCCGATCTCTGCAGCTGGTCGCTGACCGCGGCCCGGCTGATGGCCAGATTCTCGCTGATCTCGCTGATCGAAAGATCCTCCCGGTAGTACAGATTCAGTATCTCCCTGGCTCTTTCGGTCAACAGATTTTCATAAAAATCCAATAACAGATTCGCCTCGTTTTTCTCAAGCGCCATCTTCCATGCCCTCCGCGATGGAATAGAGATAGGAATCCAGATCAAACTCCCTCAGCGCATCCAGGCTTTCCCCGGTGCCGACAAAGCAGACGGGAAGCTTCAGCTGGTCCTTGATCGCCAGAACGATGCCGCCCTTGCTGGTGCCGTCCATTTTGGTCAGAATGATGCCGTTGATGCTGGTCGCTTCCAGAAAGATCTTTGCCTGGCTGAGCCCGTTCTGGCCTGTGGTCGCATCCAGAACCAGCCAGCTCAGATGCGGCGCGCCTTCGATCTCCCTTCCGGCCACCTTGTGCATCTTGGCCAGCTCCTTCATCAGATTGTTCTTGTTCTGCAGTCTTCCGGCCGTATCCACCAGAATGACTTCCGCCTCGTTTTCCTTACCGAAGCGCAAACCGTCGACGACGGCGGAAGCGGGATCTCCCCCTTCCTTTCCGCGCACGCAGGGCAGATCAAGCCGTTTCGCCCACTCGTCCAGCTGGCGTATGGCTCCGGCCCTGAAGGTGTCGGCAGCGACCAAGAGCACCTTGCGTCCTCTTTCCTTGAAGTAGTTGGCAAGCTTGGCGGCGGTGGTCGTCTTACCGCTTCCGTTGACTCCCACCAGGAATATGACAAGCGGCGGTTTCACGCGCGGATGTTCCCATTTCGGATCGCCGTAGACATCGCTCATCGCCTCGTAGAGAAGCTGCTTGATCTCCTCAAAGCCGGGCTGGGTGCGTCCGACCTTTTTCTTCAGAGTGTCCAGGATGCGGTTGGCGGTATCCAGCCCGATGTCGCTCTGGATCAGGATCACCATCAGCTCTTCATAGAAAGCGGCATCCGGCGTCTGATAACGCTCCTTGAGCGAACCCAGGCGCTGGTTGAAAGCGCGGCTGGTCTCGCGGAAACCGTTGAGATAATGCTGCTTATCCTTCTTGGCGGAAAAAGCGGATTTCAGATTGTCGAAAAATCCCATCTCATTCTCCTTCCAGCATGTTTCTGGCATCGGCCAGCTGCACGGAAAGCACCGAACTGATGCCGTCCTGGGCCATGGTCACTCCATAGAGCGCATCGCAGCGGCTCATGGTCGCCGTATGGTGCGTGATGATGACAAACTGGGTGTCCGTCACGTTATTGATGTATTCCGCAAAGCGTTCGTTGTTGGCCGGGTCCAAGGCCGTGTCCACCTCATCCAGAACGCATAGAGGCGTAACGCGGCTTTTCATGATCGCAAACAGGGCGCAGAAAGCCACCAGGGTCTTCTCCCCGCCCGAGAGCACGCGGTTGGAACGGATCAGTTTTCCCGGAGGATGGGCTTCTATCTCCACTCCGCTCTCCAGAGGATCGTCTGCCTCTTCCAGATAAAGCCGGGCATAGCCGCCTCCGAAGATGTCGGTAAAGATCTGGCTGAAGTTGGCATTGACCCGCTCAAACATCTGGCTGAACTGGTTCTTCATCAGCTCGTCCAGTTCCGTGATGCTGTCAAGGATCTTGTTGCGGCTTTCATCCAGCTCGTCGTAGTTTTTCTTGAGCTCTTCGTAGCGCTTGCTCTTTTCTTCGTATTCCTTCGGCGCGTCCATGTTGATGGAGCCCATGGAATCGATCTTGCGGCGCAGGGAAGCGACTTCTTCCTTGGCGTTTTCTATCTTCTGGTCCTTGACCTTTTCCTTGGCGAACTCATAGGTCATGTGGTATTCGCTGCTGAGTCTTTCCATGTTCTGGTTCAGAAGAACATCCAGGCGCGCCATGTCGATGCGCACGTTCTGCAGCTTTTCCTGGATCTCACTGATCTCGCGGCGGGTCTGGGACATCTGCTGTTCCTTGCGCTGCTGTTCGGTGGAAAGCGTGAGCCTCTGCTTCCGGTTCAGGGAAAGAGAAGTCTCGATCTCCTGTCTTTTCTGACGCAGCTCTTCCAGCTCACTCAGGACCGAATCGCTGAACTCTTCCGTCTCTTCTTCATCGCCGGTCAGCTGCATGTCGGCCAACAGGCTTTCATAGCGGGCTTTGGAAACATCCAGCAGCGGTTCCGCCTTGGCCAGATTGACCCTCATTTCCCAGAGGGAATCGTCCAGTCTGCTCTTGTCGCCGTCGGTCTTTTCCTTTTTCAGGCGCAAATCTTCCGTTTCCTGCTGCTGTTTCTCTATGCGTTCACGGATCTGCTCGTTTTCCCTGCGCAGACTCATGTAGCTGTTTGTGTTTTTCTGCTTGCCGCCGCTGAGCGAACCGCCGCGGTAGATGATCTCCCCTTCCAGGGTGACCACATTGTTGCGGTAATGGATCAGATCGGCAATGTTCTGGGCCGAGACAAGGTCTTTGGCCACCACGACCGAGCCGAGCAGGTTATCGCGTATGACATCATAAGCCGCTTCGTTTGTCACGAAATCGCAGGCGATGCCGAGATAGCCTTCCGCCTGGCTGACGATGATCTCATCCTGTTCGCTGATGAAGCGCTCCTTTAAGACCGAAACCGGTAAGAAGGTCGCCCGCCCGCTCTGGTTGCGCTTGAGGAATTCGATCGCGTAACGGGCGCTTTCGGGATCTTTGGTCACGATGTTGTAAAGTGCTCCGCCCAAAGCGGTGCTGATGGCTTCCTCGTAACCCTCTTCCGGATGCAGCTGCTCGGCCACCACACCCATCACTCCCGGTAAGGAAGCGATGGCGTCCATGACCGCCTGCACGCCTTCATACTGGCTGAAGGGTCTTTCCATGATGTTTTTCAGAACTTCCGCCCGGTTTTCCAGACGCTTGAGCAGATTGGTCGCTTCGTTATACTGCTGGTCATTATCGATCTTGGCCAGGATCAGCTGATTCTGTTCCTTTTCCTTCAGGCTGATCTCCACGCTCAGTTCATCAAAGGCCTTCTTGCGGTTTTCGTATTCAAAACGGGCAGCGGCCAGGCTTTTCTGCAGTTCCTCGCGTTTCAATTCATCACTGCCTTTTTCAATATTGTATTTTCTCTTTTCTTCCATCTCGATACGTCTGGCTTCCAGATTCTGTATCCTGTTGATGGTCACCAAAAGCTCTTCCTGCTGCTTGCTGATGCGCTCGTCAAGAGAAGTCATCTCTTCCCTTCTCTGCGCGCCCTGGTTCTCATTGAGATTCAGGGTGGTCTGCTTGATCGCCAGATCGGAGTTGAGATCGAATTCGCTTCTTTCGGCTTCCTGCTTGCGCTCGCTGTAGAAATCAATGTCCTGTACCAGAACACCGGTCTCTATCATCTCCAGCTGCTGTTTGATCTCGCTGTATTTGCGGGCTTTCTCCGCCGCGTTAGCCAGAGGGATGACCTGGGCTTCCAGTTCTTCCAGAATGTCCTGAGCGCGCTCCAGATTGGCCTGGGTGCGGCTCAGTTTGTTGATCGCTTCGGTTTTCTTTTTCTTGTATTTGGCAACCCCTGCCGCCTCTTCCAGCACCGCCCGGCGGTATTCCGGTTTGGCGTCGGCAAAGGAGGAAATGTTTCCCTGGGTGATGATGTTCATGCCATCCTTGGCCAAACCCGAATCCATGGTCAGATCCAGGATGTCCTTCAGGCGGCACTGCTGTCCGTTGATGTAGTATTCCGATTCGTTGTCCTTGCGTATGATGCGTCTTGTGATCTCAACTTCCTCAAAAGGCGTATCGAAAACATGATCCGCATTGTCAAAGACGAGCTTTACCTCCGCCGCGCCTAATGTGCGGTGGCTGGCGGAGCCGGAAAAGATGATGGAAGCCATGTTTTTATCGCCGCGCAGAGAGTTGACGGACTGTTCGCCCAAGACCCAGCGTATGGCATCGGTGATGTTGCTCTTGCCGCAGCCGTTGGGGCCGACGATGCCGGTAATGCGGTTTTCGAAAGGGATCACCGTCTTATCGGCGAAAGATTTAAATCCGTTTAATTCAATGCGCTTTAAAAACATATATCTTTCCTCAATACTCAGTAAATTATACAAAATGTAAAAACGTTAGGCAATGCGCCCCATCGGGAAAAATCGATCAGTCTTTCTTATAAAAGCGCACAAAAACGATTTCCGGATCGTTGAATACGCGCAGAGGAATGCGGCTGGGACCCAGTCCCCGGGAAATGATCAGCGGCACTTTCAGATCGTCAAAGAAACCGGCATCGTAGTACGGAAAAAAGCCCTGTCCCGGAGCAAACAGTCCCTTGGTGAAAGGAAGCCTTATCTGCCCGCCGTGGGTATGGCCGGAAACGATCAGATCAGGATCGCATTTTACATAGAGGTCGTAAAACTGCGGCTGATGGGCCAGAAGGATGCGGTATTTCTTCTTTGGAGGAATGCTGTTCAGCTTATTCCTTAAAAACTCTCTCTTGATCGCGCTGTGGTCCGGGGAGCCGAAATCGGCGTCATCCAGTCCCAGGATCTCACAGTAATCCGTTTCATGGATCTCATCGCGCAGGATGTGCAGGTTCTCCTGCTTCAGAAAAGCCAGAAACTCGTCCAGATCGGATTTGCGCGATTCATGGTTGCCCATGGAAAAAAAGACAGGGGCGATTTTGCAGAGATCCGTCACGATTTCTCTGGCCTTCTTATAATCGGTATGGCGCGAATCGATCAGATCCCCCGGCATAAGGATCATATCCGGATTCAGCTGCTCAATGCGTTTGCACAGTTTCCGGTTGTCTCTGCCATAGGAAGCGTTGTGGAGGTCGCTTATCAGTACCGCTTTTGCCGCAAAAGGAGCCGGAATCTCATATTCCGTAACGCAAACATGCCGGTCATGATAGACAAAAAAGGCTGTCAGCATGACAAAGATCACCAGTGAAACGATCATCCAGAAACTCATGGTTTCATTATAAGAAAGAAAACCGGGATTTCCAAATGCAAAATGGCAGCTCTGTTCCGAAAGAAAAGGCGTTTGGGATAACGCCTTTCCATACAGTTTTATCCGGATACCGGTTTACGTTTTTCTAAACATTGAAGGTGAGAACTTCGTAATCGCCGTTGCTGTTTTCGGCGTCCAGTTCTATCTCTTTGGCGCTTTTTTCCTCGGGAACGATGTCCAGAATGCGGACTTCCTCAATGCCGCGCAGCAAGTAGGCATTGGGGTCCAGGTTCAAAGAAGCGCTTACGCCCTGCTGCTTGTCCATCAGGGTGATGTCCTTGACGATCACCGGGATCTCTTTGTCGGTCATGAAGTCAAAGCTGTCATAGGTCGATCCGCAGAGCAGATAACGGCTGAGCACGGGTTTTGTCTTGACCTTCTTGTACAGCATTTCCCCTTTCACCGGCCTATTGCTTGTTTCCAGTTCACTGATGCGCATTCTCTTGGAGTTGAGATCTGAGGAAAAGAGACAGACAAAGCCTTCTTTTCCCGACAGGGTGCACATCGCGCTCATCGCATCGTCCTTGCCCAGATTCATCGCCTTGACGCCCTGGGCCTTGAGTCCCGTAAGCGGGATCTGGTCCATGGGATAGCGGGCCGCATAGCCCAGTGAGCTGATGACAAGCGCGTCTTCGTTCCGGTAGATAAGCGCGGCCTGTACGAGCCTGTCGCCTTTTTTCAGATTCATCAGTCCGGCCAGACGCTTGGTGCGCACAGGAGCCAGAGCGCTCATGGAAGTGCGCTTGATCATTCCCTTTTCGCTCAGGGTCAGAACAAAGGCGTCGGTTTCATAAGTCTTGACAAGCGCAGCAAACAGGATCTTTTCCGAACCGTTGAGGTTGGTGTAGCTGCTGATGTGCTCACCTCTGTCACGCCACTTGCATTCCCCTATCTCATACACGGGAATGGACAGATAGTTTCCGTTTTCGGTGATGACAAGCAGCTGGTCGAGGATGTCGCATTCCCTGTAGCCTATCAGCTCGTCTTCTTCCTTGATGCCACAAGGCATATTTTCGCTGGCGTTAAAGCTGCGCAGGGAAACCCGCTTGACATAGCCGTCCCGTGATACCGTAAGCATGACTCTTTCGTTGACGATCATGCGTTCCTTGCTGATGACAAGCTCTTCGATCTGGTCCCGTATCTCGCTTCTTCTCTCATCGCCCGCCTTCTCGCTGACTTCCTTGAGTTCGCGGCAGATGAGCTGTATGAGAAGGTCATTGCTGGAAAGAATGCTCTTGAGAAGATCCCTGGTCGAGATCAGCTTGGCAAACTCTTCCTTGAGCTCGACGATATCGGTGGAGCTCAAACGGTAAAGCTGCAGGGTGACGATGGCTTCCGCCTGCTTTTCCGAAAAGCCGTAGGCTTCCATCAGATTCTTCTTGGCATCCGCCTTATCCTTGCTCTTGCGTATCAGGGCGATGATCTCGTCCAGTATGCTCAAGGCCTTGATCAAGCCTTCCAAAATATGGCATCTGGCCTCCACCTTGTCCAGCTGATAGCGGCATCTTCTGGTGATGACTTCCTTGCGGTGGTCGCAATAGGCGTCCAGTATGTCGCTAAGGCTCATCAGTAGCGGTCTTTTGTTGACGATGGCCGTCATGTTGGCGCTGTAGGAGACCTGGAGACTGGTCTTTTTGTATAGGTAGTTCAGTATCATCTCCGTGTCGTTTTCCTTGCGCACGTCGATGACGATCTTCAATCCGTTTCTGTCGCTCTCATCCCGCACGTCCAGAATACCCTGCACGTCCTTGGAGAGGCGTATGTCGTCGATCTGCTTGACCAGATCGCTCTTGACCACATCATAGGGGATCTCGCTGATGACGATCTTGTTGTCGGTCTTGGATTCGATGACATCAACCTTGGAGCGGATGATGAAGCGGCCCTGGCCCTTTTCGTACATGTCGCGTATGCCTTCTTTTCCCATGACGATGCCGCCGGTGGGAAAATCCGGTCCCTTGACGATCTCCATCAGCTCTTCCAGAGAGCAATCGGGATGGTTCAGACGGTAAATGGCCGCCTGAATGACCTCTTTCAGGTTGTGGGGAGGCATGTTGGTCGCATAACCGATCGCCATGCCCTTGGAGCCGTTGACCAAAAGGTTCGGGAAAGCCGAAGGAAGCACCGTCGGTTCCAGTTCCGTATCGTCAAAGTTATAGGTGTATTCGACCGTATCCTGGTCGAGATCCTTTAAAAGGTATTCCGCGCTTTCGCTCAGCCTGGCTTCGGTGTAGCGCATGGCGGCCGCCGGGTCATCGTCTATGGAGCCGTTGTTGCCCTGCATGTCGACTAAGGTCTTGCGCATCTTCCAGTCCTGGGACAGACGCACCATCGCCTCATAAACGGAGGAATCGCCGTGCGGATGGTAGTTGCCGATGACAAGGCCGACCGTTTTGGCGCTTTTTCTGTAGGGTTTACTGGCGGTGTTTCCCTCGTGGTACATCGCGTATAAAATGCGCCTCTGCACCGGCTTCAGGCCGTCCCGGGCGTCGGGCAGCGAACGGTCGGGAATGATCTCGCGGGCATAGGTCTCAAAACGGGTGGAGAAAACGTCTTCCACCGTCTGGCGTATGTAGTCTTTCTGTACGCTGATTTCTTCTTGTTTTTTTCTGGCCATGCTCTATCTTCTTTCCGCCACAAAGCTGTCTTCCAGCGTGAAGCTGACGTTTTCCTGTATCCAGTTTCTTCTCGCCTGGGCATTTTCGCTCATCAGGATCTGTATGCGCTTTTCCGCCAGAACCATGTCCTCAATACTGACCTGGATCAGGGTGCGCTTGGCGGGATTCATCGTCGTGTCCCAGAGCTGGGTGGCGTTCATTTCTC
>JAEEGL012326876.1_pt1 | contig 11255 bp, 5 predicted proteins | sample 9134231 | NCBI WGS metagenome assembly JAEEGL01 (sample SAMN16246548, study PRJNA631951) | gut metagenome | biome: gut microbiome; feature: rumen; material: fiber-attached | host: Bos | place: Iran: Karaj | collected 2018-10
ATAAGAGGGAACTATGTTTATCAATAAACTGAATCAGCTTTATAAGCCGGAGAGACTATTATATTTCAAAGAGGCAAATCAGACAGAGATCGCATCCTTCTATCAGGGGGATGTGATTTCTGATGTAAAAAGATATGAGGGATCCTTTGGTACCTATGATTATCCGGGGGTATTTTTTCTGAAGGGAAAAGAGCATCCGGTGATCGGGATTGAGTACAGGAAGGATGATGAAAAGGTTCACTATCCGGAAGATCTGGATCAGAGCGTTCTGGAGGGGACCTTTTTTTATTCCATTGAGATCGAGTACGAGATCGATATCACCAAGGAGAATATCAGGGCCATTTTTGAAAAGATCGCCCGGGATGATGATGCCCACAGAAACTGCAGTGATCTCATGGTCAGCGATACTCCCGGAGATATCTGTATTTTTACCAGTGGGGAAGGAAAAAAACTCCGCATTCTCTACGAATGCAAGGTGACGGAGGACAGGGCCCCTTTCATTATGGAAGATGCCCTGGATCATTTTGATAAGGAAAAACTGTATCACATGGCCTTCTTTGATCCCATTACGGGGCACAGCAACTGGAACCATCTGGTGCCTTATCTGGAAATGCCCATGGATGCGGGGATCCGGGATTATGCCTTTGCCCATTTTGACATCAAGGCCTTCAAGGTCATCAATGAGCTCTACGGTCATATTGCAGCCAATAAGGTGCTGTCCAATGTAGTTAGGGCCATGAAGGAATCGGACTTTATCTATGCAAGTGCCAGATGCCACAATGACAATTTTGCCATGCTGCTAAAAGACATGCCGGAGGAGGAAATTCTGAAAAAGCTGGGTGAGTTTTTCGAATCCCTGTCCCATCTGGAGGAGGATCCCGCCTATCGGATCTTTTACCGGTGCGGTGTGGTGCCCATGCAACGGGCGATCCTGTCGGGAAACCGTGTGGCGGATGCGGCAAAGCTGGCCCAGGCCCTGGGGACAAATCATAACCGGACGGATATTATCATCTATTCCGATCAGACCCACGATGATATTCTGTGGGGAAATTTTATCAAGGCCTATGTGGATACGGCCATAAAAAATGAGGAATTTGAGGTCTATCTTCAGCCAAAGTTTGACAGTGCCAAAGAACAGATCAAAGGAGCGGAAGCCCTGATCCGCTGGAGGTATAAAAAGAGGGAAATGCTGGCACCCTATCGGTTCATTCCCTTTTTCGAAAAGGACGGATCCATCGGCAAGATCGATGATCTGGTGTTGGAGCAGGTGTGCAGGGCCCTGGCACGTTGGAAAGAGGAAGGAAAGGCCCTGTATCCCATTTCCGTCAATCTTTCCCGCAGCCGTTTGTATGAAAGGAATCTTATCGAGCATCTTATAGGCATTGTAGATTCCTATGAGGTGGATCATTCCCTCATCGACTTTGAGTTGACGGAAAGTGCCACCTACGAGGATAAGGACTATATGCTGCAACTGCTGGATCAGCTGAAGGAAAGCGGCTTTAAGATCTCCATGGACGATTTCGGAACGGGATACTCCTCTTTGTCTTTGCTGACAGAGATGCCTTTGGATACCCTGAAGATTGACAAGAGCTTTGTGGATAAGATCGGCACCGGAGAAGAAAAGGAAAAGGACGTGGTGGTGATCCGGTCTATCATTTCACTGGCAGAGCAGCTGGGATTTACCTGCCTTGCAGAAGGAGCAGAAGAAAGACAGCAGGTAGACAGACTTCGGGAACTGGGATGTGAATTGATTCAGGGATATTATTATTCCAAGCCCATACCGATTGCAGAGTATGAAACATATTTATAAAGAGGTGAGAGGGATGACTTCATTACAGGGGAAGATTTTAATTAAAATGAGCACCAAGGCAGATACTGCCAGAGATGCAGGACTTACCATTCCGGAAGAGTTTGTCTATGAGCGGGGGATTTCCTATGGTTCGGATCCTGAGTTTCAGGATCTGGATATCTGCTATCCCAAGGAGCATGAGGGGAAATTGCCCGTCATCGTCAGCGTCCATGGCGGCGGCTATGTGTATGGCTCCACATCGGTGTATCAGTTTTACTGCGCCGATCTGGCAAGACGGGGCTTTGCAGTCATCAACTTTAATTACAGACTTGCACCGAAATATAAGTATCCTGCTCCCTTAGAGGATTTAAACAGCGTTTTCGGTTGGCTGCTTTCACCTGCCTGCAGGGAAACCTATCCGGTGGATACGGACCGGATCTTTTTGCTGGGGGATTCTGCCGGAGCCCAGATTGCAAGCCAGTATGCGGCCATGCTGACAAATCCCGAGTATGCGAAGCTGTTTTCCTTCAGCCTGCCGAAGTTTCAGATTCTCGGCCTTGGCCTGAACTGCGGGATCTACGATATGATGGCCCAGATCAGGGAGACCAAGGGGAAGGGCGTCATGAAGGATTATCTGGGGAATCTTGCCAAAAATCCCGGCAAGGATCTGGACGTACTTTCCTTTATCACAAAGGACTATCCCCCGGCCTATCTCATCACCTCTGAGGCTGACAGCATGAAGCCTAACGCAAAGCCCATGCAGGAGTTTTTGCAGCAAAAGGGGATCCGGTGTGAGTGCGAGATCTACGGAGATGAAACCACTTATCATGTCTTTCATTGTAACGTCCGGGACAAGATCGGACAGAAAGCCAATGATGACCAGTGTGCATTTTTCAAAAGCCTTCTTTGATGGGGGAGGAAGAAACTGATGGATTACAAACCGCAGAAAAGGGATTACTTTGAATCCTCACATCTGACAGTATTATACAGTTATACCATATTATCGGCATTGCTCATTATGGAATCCTTTCTTTTATCCTGGGGAGACGGCTGGGCCCTGATCCTGGTGGCGGTAGGCGTGCTCATTTCATGGGTGGTGCACATCCGCCAAAGCTTTTCCGTAAGCCACAGGATCTGGATCTATGCCCTTTTGATGATGGCAACCTCCTTCTTTTACGGAACCCATCCCACCAGTACCTATGATTTAGGTCTTTTGATCGCGGCCCTGGTGCTGATTTTTGTATCTACGGGAATCCCCGGACTTGTTACCCTTTGTCAGGTCACCTACTATGTGACCATTGCCTACGATATCCGGCAGATGTATGTCATGGGTGAGTTTTTTGATGGGCTGATGATCACCAGAACGGCACTGCATATCGTGCTCATCACAGTCATCTGCTACATTGCACGCTGGGTTATCAGAAACTGGATCGGCATTATGGACAAATCGGAGGAGGAAAAGTTCGCCCTGGCGGATACCGCACAGCGTCTCAATGACTTTCTGGCCAACATTTCCCATGAGATCCGTACCCCCATTAACGCCGTCATCGGATTGTCCGGTGTGGTTTTGGAAAGGGAGCAGGATGAAGAGAGCAAACAGGATCTGGCATCCATTGCCCAGGCGGGAAGAAAGGTGGGAGACCAGATCGGAGATATCCTGGATTACTCCGAGATCGATATGGATTCCCTTGCTGTCAATGAAGAGGATTATATGCCCAGTTCTCTTCTGGCAGATATCGTTGCGGATATCAAAGTACAGAGACAGTTCACTACGGAGCTGGTGATCGATGTGGATCCCTCCCTTCCCTCCGTAATGAGAACGGACGTAGCCAAGCTGAAAAAGATCATCCGTCATCTGGTGGATAACGGTCTGAAATATACCAAAGAGGGCGGCGTCTATGTGCATATCACTGCAGAAAAGAGGGACTACGGCAGTAATCTTTTGATCGAGGTGACGGATACCGGAATCGGTATGAGCGAAGAGGAACTGGAACGGGTATTGGAGCGCTTCTATCAGGCAGATTCCGGCAGGACCAGATCCACCAGCGGTTTGGGACTTGGTCTGTCCATCGTCAATGGGTTTACAAGAAGTCTGAATGGGTTTATGACCATCGAGAGCCAGCCCGGAAAGGGAACTACGGTTCGTGTCAGCCTGCCTCAGAAGGTGGTGGATCCCGCCGGATGTATGGGCCTTATTAACAGAGAGAATCTGGTTTTGGGAGCTTTCTTCCACTTCAGGAAATACGACAATCCCCGGGTGCGTGATTTCTATGATGCCATGATCCGGGATCTTGTCGTCGGATTGAAGGTAAAAATGCAGCGTGCGGATAATCTGGAGATGTTCAGGGAACTGACCCGTACCACGCAGTTTACCCATGTTTTTGTGGCAAAGGAAGAGTATGAGTCTGATGTAGAGTTCATGGAACAGCTGGCGCTTAATACCCAGGTGGCAGTGGTGGCAAACGATACTTTGGAGCTGCCCCCCGGTTCCAATGTCTGGGTCATCAGCAAACCCTTCTACTGTTTCCCCGCCATTGCATTTTTGAATGCAGATCCCCATGAAAGAAAGTCCAAGGCAGAACGCCTTTCGGCAGAAGGGGTCAAATGCCTGGTTGTGGATGATGAACCCATGAATCATACCGTTGCCAAGGGAATTCTGGCAAGATACGGGATTGAAGTGGATGCGGTATCTTCCGGCTATGAAGCCATTGACTATGTCAAGGAGCATAGCGTGGATCTCATTTTCATGGATCATATGATGCCGGGTATGGATGGTGTGGAAGCCATGAAACGTGTCAGGATCGAGTTGGGAAAAGCCGGTAAGACCCTGCCCATTGTGGCTCTGACGGCCAATGCGGTAAGTACTGCCAAGGAAATGTTTCTCTCAGAGGGCTTTGATGCCTTTTTGGCCAAGCCCATTGAGATTTCCGAGCTGGAGAGAATCCTGAAAAAGGTTCTTCCCAAATCCAAACTGACAGAGATCCCCGTGGATACGGGAGCAAAGGAAACGAAGCAGAAGGAAGACCGGACAGTAGAGGAAGTCTCTCAAGAACAGGAGGCCTTGGATCCGGTATGGGAGAAGCTGGAAAACCTGGGGATTGATGTAAAGTGCGGCCTTCGCTATACCCAAAATGACAGAAGCTTCTATGAACAGGTACTGACCCAGTATGGCCAGGATGAGGCATGGAAGCGGGAGAAGATCGAGGAGACTCTTTGGGAAGGGGACCTGGAAAACTACGGTATTTTGGTGCACGCCGTGAAATCCACTTCCAAGATGATCGGAGCAGCAGGCTTGTCTGAAAAGGCGTTGCAGCTGGAAAATGCTGCCAAAGAAAAGGATACCGGAACCATCGAAAAGCTCCATGCTGATGCGATGGATGAATACCGCATGATCGGTGAAGGAATTCGGCAGGCCCTGGGAATCAGTGAATCCGGATCCGATGAGGACGATATCATGGAATTTACCCCGGAAGGCGGTGATGAAGCATGAAAAAACTGACGGAGTTTATTCTGTTCCCGCGCAGAAATCCGCGGTATGAAGAACTGAAAAAACACGGCACTAATGATGCCCTGCGGATCTGCGTCATCGTAATCCCGGCAGTGAGTCTTGCCATGGTACTTTTTTTGCTGATGTCCATTATCTGGCCGGAATCCTATGGTAATGCCGAAACCCTGAAAGCTTACCGTATCGGATATTTGGTCCTGACCCTGGGGATGATCCTGTTTGAGGCGTTTATGCTCTTTGCCAAGGCGCATTTTGACACCATGTATCAGAAGGTGCCGGTTATCAATTCTCTGGTGGCAGTAGCTCTTTTGTGGTGGGCCGTTCACATGTCCCGTTTGGACTATGTGGCATTTGGCTACCGGGTAGATCCGACTACCTTTATCATCATCTCGCTTAGCGTTCCGGTGTGTCTGTATCTGGATGTACGGTTTTATCTGACCCTGACTTTGGTGGCTGATGCTTTGATGGTATATCTGTTCCTGCAAAACGGGGTGGATGAGGCTTTCAATAAAAGTAACCTGGGAGATTTCATCGTCTATATGGGGGTACAGCTCATACTGGGCGTGGTCACCTTCTTTTACAAGAGCTATATGCGTGAAAACCTTTTGGAGCAGCAGGAACAGCAGGCTGAGATCCGGCTGTTGAATCAGTCACAAAACCGGTTCTTTTCCAATATGAGCCATGAGATCCGCACGCCCATCAATACCATTATCGGTCTCAATGAGATGATCCTGAGACAGGATGCATCGGAGGAGGTCCATGAGGATGCTGAGAATATCAAAGCCGCCAGCGATATGCTGCTGCATCTGATCAATGATATTCTGGATATGTCCAAATTTGAGTCGGGGCAGATGCAGCTCAATCAGACAACCTACAGCGTGGCGGATATGCTTTCCGAGATCGTAGGAATGCTGTCCATCCGGGCAAAGGAGAAAAACCTTTCCTTTTACGTGGATGTCTCTCCGGAGCTTCCAGGTGAACTGTCCGGAGATGAAGTGCGCATCAAGCAGATCCTCATCAATGTTCTGAACAACGCCATCAAATATACCAACGAGGGTCAGGTAAGGCTTTCGGTACAGTGCGAAAAGGACAATGAGAGTGTGGCCAGGATGGTCTATTCTGTCAGCGATACCGGAATGGGGATCAAAAAGGAGAGTATGCCCTATCTGTTTGCGGCCTTTAAGAGAGTGGATGAGGACAAAAACAAGCACATCGAGGGAACCGGACTGGGGCTTTCCATTGTGAAGCAGCTCATCGATCTCATGGGAGGAAGGATCAGTGTTAACAGTATCTACACCAAGGGCTCTACCTTTGTTATTGAGATTCCCCAGAAGATCGTAGATGAAACCCCCATCGGTGAGATTGATATGAATAACCGGCATAGATCCTCTCAGGGACAGATTTACGTCAAATCCTTTGAGGCACCTGAAGCCAGAGTACTGGTGGTAGATGATACAGCCACAAACCTGATGGTTGTGGAAAAGCTTTTAAGAGCAACCAAGGTGCAGATTGATACAGTGGAATCCGGGCAGGAGGCGTTGAAGCGGACCCTGGAGAATACCTATCATGTGATCCTCATGGATCATCTGATGCCAAAGATGGACGGAATCGAATGCCTGCATGCCATCAGAAATCAGGCAGGCGGCCTGTGCCACGAATCCAAGGTCATTGCCCTGACCGCCAATACCGGAAGCAACAGCAGAGAGCTGTATGAAAAAGAGGGCTTTGACGGGTATCTTATGAAACCTGTTACCGGAGATGAACTGGAGCATTGTGTCTATCGGTATCTTCCCAGGGATCTGGTGACAGTAACCGCATCCTCCAGATCTTTGGCTGAGGAGAGTGTGGAATGGATCAGAAACCACAAAAAGAAGGCGCCCATCAGAGTGACTGTGGGAAGCGTGGCAGATCTTCCGAAGGTTCTTCAGGAAAGATACAGCATAGCGGTTGTGCCTCATATCGTACTGACGGATAACGGCGTGTTCAGAGATGGAATCGAAATAGAGCCCGGGGGATTGCTGACCTATATGCAAAACCCGGATGTAACGGTAATAGGACGGCCGCCCTATCCGGAACAGTATGAACGATTTTATTCAGATCAGTTAGACGATGCTAACAATATTATCCATATCGCCCTTTCCTCAGGGGTCAGATCCGCTGCGGATATCAAGGCGGCAGATGTGGCTCAGGACTTCGGCAACGTGACGGTTATCGACTCGGGGCACCTTTCCAGCGGTATCGGCCTTATGGCCATAGAAGCTTCCCGCATGGCGGAGGACGGAAGCACAGTGGATGAGATCGTACAGCGCATGGAAAAAATGAAATCCCATGTGCACACCACCTTTATCGTGGATTCCATGGAATTTTTGGCCAGACAGAAGCATGTCAGTGCCACGGTCAAACGATTGGCGGACGCCTTCATGGTGCATCCCGTCATCGCCCTCAAAAAAGGGAAAATGGGGGTAGCCAGAGTATATTTCGGAACCAGAGAGTATGCATGGAAGCGGTATATTAAATCAGCATTTCGGGTATCCGGAAGCATTGATAAGCGGATTCTATTCATCACCTATGTAGGTATGACGAAAAGAGATCTGGATCGGGTGAAGGAAGCGGTGCAGGAGCAGATCCATTTTGATGAGATCTTTGTGCAAAAGGCATCACCTTCCATAGCAGCCAACTGCGGGCCGGGAACCTTCGGACTTTTGTTTTTTACAAAATTTTGAAAAATGACATAGCAAAAATCGGCAATAAGGGAGCAAATTCTGAGAAGAATCTTGCTCCCTTGCATGATACTATGAGGAAAACAAAAGTATGGAATGATGCAGAAAAAAACAAAACAGGAGGACAGAAATGGAAAACTTTACTTTTTATTCACCCACATTTTTTGCATTCGGAAAGGACACGGAGCAGCAGGCAGGAGACCTGGTAAAACGATTTGGCGGCAGTAAGGTGCTGATCCATTATGGCGGCGGAAGTGTAGTCAGATCCGGTCTTCTGGACAGAGTGAAGGCTTCCCTTGAAAACGCAGGATTGGCCTTTGTAGAGCTTGGAGGCGTAAAGCCGAATCCGAGAAGCGGACTGGTATATGAGGGTATCGAGCTTTGTAAAAAAGAAAACGTAGATTTTATTCTGGCAGTGGGTGGCGGAAGCACCATCGATTCCTCCAAGGCCATTGCGGCAGGATGTGTTTATGACGGAGATTTCTGGGATTTCTATTGCGGAAAGCGCATCGAAGAGGCACTTCCCATAGGAACGATCCTTACCATCGCAGCTGCCGGAAGTGAAGGAAGTCCGGACAGCGTGATCACAAAGGAAGAGGGAATGTTTAAGCGCGGTGCCAGCGGAGATGCCATCAGACCCAAGTTCAGTATCTTGAATCCGGCACTGACCCAGACCCTTCCGGCTTATCAGACTGCTTGTGGAATTACGGATATCATGGCCCATCTCTATGAGCGGTATCTTACCAATACCAAGGATGTAGAGGTGACCGACAGACTCATCGAGGCACTTTTGCTGACTATGATCTATGAGGGTCCCAGAGTGATTGAGAATCCCGATGATTATGAAGCACGTGCCAATATTATGTGGGCAGGAATGATGGCACATAACCATTCCTGTGGCGTTGGAAGAAGCCAGGACTGGAACAGCCATACCATGGAGCATGAGCTTTCCGCATTGTATGACTGTGCCCATGGTGCAGGCCTTGCAGTGACCATGCCTGCCATGTTCAAGTATGTTCTGGATCACGATGTGATGCGCTTTGCCAGAGTGGCAGTAAGAGTATGGGGCTGTCAGATGGATTTTGATGATCCCAGAAAAACGGCTCTTGCGGGAATCGAGGCCTTTAAGAAATTCCTGATTTCCATCGGTATGCCTGTGACCTTTGGTGAGATCGGTGCAAAGAAAGAGGATATCCCGAAGCTGGTACAGTCCCTTTGCTATGGTAACGGCGGCGAGGGTAAGATCTCAGGCTTTGTGACCTTGGATGAAAAGGATTGTGCAAAGATCTATGAGATGATGATCTGATCGTAACTGCTTACTTTTCAATACCTTTCACATAGAAATAACCCGCACCACTTAGGTGGTACGGGTTATTTTATTGCTTTAATGTTTTCGAACTGACAGCTTATTTTGTGGTAGCAATCTCACCTGCCAGCAGATAGATGATAGGAGAGTTCCAGTAAATGGCTGTCTCATTGGTAGAGTAGCTCTGGGAGTTATCCGCATAGCACTTAGCAGAGGGTGTATCCTTTAATACGTTCTGTACGTAAGGATCGTTGAGGCCGTTGTTGGGACCGCCTACCAGCATACCGGGAACAGCCTTGCCTACTACCTGGGAAGGTCTGTGGTGAGGGTGCTCACTGCTTGTGGTACCGAATCCGGTAAAGAAGCAGTATCCCGTTGCATTGTTACCAAAGAGGTAATTCAACTGCTTGTCGGTTGCAGCCTTGATATCTGCAGCACTTCCTGCGCCGTCCAGAAGGCCGTTTGTCATAAGCAGATAGGAACCGTTATTGGCGATGGTTAAGTTGCTTCCCCATACATAATCACCAACGATGGAAGAACCGTAGGCATTTGCATTGGCATTGTTTTGGATCTCCTGGCTCATCTTGGTAGCTTCGCCAACCACATCGGAGGTGGTTGCCACATCCGTATCCTTGCTGGTCAGATAAGCATATCCGCCATAGCCTGCAACACCCTGCCAACCCAGGGAATAACCATTATCCGGAAGCTGGCTCTTTAAGGATTCTTCATAAGCCTTGTCTCCGGTGGTCTTATACAGTTCTGCATAAGCCCAGAAACGCTCATCCACATCATTGACATCTTCGTATTCTCCGGTGGAGATATCGGAAGGATTCTTGTAGCCCTTGGTATCTCTGGGGGTCTCATCGATATAAGCAGCGGCCTTCTTTGCTGCCTCCAGACAGGTATCTGCAAAGGCCTGATCTACAGGAGCATACACCCTGGAAGCAATGGCCATAACACCTGCGAAATCTGCGGTAGCAGTGGTGGTAACAGGCATGATGATCAAGGGATCGGTCTCTTCCTCGGGAAGTACTTCACCGGGGAAGTTCTGGCAGGTCACCTTGTGGTAAACGCCGCCGTTGTCGGCCTGCATCTTTAACAGCCATTCAAGCTCATATCTGGCTTCATCTAATACATCGGGAGTTCCGTTTCCGCTTTCGGGAATGCCTACAGCATCATCGAATACGGAAGGATAGTTTTCATAGGCAAGCAGAAGGTCAGCTGCTGCTTTGGCACCGGCTACGGAATATCTACCGTAGTCACCTGCATCATGCCATCCGCCGGTTACATTCAATTTTACGCTATTGTCTTCGTACAGCATAGCATCTTCCTGGTGGCAGATCTTATGAGCAAAATCACCTGCCAGATCGGATTTAAGCTCTACGCCGCATCTTTGATAGTACAGCATCTTCAGGGAAGCCTTGAAAGCCTCCTCATAGGCTTTGGCACCAATGACAAAGGAGGGAGATACCGCATCTCCGGCTTCTACGTGATAGGTGCCTTCCTCTTTGACAGAGGTAAAGTCAAAGATTGCTTCAGAGTCTCCGGTATCCGGATTGTTCTTGCCACCGTCAATGGCGGCATCCAGAACGCTTTCCTTGGTGTCTTCATTAATGAGTTTTGCAGTCTGGTTCAAAGCAGTGCCCCGAAGGGTAGCGGTTTTCAGCATGCCCGGAAGATAGCCGATCTGGTTTACGGCGATATCCGGCATCTCAACCTGTCCGCTGCCTGCAACCTTGCCGGAAGCATCTTCCAGTGTCAGTACTACATTGTCCAGGAAAACATGGTGCTCGCCGATATTGGTATCGATATCCTCTACAACACCCATGTTGAAACAGAACCGCGGTGCGGGATCTGTTTCCTCTTCCATAGTGAAGGTGAACTCAAAATGCTCAGAGGCTTCGGGAATGTTGATGTATTCCATGCAGTATGCAT
>JAEEGL012396472.1_pt1 | contig 11255 bp, 12 predicted proteins | sample 9134231 | NCBI WGS metagenome assembly JAEEGL01 (sample SAMN16246548, study PRJNA631951) | gut metagenome | biome: gut microbiome; feature: rumen; material: fiber-attached | host: Bos | place: Iran: Karaj | collected 2018-10
GAAGACGATCCATTCGCTACTCTTGATCCAGATGGTCCAGGTGCATTAATGGAAATTGCAGAAGCTAAAGGTCGTTCTGTAAAAGCAGACTTACACCTTGGTATCTGTGGTGAACATGGTGGAGACCCAGCTTCTATCGCTTTATGTTACAAATATGGTTTGAACTATGTTTCATGTTCACCATTCCGTGTACCATTAGCTCGTCTTGCTGGTGCTCAGGCTGTAATAAAGGCTTCTAAATAGTTTAGTACTGCGAGTTTTCGCGAAAGCGGAAACTCGTTAAGTAAACCGAAGATTTACGACTAATTAAAGCAACTTATAAAATGCCTTCTCAGAAATGAGAGGGTATTTTTTTTTAGCGATAAAACTGAAAAAATCCCCCTTTTTGTTAAAAAAAATAGTGATAAACTTAAAATATGAAAAAGTTTATTACTAAATGCATATTATTTGCTTGTTTTATTATTATTGGAAGCTTACTTATATTTAATGCATGCAGTACATCAGTGTCTGCATCAAATTGTCAAATAATATATTCGTCTGTATTTTCTGCACAAAATATCCCACAGGACAAAAAAGTAAAAAAAGGTTATGTCTTAACAGCGCAGGATCTACCTGTTATACAATATGAAGGTTATACATTTGATGGCTGGGATAAAAATGTAGGCGATATTATTACTCAGGACACATATATACATGCAGGTTGGACAATAATTCAAAACGGCAGTCAGGACGATCCGGATAGTTCAAATCAGAATAATTCACAAAACAAAAATACCAGTGAGGAAACTGTAGACGACGGACCCGAGCAAATAGATCCTATCAAAGAAGATCAGATTATAGAAACTACTCCTGTATTGGCAGAAGTAATTGGTTTACGGGCTACAGCAGGAAATAGCTGTGTAATCTTGGGCTGGGGTATTAACGAAGATGCAACCAATTATTATGGTGTTTTGGTTAAATACATTGCAAAGGATGGAAGTGAACAAACGAATGGCATTTTTACAAGTAAAAGCCATGAGGCATTAATTAATTATTTAGACAATGGGTTTACTTATACATTTAGAATCTATACTTGTTCAAAACCAGAAGGCGATATCATTAATGTTAGCGAAAACTATTCCACTGTCACTGTAACTTGTGGAGTTGGTTATACAAAAGAGGGAAACTTTGTAATTGGTGGTAATACTATTCCTAAGACAAGAATGCAATATGCTAGAAATAGTTCCTATACAGTTCATGGTAATGGCTCGGAAGGTTGTTTTATAGATGATAGAACAGTAAATATCCCAAAAATTTCTGTTGGATGTTATCCTGTAACTCAAGAGTTCTTTAACGTTATAATGGGTAAAAATCCTAGTGCATTTACTATAGAAAACGAGGTTGATGTAGATACATATATTAAAAAAGTAGTAGAAATTGATTCTTCTACTGGCACTTTAACCTATAACGATGTAGAAACTCACGAATCATTAACAAAATTGCGTCCTGTAGAAAATGTAAGCTGGTTTGATGCAATTGTATTTTGTAATGAATTAAGTATATTAATGAGTCTGGAGCCTTGTTATTCGATGATGGTATATGGTGAAAGTACTACAGATACAAGGGAGTGGGGTGCAATTCCCGAAAATCAAGAATCCGAAAATTGGGATGCTTTCAAAACAGGTATAAGCTGTGATTTTAGTAAAAATGGATTTAGACTTCCCACAGAAGCAGAATGGGAATTCGTAGCTCGTGGTGCTTATCCCGATAATTTAGAAAATGTTTGGAATACTGAGTATAGTCCGAATTCAGAAGCTGTGAGGTACAAGGAAAACAGTAAAGAACACACTTGGGAAGTTGGAATTTTACAATCAAATAATTTGGGATATTACGATTTATCAGGTAATGTTTATGAATGGACTTGGGACAATTATGCAGGAATAGATGCTTCAACTGTATACGAAGGGCCAGCAGTTGCAGATCCACTAAATTATCCACACACTGTAAGAGGTGGCAGCTGGAATGAACCTTTGGATAAGTGTAAAGTTACTTTTAGAAATTCCGTGGCCTGTTATACACGTTCAAACGAAGTAGGCTTTAGGATAGTTCAAACAGTAGAATAAAAATTCTAGTAAAAGACAAAGTTTTGTTTTTTTAGTAAAATATAGGTATTCAAAATTACTGGAGTTTTATTATGAAAAATATATTCGAAATTGGTGAACCACTAGAGACAGAAGTTGTAGCAGTTACAAACACGACAGTTTTTGTAGATTTAAGTGCAAAGAGCGAAGGCGTAGTTGATGTTGCTGATTTTACAGATTCAGAAGGTAATGTAAACGTAAAAGAAGGCGACAAACTCACAGTTTACTTCACTGGCGAAGTAGATGGAGAAATGCATTTTACAGCTAAGCTTGCAAGTCAAAAAGCAGACAGAAATATGCTGGAAAACGCCTATAAAAATGCAATTCCTGTAGAAGGACATGTAGAAGGAGAAATAAAGGGCGGCTATGAAATTAAAATTGGCAGCACAAGAGCGTTCTGTCCGTTCTCTCAGATGGGTTATAAAGATAAAAAAGATACTTCATATTATATTGGTAAAAAGCTTACATTTATTATTACAGAATATAAAAATGACGGTAAAGATTTGATAGTTTCAAATCGTAAAGTTGGTGAATCTGAATATACTGCGCAGCTTGCAAAACTTGCTTCTCAAATTACAGAAGGCAGTGTAGTAGAAGCTGTTGTAGATTCAATAGAAAGCTTTGGTGCATTTGTAAATATTCAGGGCTTTAGAGCACTTTTGCCAATCAGCGAAATGAGTTTTGATAGAGTTGATGATGCTTCTAAGATTGTTCAGGAAGGTCAGCAGATTAAGGTAAAAGTTATCAAAACAGACTGGCAGCATGAAAGAGTTAGCGTAAGTTTAAAGGCGCTTTTAAAAGATCCATGGGACAATGTAGCAAAAGCTTTTAGCGTTGGCCAAAAGCTTGAAGGCACAATAAGCAGAATTGTTGATTTTGGATTATTTGTAAATATTGCAAACGGAGTCGATGGGCTTGTTCATATTGGGGCATTGGAAGATGTTAAAGCTAACACAAATATTCGTAAGCTTTATAGCGTTGGCCAGAAAATGTCTGTTGTTATAGAAAAAATAGATGCTGCACAAAAGCGTTTGTCATTAAAGCCAGCTACTTCAGTAGAACAGGATAATTCTGCAGAAAGCTATCTTTCACATCAGGATGATGACGGCGAAACCTACAATCCATTTGCAGCATTATTAAAAAAATAAGGATCGCTCTACGATGAAGTATTCGTTAGCTATTTTTGATATGGACGGCACTATTCTTTCTACTTTGGAAGATATTGCCGATTCCTGTAATGAAATCTTACAAAAATATAACTATCCTCTTCATACATATGATGAAATACGGTTTATGGTTGGTAACGGACTTCCAAAACTCATAGAGCGTGCATTACCAAAGGATACTGACGAAGCCTCATATAAGGCAGTTTTGAGCGATTTTATTGCATATTATAAAAATCATTGTGCAATTAAAACTAACGCTTACGACGGAGTTATAGAGGTTTTAAAGCAGCTCAAGGGAATGGGTGTAAAGCTTGCTGTAAATACCAATAAAGTAGATTCTGCTGCGATTGAATTATGTAATAAGTATTTTAAAGATCTTTTTGATGTTATTAAGGGCAGTAGAGATGGTCTTCCACCAAAACCTTTTCCTCAGGGGGTTTTTGAAATACTAGATGAACTTCAAATTTCTAAGGAACAGGCAAATGAGACGGCTGTTTACATTGGTGATTCAGATGTAGACGTTCAGACAGGTAAAAATGCTGGACTAAATGTCATAGGCGCTGCATGGGGCTTTAGAGGCAAAGAGTTTTTAATTAAAACAGGTGCAGATAATATTGCAGATGAGCCTAGCGATATTCTTAAATTTTTCTAACTTGATTTAAAATACCACTAAAAAATTACCAGTTTTTTCCGAAAATCTAAATATGGCAGCAAATAGTTATGAAAAGCCGGATTACTGGTCGCAAAAAGCATTCTCAGAAGGATATCCTGCTCGTTCAGTTTATAAATTAAAAGAAATTGATGAAAAGTTTGGCATGATAAAAAAGAATTATACTGTGCTGGACTTAGGAGCTGCGCCAGGCAGCTGGACAACTTTTCTTTTAAGAAAGATGGATGGTACAGGTAAAGTTGTCTCTTGTGATTTAAACCCACTTTCCAAATCGGTAAAGGGAGATAACCTTCTCTTTATTCAGGGAGATTTGAACGCTCCAGAAATCAGAAAACAGATTAAAGAAAACGGTCCATACGATTTAGTAGTATGTGATGCTGCTCCAAAAACAACAGGAAATAGAATTGTAGATACAGCAAGCTCTGAACAGTTAGTAGAAATGGCTATCTGGTATGCACAAAGTATGCTTAAACAGGGTGGAAACTTTGCTGTAAAGATATTTCAGAATGGAGATCAGCAAAAACTGTTAAAAGCTATGCGTGAAATATTTATTTCTGCAAAAGGTTTTAAACCAGAAGCCTGCCGTCAGGAAAGTTTTGAAACATATTTAATAGGAATTAATAAAAAATAAGGGAAATGGGAATGAAAAATAAATATTTAAATAGTATAATTAATGAATCAAAAAGTGGACTAATTATGGTGTTTAATTCTAAATTTGCGCGCATATGTGGAATTTCTGTTGTCGCTTTTGTGGGCGGTTTATTTTTTACAGCTATTTCCATTATCACAATATCTAAAATTAACTTACACAAAGGTGTCGGAGGTTTTGAAACTTCTGTAGTACCTGAATATAGTAATGAAATTGCTTCTCTTTTATCAGAAACTTATTCTGAAAATACAAGTGAAGTTTCTGTGCCTAATTCATTAGATTCATCACTTGTGACATATCAAACCTACAGAGTTAAACAGGGTGATATGATTGGTTATATTGCAGATGACTTTGGTGTAACTCAGGATACAATTATAAGTGTAAATAATATTAAACAGTCCAGACTAATTCAGGTAGGGCAATATTTAAAAATACCATCTATGCCTGGAATTATTTATACAGTGCGTGAGAATGGAGAAACTCCAGCTTCTATTGCACAAAAATATAAGGTAGATGCCGTAAAATGTGCAAACGCTAATTCTATAGAAGTAAGTGCTGTTTTAAATGCAGGAACTTCACTCTTTGTTCCAGATGCAGAATTAGACTGGATGACTCGTCAGGAAATAAACGGAGATTTATTTCACAGACCATTACACGGCCGCTACTGGCTTTCTTCTGCTTATGGCTGGCGTGATTCTCCATTTAATGCAGGAAAACGTACTTTCCATGGTGGTATGGATATGGCCACATCTATCGGAACTCCAATTTATGCAGCTTTAGATGGTGTTGTTTCTGCAACAGGCTATAACTCTGTTTATGGAAACTACGTAATTATTACACACCATTCAGGTTATAAAACCTTATATGGACACATGAGCCAGATAAACTGCAAAAAAGGTAACTTTGTTTATACTTCTACTATGATAGGTAGAGTAGGAAGCACAGGTATGAGTACAGGACCTCATCTCCATTTTACTGTTTATAAAAATGGAAAAACAATGAATCCAGCATTATTACTTAATTAAAGATTTTTATAACTGCAAAAAAAGAGCCCAATAAATGCTTCGAATGAAGGATTTATTGGGCTTTAGCTTTTCTAGTCTAAAAATTTAATTTAGAACTATTCTTCTTTTACTGCTACAATTGAGAAAGCTTTGAAAATCTGCTGAGCTGTTGTAAGCTTAGTTAAATCTTCAGAAACTTTTCCGTTAGCACCTTTAGCATCACCAACACCGTATGGTAAAAGGTTTACTTCTTCTACAGGGAAATCACCACGAACTTCGCCAGAGTATACAACAGATGGCTGTCCAGATGTGCCTGTGGTAGATTTTGTGTAGTTCTTGTTATAGTCCCCAATAGCGTTTACTTCTGCTTTCATAATGTAAACAGCATCATCTGGGATTGAAATAAAGAAGTTAAATCCACCTTTTGGAGTTGATGTTGTTTCTGCATCAACTTTTGTGTTATTTTTTGCAACTGATGTAAATACTGGTAATAAAGTTTTTGTATCTGCACCATTATTTGACACATAAAGAGTTTTTACAAATGCGCCATTTGTATCTTCTAACCAAATAGCTACCTGTGGATTTTGTTTTGCTAAGAAGCGGTCACCTGCACCTACAGCAACTTCAAGGTCTTTTGCAGAGATTGTAAATACTGCACAAAGGCTTACAAGAATCATAATTAGTTTTTTCATAGAGCTACTCCTATTTGTATAAAATTTATGTTCTACTTATTGAATTTAATTCTAACACGTTTATTGTTTAAATCAATCAAAATCTATATCAATTCCAGTTTGTGCAGCTTCTGAAGCAAGTTTAGCACGGAATTCTATAAGCTTTTGCTTGAGTTCAGGATATTTAATTGCAAGAATTTGGATAGCAAGATATGCTGCATTTTTTGCACTATTAATTGCTACTGTTGCTACTGGGATTTGTGGAGGCATTTGTACTATGCTTAAAAGTGCATCCATACCACCAAGTCCGTTAGATTTTTCGCTTACACATTCCAGTGGAACTCCAATTACTGGAAGAACAGTTTGGCCAGCTATAACTCCAGGTAAGGCCGCAGCAAGTCCTGCACCTGCAATAATAACTTCACAACCGTCTTTTTCTACCTGTTCTACTGTTTGTTTTAATAAGGCTCCTGCTCTGTGTGCAGAAATAATATAGGCCTTAAAATCTACGCCAAATTCCTTAAGAACGTCGGCAGCTTTTTTCATTGTAGCTTTATCAGATTTTGAACCAAAAAATATTGCAACTTTCATACTATTTTCCTTACTTTGAATTTAGTTTAATTTTCCACTTTCTGCAGCGCCTGGCAGACCAATGTCGCGTCTAAAGAAAGAATTTTCAAACTTAACTGCAGATACTCCCTGGTATGCACTTTCCCAAGCCTGTTTAAAGGTGTCTCCATAAGCACTACACGCTAAAACTCTACCACCGCTTGTAAGCAAATCTGCAGAGCCATCACGGTTTTTTCTGCTGCCTGCTACTGCACCTGCAATAAATATCTTTGCGTTGCTTGCTTTTAGAAGATTCTGATTTATTGTAATTTCACAGCCTTTCTTGTAGCTTCCTGGGTATCCACCAGAAACAACAACTGGTGCTACCTGATATCCTGGTTTCCATGCAAACTTAAATTTCTTTAAGCTGCCGTTAAGAATAGCAGTACACATACCAACAAAGTCAAAATCCATTAGAGGTAAAACAGCCTGAGTTTCTGGATCTCCAAGTCGAACATTATATTCAAGCAATTTTGGACCATTCTTTGTAAGCATTACTCCAAAGAAAATAAATCCTCTGTAATCGAATTTTTCTTTTATAAGTCCGTTTAGTGTTGGTTCCAGAATCTTTTTTTCGAATTCTGCCATATCCTTAGAAGAAACATCATCTAAAGGACAAATTGCTCCCATTCCACCTGTGTTAGGACCCTTTGCACCATCCATAAGACGTTTATGATCGCGGGCTGGAAGGATGGTACAATTGTGGCACTTCCTTGTACAGAGTATTCTGGAGTAACAGATACAGCTGCCAGAACAGATATTTCTACACCTTCGAGGTAATCTTCTATTACAAGTTTTTTACCAGCATTACCTACACGGCCACTTTCCATTATATCTTCTACGGCATCTAAGGCTTCCTGTTCAGTGGCAGCAACAACAACGCCTTTACCTGCAGCAAGTCCATCAGCCTTAATAACAATAGGAGCACCATGTTTTTTGATATATTGGCAGGCTTCTTCCTTATTTGTAAAGGTTTCGCTTGCTGCACATGCAACATCATACTTTTTCATAAAACTTTTTGCTAAGTCTTTACTTGCTTCTAACTGTGCACCAGCTTTTTTTGGTCCAACACATGGAATTTCTGCATTCCAGAATTCGTCTGCAAGTCCTTCTGCTAAAGGATCTTCTGGACCAATTACAGCCATACGGCAATTTTCGTGTTTAGCTATTGCTACATATGGATTTTCGCCTTCTTCAATGTAATCACAGTCTTTTGGATTAATATTTACGCATTTATTTTCGTTTGCTGTACCGCCATTTCCAGGAACAACGATAACCTTATCTACCATTGAGCTTTGAGCCAGTTTCCAGCAGATAGTGTGCTCACGTCCACCACTGCCTACTACAATAATATTCATATAATTATTTTATTAAAAAAATGGATTTGCCACAATATACGAGCTCCTCTACATCAAATTTGCATTAATAAGAATCAATATTTATAATTATTGTATGAGCGAAGGTATAAAAACTCTTTATCACTACACAGATTTTAATGCAATGCGCGGAATTATTGTTAAGGGCGAAATTTGGTTATGGAATTTGCGTCGTATGAATGATTTGCGTGAAATGGATTACTTTATAGAAAGACTAAAATGTGCATTACAAAAGCAGGTCGGGCAAGAGTACTTTTCACGGATAGATACTTTGTTTAATGTGCATCTTAAAGATTTTAAAGAAATTTCTAGTTTTGCAGCTTGTTTTAGTGAATATTCAGATGATGCAGCACAATGGGCCCGTTATGCTAAAGGGGGACTTGGGGTGTGTGTTGCTTTTAATAAAGATATTCTTGATGAGATTGGAAAAGAAGCACATGTACCTTTGTATAAAGTAAATTATTCGCAGGATATTACAGATTTAGACATTGTTCATAAAATTGCACAAATAATTAAAACAAACGATTTGTCAAAGCAAGATTCTCAGCTGGATCAGATTTTTTATAATTTAATAACCAATTCACCACTTTTTAAGCATCCTTCTTTTATAAGTGAAAAAGAGTATCGTCTTGTAGCGCATCCTTTTGATGTAGAAAAGGATTTAGGTAAACCAAATTTTTATGTAGAAGAAACAAATATTAAAAAATACTACATATTAAATTTAAAAGCTGTGTGTAAAAACTTAAAAATTAGATATACAGATTTATTTGATGAAATATGTATTGGTCCACAGGCTCGTGTTACAAAAGAAATGCTTAGTGATTATTTTGAGTATTCTGATGTGGGAGAGCGTTGTACTAAAATAAAACTTTCGGAATGTCCTTTAAAGAGATTTTAGATTAAAGTTCGTCTCCGCCAACACCAGCTTCATCTCTGCGTTCCTGTTGTTTTTGGAAAAGCATTGTTGTCAAATTTGTAAAGTTTTCCTGCATAATTGAATAAAGTTTTGGGGTAAGAAGCTGATTGTTTATAGGATTTAATTCTGGTTTTCCATTATCACTTGTAAAGGCGAATATGCATAACTTTCCGTCTGGAGTATCGCGGGTCATTACACTTATTACATCTGAAGTAAAATGCAGCCCTTTAATGAGGAACATTGCTCCAGAAATCTTTGTTATTTCTTTAAAGTAAATTTCTTCCTGGAGGTCAAGAATAATAGAAAAATGTGATAGGCTTATATCAACAAGCTTTTTTTGAATTAACACTTCTGGCTTTACAGGTAGTTTTACAGTACATGAGCCGTTGCACAATGCTCTAACTTGTTTTCTTCTTCCCTGAGCCTGATTTGAATAAAGCATTCTTTCTATAAGGACAAAATTATTACGCTTCTGGAATTCCAGCTGAAGTGCCCCTCCAGCAATACCTATATCCATAAGATAATATCTTTCTAGTCTTAGCTTTTCTTCCATATCCTGCTTTTTTGCATATAATACACCAACACAAGTGTTTGGATATTTGTTTTTAAGAGCCCTAATTACTATGCCCCATGAGGTGGACTGAAGAGGAATGTCTACATTAAAAAATATGATAGAATCTTTAAAGACAGAAAGAAGAACATCTGCTTTTTGAGGTAGAGAAAGAGGACCGTCTGAATCTATAAAATAGCACTCATAGCCATGTGCTAAATATTCTTCTAAAAAAGATGCAGGAAATAATGACTGATCTGGTGCTACAAAAAATGTTTTTCGGCCTTTAATAAACTCTTGTACGAAACTACCCATAATCTAAATCCCAATTATACTATGAAAAAAAAAACTAAAAAAGTGGTGTATTTAAGTTTTAGTAAGATATTTTAAATAAAAGTTACCTTGCTTTTAAAAAAATCTTCCCTAGACGTCACACTTTCAGAGGATGAAGCGTTTTGGCTCTGTGGTAAAATTTCTCCAACAGATAGAATGGCCTCTATACTTAGGTTCTGAGGTATATTGCATAACTGTTTTATAAATGCTTCTGCAGTTAGTTCAGGATTAAAGCTTTGCCTTCCTCTAATCTGAATCCAGCAACTGCCATAGCCAAGGCTGTGAGCCATAAGATGCATATTTGCCATACAAATGGAGCAGTCTTCAATCCAGGTGTCAGAGTATTCGCTATCTGCACATGCAATTATGGCTGCACCTGCATTTTCTAACATTTTACTGGAATTTCCTCGGACAGTACTCAAGGTTTTTAAGAGCTTTCTGTTCTGTATTATAAAAAAGTGCCATGGGCGTTTTGACCTTCCGCTTGCAGAAGTAAAAGCTGCCTGTAAAATTATTGTAAGTTTTTCTTCTGGTATGTTTTGGCCAGTATAAACTCTTACACTGTGTCGTGTTTTCATTAAATTAAGTAAGTCCATATTATAACCTATTTTCTTCTAACAATAAATTTTGTGTGAGCATCTTTTATTTTTGCGTTGTTTAAAAGCTTGTATTTTTTATACAATTCAGACTGTGCATTGTATTTTTCTGATTTTTTAGATTTAGTAACATTTTCCCAATTGCCATTTGGAAGAAGTAGTTGAGCATTGGTGTTATCTTTAAAATAACTGTCTAAAATTTCTTTAACTTCTGAAAAAGCTTTTTTGTCTAAAATAGGGAACATTAACTCAATTCGTCTGTCTAAATTCCTTGGCATCCAGTCGGCACTAGAGCAATAAAGTTCTGAGGCTCCTCCATTTTGGAAATAAAAAATTCTTGAATGTTCCAGATACCTGTCTACAATGGAAACAACTTGTATATTTTCACTCATACCAGGAACTCCAGGTACCAGCATACAAATACCGCGAATGTTAAGTAAAACTTTTACACCTGCGTTACTTGCTTTGTATAAGGCCTCTATAACTTCCTGATGGGTAAGACTGTTCATTTTTGCAATTATTAAGCCAGGATTTTCTGGAGAGTTTCGTTCTACTTCTCTTTGAATCATGGAAAGTAAGTGAGATTTTAATGTAA
>JAEEGL012996517.1_pt1 | contig 11255 bp, 8 predicted proteins | sample 9134231 | NCBI WGS metagenome assembly JAEEGL01 (sample SAMN16246548, study PRJNA631951) | gut metagenome | biome: gut microbiome; feature: rumen; material: fiber-attached | host: Bos | place: Iran: Karaj | collected 2018-10
AACCAAACTTGACCACTATTACTGTATGAAATATCTGTTACATCGTCTTGTTCTAGGAACTCAGATAAAGGACCGAAGTCCATCTGTGAGAAGACATTTTTCTCGTCCATACAAACACCCTCTTTATTTTTTTATTCTAATTATTTTTATTTATAATTTCAGGATCTTCATCTGGAATATGAACTGTTTGACCAAGAATGAAATCCTTTAAATATGTACTTTCTACATTCTTAGCAGCAGCTGAAGACGAGTAAGAAGCATTTCTTGGTACAGGAACTAATTCTATACCATTTAATCTCTTAGCTTTTTCTAATAATAAGAAATATTCTTCAGGTACTGAGAATAGTAATACCGCTGGTTTACCAACATTAGAACTATCAGCAAATACGTTATTACCATCACTATCTTTAACTGCTAAAACTTTAATAGAAGAAACGAATCTACCAAAAATCAATAATCCTTCTTCATCTTGAGCAGTCATATATAAGTCAATCTTATTACCTGGGAAGATTGAGTTACCATAAGTTGAATTATTATCAACAGGTAACCAGAAAATTGTTTCTCCATCAGGTATATTTGAGAAGATTGAATCTGGTTTATCTGATTTCTTCATTACATTCTCTTTAAAGAAGAAACTATAAACAGAAATCTTAGAATCATATGAAACCAATCTACCAACTATACAACTATTAGCATCTTCATTAGGACAGTTAACAGTTGTAATAACATTATCACCCATACTCTTAACTAAATCGCCAGGGACTTCAGTTAAACCAACAGCATCTTCAGTGATTACTTCACCAGCTTTTAAAGTTCTTTTAGCATATGGAAGATTAGTAGGTTTTAAAGATTGATTAACTCTCCAAGTATAACCTAAATAAAGTACCACAACACCAAGTAACACACCAATAATTGTTACTGTATTTTTGTTGCTTAAAAACTTTTTGAAAGGTGTTAATAAATTTCCCATTCTTATTCCTTCTTTCTATTATTCAGTATAGTAACTACATCTACCACCAGTTAGTGATTGATATGTCTTACAGTTGCCATCCTTACAATCAGGAGTAGCATTATCTAACTCTAATATTAAATCTATACTATTTGATACATCTAAGTTTGAAGAATCTTGTCCAATAACAAAATTAGATGTTTTAGTTGTTATCTTTACACTAACCTTTGGTGGAGATTCATATAAATCATAGAAATCAATTTGATATGTATCTGTTAAAGATATGGATTGAGAGAATCTCCTTAGGAAATTCTCTACAAACACTTCTTTAATAATCCTTATCTGACCAGTTTGAGCGTAATAAGCATAATCGACTGAATCATTCAAAGCTGCTGATGCAACTTCTTTTAATGCATAATAGTCTTGAGTATCAGTTGTTGTAGCATCGTTAACTAAGAACATAACAGCTATAACAAATATACCAAGTAATATAATCCAATAACCCCAATATGACTCTTTCATCTCTTATTCGCTCCTTTCTACTTAAATGCCAATCTTGAATAAGGTTCAACACCGGATAGATCTGGTCTATTCGTAGTCTCTTGAACTACGTCTATCCATCTACATTCATTGTAGTTAGCACTTACTCCATTATCCTTGTATAACTTCGTTGTCTTTCCATTATATTCAGGATGATTCTTATCTATTATCATATAACATACAGCAGATTTGTTAGTTAATACTGAATTCTTATAATCAGGTGTTACATATGGTGCTACGTTCTTCTCTAGGAAGTAACTTCCATAGTGAGAGAAGTGAACAGCACTAACTTCATCACCCTTAGAATACATCTTAGCTAACCACTTATTTGGACTGCTACTTTGATATAAGATAGATCCATACATCTTCAATGTATTAGCATTTGGTTGATATCCATAAGCCTCATTATATCTTCTAATACTTGACATTGCAGATGGTGTTAATACATATGAGTATTCTGGAGATTCTTCATAAATCTTATTTCCATTACCCTCAATATAAGTTCTTAACATATCACCTTGTTGTGATATCTGATCAACACCAGATACCATGTAAACTGATTGATCTGACCAAATAGAACTTACTTCAGTAGCGTCTCTATTTGCCATTATATCAGCTAATGTTACTGTTGAACCAAAGTAACCTAATCTTCCTTCACTACCTACAGTAGCAGAACTGAAGTTAGATACTTGATAATCATATCCAGCAACTCCTAATGCTTCCGCAGTACTAATATCTCTATCATCTGAACCATCATTTTCAAATTGAGAAATTCCAGTAGCAGTTGAATGAGTATCAATTGTATCAGCACAACATCTACAAATTTGTTCAACAACTTCATAGAAGCAAATACGTTTATTATTAGCAAATACTGAATGAGTACCACCCATCAAACGACCAACAGTGGCATCAGAATACATTCCTATTCCAGTTAATGTATATTTATACATATACATATTTCTTGGTGTCTTAACCATTACTGGGAATACTGAATCTTCAGTTTGTTTAGTTCCAAATGGTGACCATTTATCAATTTGATCAGCTCCAGAACCAGGATGTAATCTTGCATATTCTGCTAATGAACTAGCATATATCTTAACATCTGTTACCTTATTAATATACCAAGTATATTTACTCTTATAGTAACTACTTTGTTCAATAGAACGTTTAATATAATGAGCTTTTAAGTAATCGAAGCTTACATCAGCACATCCATCTTCACTTGACCAAGAAGCTAAGTGTCCAGCTGATTCTTTTGAAGCACCTATAATTGCAGTTCCTTCACCACCTGCTGAACAAACAACAGCTGAGAAAGTAACTACCCAATCACCAGGTATTTGTTCTTCACCAGAACCATCGAAACCAACTTCAATTTTATTTCCACATTCATAAGATTTTGCATCTACATCACAATTATATAAAGTAGTATGTTTTTCTGCTTTCTTAGCAACTTCAGGACATCCATTACCAGCAGTTCTACATGCTTCATTCAATGTTTCGTTTTCAACTAAACTATTATTAGATCCAATCTCTTTCATGTATTCTTTTTCATCATATGTGAATGAAATTCTTGGTGAGAAGTATGTCATTACTTGAACACCAGTACCATTTTCAGATTTTTGAGATGCCATTTGGAAATGATCACAAGCTTTAATCATCTTAGTATCACTTGCTATTCTTCGATTAGCAGCTTGCATTTTAGCTTTAAATGAATCTGGATCTTCTGCACCAGCATCTGCAATAACTTTTTCTCTAATTTTTTCTTCTGTTGGATCTTCCATATAACATTCACCAGCAGAATCATCTGTCATAGCAGAACCAGTAAATTCTTGTTTCTCAGGTTTTTTGCCATACTTATCATCAGCACACCAATTATCAGTAGTATTACATTCAACTGTTTCATAATCATATCTATATGTAGCTGAATGATTACTTGGATCAATTGTAATATCTCTACATGTTGCTGGTACATCACATGATGCAGGAGTTGATCCAGAATCCCAAGTATAACCTGCTGTTCCACAAGTTTCAGAAGTATATCCAGTTAGAACATTTCCTGAACTATCTAAACATCTAGCCCAAGTCTGCTTAGCAGTAAATCCTCTTTTACAATAAGTATAATCATCACCAACAGTTACCTCAGCTTCTTCATAAGCTTCTTTAATAGCTGTCTTAACTTGCCAATGATTATAATTCTCTCTTGATTCAATAGCATTTGCTACAGTTCTTGAATGGTATCTATCATGACCAATTTGAGTAGTAACACAAGTACGTTTACCACCAATAAATACATTTTTATCTTTTACTACGAAGAATGAACCAGCTCTAACCGCATTCTTTCCTACGTAATTATTTAAGCTTGGGAAGTTGAATTGCCAATCTTCCTTACAAGAAACATCACAGAAATCGTTACCAGAGAACATATCCAAATTATACTTGTTACCAGCAACATCATAGAAATTAACTTTTTCATGTACTGCTGAAGCATATTTACGAATAATCCATGTATAGTTTTCTGTAGCTTCATCATCATGAGCTTCTAAAATCTTAGTTACATCATATCCTGTTGTATTTGATTCATTGAATGTACATACAGGAATAACTGAACTGAATATACCATTAGCTGTACAATTATCATGATAGAACTGAGAAGTATGATCAAATACAAAGTTACAACAATTTGCAGCTTTAAATAAATCAGCTCTAAATTTAGGATTATCTGGATGTTTATAATCAAATATTTCATTATTAATATCACAAGCTGGTAATAAAGTACCAATTCTGTAATATTTACGTATCCAAACCAATCTTATAGGTTCAGTATCTCCGCCAGCTTCAAATGGTAATTCAACTGACCAGTCTCCACCTTCTGTATAAGGTTGTGGAGGAACAGTTTCGTCATCGCCAGGGCCTCCGCCACCAGGACCAGTTCCACCTCCAGGACCAGGGCTACTACCATTACTATGGCATGTATTATCAGATGAATTATATGTATATCCATCAGGACAACATACGCTTCCAGATTTAGACCATCCAGTTGGACATCCACCAGGAACAGTTCCTTCATCTTTAAATAGGATTAAACTTTGAATATTAGCACTTGTTTTAGCTGAAGTTTTTACAACATTACCAGCAGCCTCTGGACTTGCATATCTAGTGTCGATTACACTATCATATCTTCCACCAGCGCCTCCGCCGCCAGCACCGTTTCCACCACCGGCTCCACCACCAGTAGAACCTTTATGAGAAGAAACATCAGCTGCAACTGCAGATACACTAACAGGGCCAATTACAAACTTATAATATAAGTTTCCGTTTCTATCCATATATTTTTCATTTTGGAAATAATCAATATTTTCATTATAATCTTCATATTCTTGAGTATCAAGATTCTTTAATTTTAATTTACACTTACCAGCAAATACACCAGTACAAGTTGGATTCATCTTAAGTGCTGCACTTGTAAATAAGTTCAAGCCACTTATTGTTCCAGAAATTGTCTTAGTATATTGAGTCTTATCTTCATTCCATTCTGTTACAGTATCATTAGCAGTGAATTTTAATTCTCCACTTCCACCTTCGTAAGATACTGCTTCAGATAAGAATTCTGCTGCAATTCCATCATATGGACTAATGAAATAAATATCCCCAGCATGTAGATGAGAAGCTGTAGTCTTACTAATATCGCCACCAGTTTGTGACTTAATATTTTCAGCAACAACTTTATAAGCTGCATAATATCTATCTAGACCTAAACCATTATTGTTAGCATCTTCATTATATATTATTGCTCCCAAACGAATAGCAATAGTAGCTGATACTAAATAATTTAAGCCATCTTTTTGTCCATTTTTATATTTATTTATATCAGATAAGAAATTTGCATCTGTATAAATATAAGATATTAACCTATCAAATTTATTGTTCTTAGGATCCAAATCACGTTCTTTAACATAATCATCACCTGAAGCAGGTTCATCACGGCCTGGGTCCATACAAATACCAACATAGTGTTCAGTAACTCCATCACAACTAGAAGTACCATAATAGTAGTGAACACGCAAGTCAACACCTTTAGCTTTACCTACTGGAATACCAGCATCTTGTTGTGTACGGCTATCAGGACTAACATCGAACTTACCACAAGAAGTTCCATATACGTCATCCCAATCATCGCCATATTCTTCTTCTAATTGAGCACCAGAGCTTGAATCTAATGTATATTCATCCCAGTCAATTACTGGCATTTCATCATCAGCTAATACGTGTACTTGTAAAGTTAATTGAGTACCTCCACGAGAAGTAGTTACTTTAACTTCAACGAAGTCATCTGTAGGATCATCAGCTTTACCAATACCAGTTGTACTCTTAACACCTGTGATTACACACTTGTTATTAGATTGAGTAGCCATAACATAATTTGTATCGGCACTTACACAACCTTTAATATTAGCATCACTTAAAGTGAAGTCTTCAGTAGTACCTACTTTAATGTTTTTAGGCATTACGCTTGTTTCAGTAGTAGAATATTTAACACAAGCATAATATGTTTTACCATTTTCAGCAGCTTCGCCAGGTTGTTTTAATGTTCCTGAGCAACTACCGTTAGAAGTTGAATATCCAACAAATTCAACATTTGGATTTAATGATGCAGCTCTTGGAGTTGCAGCTGGTAAAACTGGATTAGCAGTTTTATTTATATAATAACCAAATTTTGTTTCTGACCAGTTACCATCATTAATAACGGCTTCTGCGCCATAAACTATAACACCTTGCATTGTGAAACAACTACCATATAATTGTTGCTTGCCAGGCTCATAAGATACAGTTGTATGTTTAGGGAATTGATTACAAATGTTTATTGCTTGTCTATCAGTTCCATCATTAGTTAATTCTACCCAACCTTCAAACTTTACAGGAAGTGGATGAGAACCTTTCTTTTCATCTAATGTACAACTAGTTGGTAATGAGATTGAATCTCCCATACCTTTAAACATGTACATCTTTGTATTACCTTTAGCATTGTTTGCAGTAACTCTTAAAGCATCAACCCAACCGTTTGGCCAGTTACATGTTCCATCACCGCCATATGCATAGACGCCTTTATCCATTTTTCCATGTAGATATACGTTGATAGTTCTTTCTACTCCATCAGTACCTTTAAACTTAAGGACATATCCACCATCTACTCCATTAACTGGAATATCTACACCACTCTTCAATACAAATGTACAGCTATTAACCGATTGACCATAAGTACAATTACCTGCATCGAAGTATTTATCAGTATCATGCATATTATTCATTATTTTAGGTTCTTGAGTAAACTCTTGACCATTTTCTAATTTTAATACATATGCAGGACTATCAAGAGTTAACTCTTGACGATCATTAATTACAGTAGCTGCCAAATGTGTAATTGACAAACTATAATCATATGTTACATTTTCTTGATTATTTCTTTTGGCAAATGTACAAGAAAATTTTTCAACTGTTTGATGTTCAGTATTTGGATTTGGATAATACTTAATGGCTCCATATTTATCCATTAATAAATAACCATATTGTAAATTAATTCTTGGAGTACCACTTTGACCATCCATTCTTGTTCCTTGACAAGAAACAGCACCTTGATAAGAAGTACCAGTTACAACAGTTGTTGGACCAACTACATTCATCTCTGATGTAGTATTAGCATTAACAACAGTTATAAAAGTGAATGCAAATAATAATATAGTAATTGCAAGTTTAGATAAATAATTGCTTTTCATTATAATACACTCCTTTTTCTTTTAATAACTAGTATTGTCGCAACAACACCTGCTACTAGAACAATTCCTAGGATTAAGAATTTGTGTTTTGAAACAGCTTTAGCAGCTGCAGCCGTAACACTTGTCTTTCCTTCTCTAGCTTGTTCTTTATCGTCATTCTCTAAAGATTCTTTATAAGCATTAACGCTAGACAAGAACTTAGCTCCATCTATGTCATAAGATACGAAAGTATTACACATATAGAACTCTGGAACGTCAGCGCACACAGCTCTTTGAGAGAAGTAATTATACTTAGGAACTGAAAGTTTTATAGTTCTCAATGTTTCACCATAACATTCAGTTGTTCTAGCCTTAATATCAAAAGTATAATTTACTATTTCACTAGTATCAGTTTGTCTTAGCTTAATAGAACGTTCAGCATTTGTTTTAGAACTATCAATCGTATAGCTCTTACCACTCTTGCTATTATGAACCTCTACGTAAACTTCGTCAGGAATATTATAGATAGTAATATCTACAATGTAGTTCATCTTAGAATCACTACCTTTTTCCATAACTTCTAAAGTTTCATAAGCAACTTTTACATTTGAAGCTGCCGCTAAGCCTTTAGACTTAACCGAAGATCCACACTTAATATTAGGTAGATCTTCAATATCCTTTTTATCCTGATTTTCTCCTTCTGCCTTTATTACGCCAAAAAAAGCGAAAAGACATAGAAAAGACATTAAAAAATAACATACAATTTTTTTCATATAACACCAATCCTATTTTCTATATATAATTTTACCATTGTCTTTTAAAAATAACAATAATAAATTGCTAAATAATAGCGATTATGATATATTTATTATGGTGATTTGCAATGAAAGAAAACATTATAAAATGTGCCATTGGAGCAATTGTTATTGCTGCTATCGCCGGCATTATTTATGCCGCCGTTTCTATCAACAAAGATAAAAAAGAAAAGGACAGTCATTTAGTTGAAATAACACTATCTGAACTACAAGAAAAAGTAAATAATAAAGAAACATTTATACTTGTAGTTACTCAAGAAGGATGTCCTCACTGTGAAAGCTTTAAACCAGTCTTACAAGACGTTTTAGTTGAATATGATACTGTTGGTTACGAAATCGTTCAATCTAAAATAGATGAAAAAGATAAAGATGCTTATACAGACATCGTTCCTAACGTAACAGGAACACCAACTACCCTATTCTTCAAAAATGGTGAAGAAGTAACAGTTTCTAATAGATTAGTTGGAGCAGTAAAAAGAGATAAAGTAGTTGATAGACTTACAGCACTAGGTTACATTGAAGAAAAGAAATAAAAAGGTGATTTTAATGAAAAACAATAAATTTGATTTCATTGAACTATTAAAGGGATTGTTAGTAGTGTTCTCTTACTTCTTGTTAGGAAACCTATTATCAGCCCTTTTTTCAGTTCTTATTGAAAAAGGAATTATTCCAAACAAACATTTTATACTAGTATTATTAAACTTCTCAATATATCTAATACTAGCTATCTTCTATATCATCTTATATCGTAAACAAATAAAAGATGATTGGAAAAAGTTTAAGAAAAAACCTAAAGAAGTATTTAAATATGGATTTAATTACTGGTTAAGAGGATTATTCATAATGTTAATTAGTAATTATATTTTGATCTTCTTATTTAAAACAGGTGTTAGTACTAATGAACAAACTAATATCGATTTAATAAAAGGTTCAATGTTAGCACAAACAATTCTAGTCGTTTTAGTAGCTCCAGTTATTGAAGAAATTGTCTTCCGCTTAAGCTTTGGTAAAATGACTAAGAATCCTCACATATACGCTTTTATAACTGGATTACTATTTGGTTTCGTTCATATTATTTCATCTTTAAATAATCCTCTAGGTATCTTATTCTTAATCCCATACTCTGCTTTAGGTGTTGCATTTGGTTATCTTTACAAGAAAACTGACACAATCTTTTCATCTTTATTCATGCACATGTTTCATAATACGATGACAATTGCTATAATAATCTTAGCAATAGTAATGGGAGTATATTAATATGAGAGAAGAACGTCGCCTAGCTCGCGAAAAAGAATTAGAAGAAGAAAAGAAAGTTAAAGAATCAAAAAAAGAAGAAAAGAAACCAATTGAAGAAGAGGAAGAAGAAGTTGAAGAAATAAAACATCCTGGCTTAAAAAAAGCCATCATAATCTGTATCTTACTTCTTGCTCTATTATTTGTATATGTTAAAGAAATTGGAACTAAACATTTAGAAATTCACGAATATAAAATTGAAACTAAGATCATTCCTGATTCCTTTGACGGTCTAAAAATAGTTCATTTCAGTGATCTTCACTATGGAACAACAGTTAATGAAAAAGAATTAAATAAAATAGTTAATGAAATAAACGAATTAAATCCAGATATTGTCTTCTTTACTGGAGACTTATTTGATAAAGACATTGTACTAGATGATAAAACAAATAACACAATAATTGAAATCTTATCTAAGATTGATCCTACTCTATATAAATATACTGTTTATGGTGATATGGATAATCCAGATAAGTTTGCTGAGATAATGGAAAAATCAGGATTTATAATTCTTAACAACGAATCAAGATTATTATATTGGAATGATAACACGCCAATTGTAATATCTGGTTTAAATCCTAAACCTGATTACAGTATCTTAACTAACACAGTTGATGAAGTAGATGTTACAAATTTATATAAAATAGTTTTAGTACACAAACCTGATGAATACAACAAAATAAAAACTTACAAACCAGATTTAACCCTAGCAGGACATACTTTAGGTGGACTTGTTAGAATACCTGGTTTAAAACCAATATATCTTCAAGAAGGCGCTAAAACATATTATAAAGATTATTATCGAATTGATAATAAAGACTTCTATATATCAAATGGACTTGGTACTTCAAAATTCTTATTTAGAATTAACAACCATCCATCAATTAATTTCTATAGAGTTTATAAAATCAGCTAATTAAAGCTGATTTTTAAATTACTTTTAATTTCTAAAATAATATAGTATAATTAACTAACAGGTGATGTATATGGAATGGATACAATATGTAATTATAATAGTAATATTACTAGTAATTGCATTAATAGTAATCAAAGTAAATAGAAAAGATTTTAGTGATGAAATTAATAAATTATTGAAATATTTAGGTGGTAAAGAAAATATCATCAATGCAGAATGTAATATGTCTCGTTTTAAAGTTATATTAAAAGATATAACTAAAGTAGACAAAGAAGGAATTCAAAAACTTGGTGCAAAAGGTATTGTTGAAATTGATAACCAACTAAAGATTGTATTTGATAAAGATTCTAAACAATTAAAAGAATATATCAAGGAAATAATAAGATAGAGATTCATTTGAATCTCTTTTTTATTGCCATAAAAAAAGAGTAATTACATTACTCTTATTCAAATATACCAATAAATTGTTTTTTCTTACCCTTTCGAATAATAATTACTTTCTTATCGATAGCCATCTTTTTAGTAATCTCTTCGTTTTCATCAGTATGTCTTTCGTTATTTAAACTAATAGCATTAGCTTCTAACATTTCCCTAGCTTCTCTCTTACTAGAACAAATACCATTATCAACTAACATATTTATTAATTTAACACCTTCAGTTAACTTAATATTAGGTACTTGTTTAGCAAGTGGAATTAGATCATCAGCACTTAAGCCATCTAAATCTCCACCGAATAAAGCTTCACTAATCTTAACTGCTTTATTGTATTCTTCTTCACCATGTAAATCAGTTATTATTTCTTTAGCTAAAGCTTTATGAGCTATTCTTAGATGTGGTGCTTCATTATGTTGTTTCTCTATTTCTTCTATTTCACTAGGAGTTAAGAAAGTTAACATTTTTAAGTATTGAATAATCATTGAATCCTCAAGATTAATTAAATATTGATACATTTCATAACTACTAGTTTTATTTTTATCTAACCATAATGCATT
>JAEEGL014751803.1_pt1 | contig 11255 bp, 8 predicted proteins | sample 9134231 | NCBI WGS metagenome assembly JAEEGL01 (sample SAMN16246548, study PRJNA631951) | gut metagenome | biome: gut microbiome; feature: rumen; material: fiber-attached | host: Bos | place: Iran: Karaj | collected 2018-10
ATCAAATACTGCGAAGGACTCAGCGGTCAGGCCGGCTTTGATGAAGTCATATTTTGCTGCCCAGTCGGGAAGATCGTTGAACTGCTGTGTCTTCTCGCCTGCAAGAAGCTCGTTGATCTCAGCGATCAGCTTGGAAAACTCGGGAACGAACTCTACGATACCTTCGGGAATGATGGCTACGCCGAAGTTCTCGCCGTTGTTGCCTCTCTTCTCAACGGAATCAGCAATGTAATCTGCGATAGCGGAAAGGGACATTTTCTTTGCTGCCACTTCCTCACCGATCAGGCAGATGTTCGGCTGGGTCTCGAGTGCGCACTCAAGTGCTACGTGGGAAGCAGACCGGCCCATAACCTTGATGAAATGCCAGTACTTCTTAGCAGAGTTTGCGTCACGCTCGATGTTGCCGATCAGCTCGGAGTAGGTCTTGGTTGCGGTATCAAATCCGAAGGAAGCCTCGATGTCTTCGTTCTTTAAATCGCCGTCGATGGTCTTCGGGCATCCGATCACCTGTACGCCGGTGTTGTTTGCTGCCATGTACTCTGCAAGCACTGCTGCGTTGGTATTGGAATCATCACCACCGATGATCACGATAGCGGTCAGGCCGTGCTTTTTGGCAACTTCGGTCACGATCTTGAACTGCTCTTCCGTCTCAAGTTTGGTACGGCCGGAACCGATGATATCGAAACCGCCGGTGTTGCGGTATGCATCAATGTACTCATCATCAAATTCAATAAAGTCATCCTCGATCAGTCCGCTCGGGCCGCCCTTGAAACCGAGAAGTACATTGTCCTTGTCGGTTGCCTTGATGGCATCATACAGACCGCATACTACGTTATGTCCGCCCGGTGCCTGTCCGCCGGAAAGGATCACGCCGACTACCTGCTTCTTGGCAGCGGATGTGTTTGCGCCCTTCTGGAAGGTGATCTCAGGCTTTCCGTAGGTGTTCGGGAAAAGTGCCTGTATCTTTTCCTGGTCAGCCACGCTCTGTGTCGGAGCGCCGTCTTTTACGCAGATCTCGGAAATGCCGCCTCTGAGCATTCCGGGAAGCTTGGGCTGATACTCGTATCTGGTTTTCTGCAGTGGTGAAAGATTCATGATGTTTCTCCTTTTTCTTAGAATATTTTGACGAAAACGCCTCCTGCGCTTCCGCTTTTTTCATGTGCAGCTACGATTATAGCATAAAAGATGGCGCCGGACAAATGCTTTTTCTTATGAATATCTTTTCAGTATCTTTTCCAGTTTTTCTTTCACGGCATTGACAAGCGGCCTGGGCGATACCGGCGTGATATATTCCGGATTCGCCAGGCAGAAATCCCGGATATTCTCAAACTCAACCTGCTCGATCTGCGCCTCGATAAAGGTTTGCGGTCTGCCGTTATAATCGAGTTCATTTTTGTCATGGATTTTTGAGCTCTCGCTGATCTTCAATACGCTTCCGAAGGTATCGATCAGGATCTGAAGACTCCAGGGTGTGCATTCCAACCTGCAGGTAATGGGATTGCTGTGCTCACTGATGCGCATGCGCGGAAACCTGGCGCAGTATGCCTTGGCATCAAACCGGCACTGCTTTTGATCCCGGTATCCATTCACCCAGATAAACTCATCCTCATCCATGTCGCTGTCAAAGGCCGCTGCATCAGCCGGATATGTATCATATCCGATGTCTTCTTCCTTAAAAAACTCCTTCAGACGACTGGGTATCGGCTCCCGGCTGACCGGCAGTTTTACTTTTTTTCTCCCCCGTGCTTCCTCTTGCATGACGACAGAGATTTTTACGATCCTGTCCACCCTGAAATTGACAGGTGTACCGATCTCTTTCATATACGCCGGCTGATGGTTTATGTCATAAGTTGCCAGCAGATAATAATGGCCTTCGTTCCAGAACATCGCATACGGATTGATGCGGTACTTCTTGATCCCCGCCTCGTCACACCGCTCATGATAATCGATAGACCCGCCATCTATGTCATAGTCATAGATTCCGTAGGTCATCTCAACCTGCCAGCCTGCCGTGATACACTGTTCGAGCAGAACCGTGTTGTGCAAAAACAGGTTTTCTTCGCCGGGAAAGGCCAGTACCTCTTCATCATAGGGATCCGGTTTATCTTCATCCGGATTTCCCTTATCCGCTGCCCTCTCGCCATACTCGCCCAGCATATTCAGATAGCGCATTTTTGAAAGAAGATAACGCTTTTCCTCCTGTGACAGAAAACTGTTGGTAACCACGGTACCGTTGAGCATCTTCATGGAAGCGTCATCCAGGCAGGGCTCAAAATAAAACCTTTTATGTTCGCCGCCTGCCGCGCGGATCTTGCCGCTGTAAAGAGAAAACAACACCTTTGCCAGCCGCCTTTTCTCTTCCTTTGCGGCCGGGTCAGTTTCACTTCTCCAGTCCTGAATATCCAGGATCTCCTTCAGTTTCCTGCCTGTGGTTTTGGATGAATACTCCTCTCCCAGATAAACCTTAAGCATATTTGCCAGCTTTTCCGCTGATAACGCCTTTTCCTCCGACGTGATCCCACGCAGAATATAGACCATGGCCAGATGGTCAAACTTGGCATATGCCGACTGCTTTTTTGTATTTGCTGACTGCTGCCCGGTGCCTTCGCTCATACGCTTCCCCCGCTTTATGGTTTGAACTATAGATAATACCATTGTAAACGAATAACTTCGGGTGTCAATGGGTGTCAATGGGGACGGTTCTTTTGGTGTCATTGGGGACGGTTCTTTTGGTGTCATTGGGGACGGTTCTTTTGGTGTCATTGGGGACGGTTCTTTTGGTGTCATTGGGGACGGTTCTCTCTGACAACCTTGCAATACAGGTTGTCACAGAGAACCGTCCCCATCTGACACCGAACCGTCCCCACTTGACACCGAACCGTCCGTCTCTCTTACATCACTTAAATCCCAGCGCTCTTGTGAATTCTCCCATCTCCACCAGTCTCTTTTCCTTCAGGTCCTTAATAGTCTGGGTTACATCAGCAGCGGTAATGGTACTGAGCATTTTATTGGTGACCTTCTCGGGCTTCGTGCCGGCAACACGCTGTGCCACGTAGCGCTCGCAGTTTTCCACAAACACCCTGGCCTCGCGGCCGTTGCCGAAATCCTCTTCCTTCTGCCTTGCGGCAAAATACCTTGCGATCTGTTCATCCTGATCCTCCGGCATTGTCAGGGAAGCATTTTTAGCCAGATGGTGTACGATCTGCACCATATCAGCCGGAGTGTAGGAATCAAAATAGATCGTCGAATTGATCCTGCTTGCAATGCCCGGATTGGCCGTCAGAAACTTATGCATCAGGTTATTCTTTTTGCTGACATTCCTGCCACCGTATCCTGCAAAGATTACCAGCTTGTCTGTCGCATGCTGCTCAAGTTCCACAGCAAGCTGCGCAAGCGCCTCCTGCGAATAGGAATCAATGCCGCCTCCTTCCGTGTCAGACCCGCAGGTCAGGGAATAGGCTTCATCAATGAAGATCGCATCATAGGATTCAAAAAGCGCGTGCACACGGGGTGCAGTCTGCCCGACAAAACTGCCCTTTAAAGATGCGCCGGTCAGCGAAATGAACCTGTTGCCGGGGATGAGGCCTTCCTTCTGCATGGCGTCACACATCATCTTCGCCACCGAAGTCTTCGCCGTTCCCGGCGCCCCGATAAACAGATGCACATTATGATATTCAGCATGTTTGATCTCACGCTTTGTCCGGAGTTTTACATACCGCAGCATGTTCATAATGCCCGTCACCTGTTTTTTCACATCATCCATACCTACCAGTTCCCGGCTTAATTCGCCGGCGGTATTCTCTTCTCTTACCTTGGAGATCAGATTCGAAAGTCCGAGTTTGTCAAAATCCACATTTCGTAAGGTGTGCGGCGCATCAATGTGCGCAAGGTATTCCATGATCTTGTGAAAGCGCTCGCAGGGAAACTGCTCATCAATCTTGCTGAGCCTGTCCGTCAGAAGCGAAACGTCCACCCCCTTTGAAAAAGCAAACCCGTTCTTCTTTGTAATACAGGCAAGCATTTTTTCATAATACGCAGTTCTCGCCTTCGCACTCTGATCAACTCTGAAAAGGTTTGCTGTATAGTCCAGCACAGCAGTCGTAATGGAATAATCATCCTCCTTGATGTCATCACTCACCACAAGCAGATAGACTTTTTCATTTGAGGCAAAGCGTTTCAGGGCACGGATCTCCGACTTATCAAGCAGTTCGGAACATCCGCCGAAAACAATCTCCGTGCTTGCGTTTTTTACGATACAGACCGAATGATCCGTGCATTCCAGCCAGTAAGGCTTTGTCTTATTGCCGCTGCTCTGCATCTCCATATTGAACACGCCAAAGCCCGCCCCTGCAAACCTCATATCCTCCTGCGCCATAACCTCATGGATCCCGATGACCGGAATCCGGTCGAAACTCTCATAGTATTCCTCATCTTCATCATCGATGTCCTCAAGTTCAAATTCGACATCATCTTTTTCAAAATTGATCTTTTTTCTGTACTGCGCATCCTCATAGGTATCATTCAGATCATCATTATCAAATCCTTCCTCTTCGGCATAGATCCCGGCCAGATAGGCAACTGCGCGCAGGCCGTCTTCTTCCGTCGGCGCCGTGACGACATTATATCTGGTTTCCGAGAGTTTCAGCGTTTCCGGAAACGCTCCGTAAATGACCGCGCCTGTCTCGATATCATCCGTCAGCATCTGTTCCCCGAAATCAGCGGGGAGCTGCAGATAGGATACCTTCTGCTTATGGCCGCTGCCCAGATAACGGACCTTAAGATCGGGTCTGGTGATGTGAAACGTTTTCTTTTTTGCCATGTCTGTTTCCTCCTGAATTTATTAGTAGTTTATTGGTTCTGACTTTTCATACCGGGCTTTACACTACCATTCATTAGTAGTTTATTGGCTCCGGGATTTTCAAACCGGACTTTGCACTACCATTTATCAATAGTTTTCCGACTCCCTGATCATATCAAAAGGCCTGTCGCAATTTTGCGCCGGGATCGGATTCTTGTACGATACAGATTTACCTCCTTGTAAATCAATCTTAGCAAAACAAAAAACCGGCTTTCGGACACTTCTGTCCAAAAGCCGGCTTACGGTGTTTAAGAATGTCATTGGTTGGGTGTCATTGGGGACGGTTCTTTTGGTGTCATTGGGGACGGTTCTCTCTGACAACCTTGCAATACAGGTTGTCACAGAGAACCGTCCCCATCTGACACCGAACCGTCCCCACCTGACACCGAACCGTCCCCACCTGATACCGACACATGCGACACGTTCACGCGTTCATCAGCGCTATCATTTTCTCGATATCATATTCCCGGATCAGCTGCGCACCTTCAGGACAGTCTATATCCTTATCGGTCACGATCACTTCAGCCGCGGCGGGATCTGTGACGCGCTCTTTTGCCATCAACTCAAAGAATGAGGCAACATTGATCACATCCGTGACATGGAAATACTCTGTCACGAAATTCAGATCCGTTTCCCCTGCCACGCGGGCAAATATACTGCGCGCCATGTTCAGCCAGATGAAATCATTGGTCTGCAGATCCAGGCCGAACAGGAAGGCAAAGGTGCTGTCGCAGTTCACCAAAAAAGAGGACTTCACGGTTTTTGGCTCATAAACCTGACCGGAATCTTCCACGTCCCTGATCATATAACCGGCCTTGCAGAAGCACTCACAGAAGGGATCCAAGGAAAAAACATTGTCACAGAAGATCATGTACCTGATATCCGGGTACTGCTCTTTAAATGCGTCCAGATCGATATCAAAATACTCCGAGCCGCCGTTATAGCCGCTGGTCTCATCACCGGAATATGTAATGGCTGCAGACTGTTTCCCTGCCATGGTACGCCAGGAAAACTCAGTCCTTTTCCCGTTCTTATCGATACCGAACACAGACAGGTCAATATCATTGGTTTTTTCCCAATAGGTGAACGCCCTGAGCTTTTTGGCCTCAGGCATACGAAGTCTGCTGCCCCTTGTCAGAACACCGAAGCCTCCCTGCGCAGTGTTTTCCTGGATTGGAAGAGCATAGTTTACCATATCAGGATCTATATACACCTTACCGAGCCTGCCGGAAAGCAGGTTTTTCAGGTTCGCGCGCAGTTTTTCAGACAACATTTTTGCCTGTCCTTCGGAAATGACAGACCTTCTCTTCTGCTGTTCTTCCTCGGTCTCCCTATGGGTAACGAGCCTGTTGTACTTACTGAAGGCAAAGGTTCTCGGCGCAGCCTCGGACCTGTGCTGTGCATAGCGTATCAGAAGCTGCAAAAGAACGATCACGTTTTTCGTATCGATACAGTCTGCAACGAAAGCCATATCCTCCACTGTTTCGCAGCGGCTGATAATATAGTTTAAGTTACGAAGGATCGCTGCGGAGCCCTTCCCTTTCTCAAGCGCCTCTACTGCAGCGCGGATATTTTTCTGCGCCATGGCTTTTTCAAACTGCGCATAAACAGACTCGTTGCCATCGCTGCGCATGGCATCGGCAAAAGTCTTTCCTTCGGGTGTTTTGGATGTATAGTGGATATGATGCAAAAGACCGCACCAGAGCTGTTTTTTCTCATAGCAATTTCGCACATCACATCTGCCGGATGCGATGAGGCGGTCGATCAGTTTTTGCACGAACTTCCTGTCCTGATTTTTCAAGTTGAGTTTGCGGATGTTGATATTTTTATATTCGCGGTAGTTCAGTTCATCAACCGCTTTTATCACATCGGACAGGCTCAGAAAATCCGCCAGACTTAAGTTTCTGGTATCGATCAGAAGCCGGATGCAGGTGTTTTTGGACGCAATGCATTCAGGCATGAAGTCATGATCAGTCAAGAATGACTTCACTAAAAGATACTGAAAGTCGGAAAGCGGCCTGGTTCCCGCCAGAAGATTCGATACGATCTCCCCGATCATGGCAACTGCTTCTTCCTGCGTGATAATGCTGAACTCTAACGGTTTACTCGCACTCTCAGCAAAAGCAGCTCTTTCAAACTGCTCCTCGAACAGGGAATGACCGGGCTGTGAAAAATCACCGAGCCCGTATGTTCTGACATAATGCATCAGCTGGTCAAACAAGAGTTGTTCTTTGGTCAGCTCCCTGACCGTAGCCGGAAAACCTTTGTAAAAAGGCTCGGGCACATCTTCCCCAAGACGCCCGGAAATAAAAGGGATCATACTGCTCTGTGCAAGCTTCTGCCCCTTGATGATCCGGATGTTGAACAGACTGCCAATGGCAAAGAGCGCCTCAAACGCGCTCTCTTCGGATGACGCTGTTTCTGCTGTCGTAATTTCCGATGCGGTTTTCAGGCCACTTTCCGCAACCAATATGTGTTTGTCAAACAGATAGTTTTTATAAAGATCTTTCATGATAATTCCTTTCTAAATAACCGACAGTTTTCGGTCCCGTATTTTCATACGGGACTTTACACTGCCGCACTGATGATATTGCCGGATTATACAATCCCAAAATTCACTGAAGTAAATCCGGCTAGCTATCAGTGCCACCAAATATCTTGCCGCAATCAGGGCTTTTCAGCCCTCTCACATGTCTGCGAAGTAAGCGGCAATAGCTGTGGATAAACCGGCGGTATCGTCAGATTAAATCATCTGGTGTTCTGCCAATTAAACTACGGCTGCAAGCAGCCGGCGGGACTCGAACCTACACCACCAGATCCCCGAAGAAGTAAATCAGACTAGCTGCCGGTTGTTACTAATAACATAATACATAAAACTTCATTTGTCATGAACCATTGGTTGTTTTTTCATATTTTTTTATTTCAGACAGAAATCATGAAACTTATATCTCCGGTATAATTCATATGCCTCCGGCGTAAGGATCATTTTGAGCTGTTCATCCCTGTTCAACAATTCATGACTGACACCGATCACCTCTCCGCAACGCAGATGCTGCTGCGTTGTAACCACCAAAGACTCTAAGAGCCCGAACGGAATACGCTTTTCATAAAGACTGCCAAGACCTCCATTCCACAAAACCAGTTCATCGCCCTGCATATATGCAATTTCCACCATAGGTTCTGTTTCGTACTTATCCGTTACAAGCTTATATCTCATTTTCGAATGAAAGTATCCCTCTCCCGGAATAAGCTCCTTTGCATCTTTAGGAATAACAGGCAGTTCCCCATAGCTTCCCTTCTCTGCGACGGCCATTTCTTTCAGCCTGGGCAAATGCTCTTTTCCGAAAGCGATATACTTCACATATTCCACACATTCCACCTCATGATCCTCCACAAATTCCGCATCATTCTTCCTACAGCATAAAACTCCGATCCCATCACATGCCGGCAGCTGCTCAAATTCCACAGTCGACAGCCTCGGGAGCACAACCGGATACGAAACACCGGGGAATTCTCTTCTTCTCGGATCATGCACAAAGTAAATGCCCTCCTCGATTTTTTCACAGATCAGGTTACCAAGGGCAATTCTTCTGTCATCATCCTCCGCGGGTCTGATCCACTGAAATGCTCTCCGCTTCGGCCTTGGCATAAACTCAAAATTATCCTCATAAACATATTGCCTGTCTCTGAAAACGAACTGAGCGTTTCGAATGAGCGAATAGTCCCAGAACCTGTCAATATGCTCTGCCAGCAGCGGCGCAATTTCTTTCATGAATGCATGCTGTTCGTATTCACAGTCTACGAAAGGATCGTCTTCATATGGTGTCAGGATTTCCCCCAGATAGAACTGCCCGTAACGTGGCGCGCATGCGTAATACACCTGAAAACCATCTGCGTCTTCATCCACGATCAGACATACCTCCGGATATTCCATCAAAAGGGCTTCTGCTTCACTTTTGCTGAGCCAAAACGAAGGGCTTGCTTCATAAAGACCGCCTTCGATATGACTGAAAAGATGATCATAGAGCCGGTCTGTTTCCGGATACTCGCAGCAAAACGGCTCAAGCGTCATATCCTGAAAGATGTCCTCCTTCACAGCCTCATCCTTTGTTGCATTCTCTTCCAAACCAAAAATGTAATCCATACTTTTCTCCCTTCTTGACTTTTTTTCAGTTCCAGTTTTCCATATCGACTTTTCGCTGTTAACTGATTCGTGTTTTCCGGTTCCTTGTATATCTATCTTAGCAAAGTAAAAAACCGGCTTTCGGACACTTCTGTCCAAAAACCGGTTTGCGGTGTTTATGGGTGTCAATGGGGACGGTTCTTTTTGACACCGAACCGTCCCTATTGATACCCTTAGCCAAACATTTTTTCAAACGCCGGATAATTACGATCAGGCGGAACTGCAAATATGACTTTTTTTACTTTTGTATCACTGAAATATTCCTTAAAAAAGGCAGCCACCATTTCCGGCTTTTGGGCAAAAACTCCACATCCAAACGCTCCCGCAATCAATACATCCACGTTTTCACTGTCACAAATATCCCTTATAAACCGGATTCTGTCCTTCAGCGCCGCCTCGTTATCTTTCTCACTGAACCTTCCGTCTTTCAGCAGCATAGAACGGTTAGGCGCAGCACAGGTTATAACGTCTGCCATCACATGCGTTCTGTCATCACCATTGAAAAAAAAGACATTCTGAGAATACAGCGCCCTATTTTTGTATAATCCCCTGTTATAGTTGGCTTCATTCCATTCATAGTAACCCTGAAACTCCTGAAGCACATTATAAAGAAATGAGGCATGGCAGATTGCTTCTTCCTGCGCCATCGCTCCTTTCAGAAATCCTCCCCCCGCATGCCTGTAACTGGCAAAATTCAACACAGCCGTCTTTTCTTTTCCGGCATTTCTCATAACACTTTCTTGCGTATACGATTGTTCAAGAAAAAATTCGGCTCCGCTTCCAGCCGGCTCTTTTCTCATAAAATCTGTTCCGTATAAACGGGTCCCTTCTATACTCCTTTGAATTTCCTCGGAATATGACCTATCCATAACTTCCGTATGTTTTTGTGCTTTTTCTTTTAACTGTTCTCTTTTCAATGCTCTTTCCTCCCACCATTCTATTTCTTTTTTTGACGTTCCTCTAATAGATACACTCCCTTCGTTCCATAACATAATCCTTCTTTGTCAGATCAAAAAGATATAGATAACCATAGCCCATCTGCAAATCCCAGGCCGCATCATCGAACTCCGCGTCCGCAAAATTATAATGGAACTGCAGTTTCAGTTTTGTGCCTTCCCTATCTACAAGATCCTTCTCGTTTATTTCTCTTGCGCAGGCTACAAGCACCCTTGTATATTGCCTGGAAAGCTGCCTGTCCCTTACCGGTTTTTCCCACCAGCAATACCGCGTCCTTAAAAAACCGCCGTCATCATCAGAAGTATACAAAACATAATGATAAAAATCGTTTGTCTCCGGTGTGATGATATCCGACACACATTTGATCAATTCATATAAAGTCATCTTGCCTCCTTATCTGGTGTCATTGGGTTGGTGTCATTGGGGACGGTTCTCTCTGACAACCTTGCAATACAGGTTGTCACAGAGAACCGTCCCCATCTGACACCGAACCGTCCCTGTTGACACCGAACCGTCCCTATTGACACCCTCCACTGTTCCTTACAATTATAGACCGGATTCTGTCCGATGTCATGAAACCTGCGGTTTACTCATCCCTTAAACTCTTCAGTTCCTGTAAAAAGTCCCTGAATAACATCAGGACACCATGAACGATCCTGTCAATAATAAATACGATACAGGCGACAGAAAGCAATACCATTGCCACCGAACCGTTCATGTAGAAAAGATCATAAAGCTCCATAATCTGTCCCTCCTCGGCTTTTTTTCTGAAACTATCTTAACTCTACCACAATCAAAAAAGGCCATTTCGGACAGATCTGTCCAAAGTTGTCACTGGGTTGTCACTGGGGACGGTTCTTTTTGACACCCTTTGTTGCTTTCTGAACAACACCTCTGTTAATGCCGGTCAGCCTAGCAATCTGGCGCACTGACATCCCCGCAGTTTTCAGTTTTCGCAAAGAATCATCCCGAGACTTGACATCCATTTTCTGTAAAGCCATTCCGGAATCATGGCCAAGAACCGCCTGCAGTTTCTTTTTTGCCCATTCATCATCTCTCTTAAACTCATATTCCATACAGATATCATCCGTGGGTGTCGAAACATACGCCCGAAAAGCCGACTCGTCCCGGAATAACTCTTTGATCAAGTTTTGTTCAATAAAGGAATCGCTTGAATAGTACAATGAAAAACTACTCCACCGGTATTTGTCCGCCTTGCATATCCCGGCATTCGTGGGGTTGCGCAGAATATAACGA
>JAEEGL016472306.1_pt1 | contig 11255 bp, 10 predicted proteins | sample 9134231 | NCBI WGS metagenome assembly JAEEGL01 (sample SAMN16246548, study PRJNA631951) | gut metagenome | biome: gut microbiome; feature: rumen; material: fiber-attached | host: Bos | place: Iran: Karaj | collected 2018-10
AGTGGATTGGGAATGGTTGCAGGGAGTACTGAAAAAGTATGGGATGGAGAAGATGTTTGATGTTATGAATGTCATTTGTGTGGAAGACTTGGGGTTTAATTTAGTTGAGAGTTTAGGGTTTAGCGTTCGCTCATCAAGCTCGCGGGCCGAAGCGGAGAGTCAGTTGAAAAGTGTAGAGTTTATAAAGTTGAAAGGAAGGGTGTTGAGTGATATAATAGAACCAGAAATTAACAAAAAGTCTCCTAAGCACGTTTGGAAGCGAGTACCATTCAAATATCGTAGATGGAAAGCCAATGCATGGAAACACGAATTGTGCTTCAATGACAGTATGAGTAGTGCTTTCTGGGCAGGAGTAAAGAATCATTTGATGAAACCGGCATCGATTTAGTTTACAATTTACAATTGATAATTGATAGTTATGGAAAAAGATATCGTTGCCCGTTTAAGGGAATTTATGGATATGAAGCTAAGTCCTGCTCGATGGACTTTGGATGTATCACACCTGAGTACGTGCATCGTATGTGGGGAGGAACGGTGAAGCTGGAGGAGATAGAGAAAGCTATGGCTGAAATCAAAAAACAATAACGTGTATGCTTATCGATGATAATGTATTAGACGATCTTTCGGCACAAGCAAAGGCTTCGCCACGGTTGAGGATGAACCTGAACTTCCACGAAAGTTTGGAAGACAAGTGCCATCGCTTTTTGAATGCCGTGGAACCTGGGGCTGATATTCCTATCCATCATCATCCAACAAAGGAAGAGTCTTTTATCCTGCTGAGAGGCAAAGTGCGGGTGACAACTTACAATGACAATGCTTCGATAATCGAAAGCGTTGTTCTCAACCCATCTGAAGGCAGCTATGGAGTTAACATTGGCAAGAACGTGTGGCATACGATAGAGGCATTGGAATCGAGCGTGATTTTCGAGTGCAAGGAAGGCCCGTTTGTGCCGCATGAAGAAGAAGGGATTTTAGAAATAGACAAATGAAATAATTGAATAACAACAAGAATTATATACCAATGAAAAAAGTAATGCTCGTTTTCGGAACGCGTCCCGAGGCCATCAAGATGTGCCCGCTGGTGAAGGAGTTCCAGAAGTATCCGAAGGATTTTGAAACCATTGTGTGTGTAACGGGCCAACATCGTGAGATGCTCGACCAGGTGCTGCGCATTTTTGAGGTAACGCCCGACTATGACCTTAACATTATGAAGCAGGGGCAAGACCTCTACGACGTGACTGCCCGTGTGCTGACAGGCATGAGGGATGTGTTTGCCCAGTGCAAGCCCGATGTGGTGTTGGTGCATGGCGACACCACTACCTCCACTGCCGCTGCATTGGCTGCTTTCTATCAGCAGATTCCTGTGGGTCACGTGGAGGCTGGTTTAAGAACCCACAACATCTATAGCCCCTGGCCTGAGGAGATGAACCGCCAGATTACAGGCAGAATCGCCACCTACAACTTCTCGCCCACACCATTGAGCGAGAGCAACCTGAAAGATGAGAAAGCCCAAGGCCAAATCTTCGTGACGGGCAACACGGTGATCGATGCATTGCACATGGTAGTCAATAAGCTCAACAACGATCCTGCCTTGGCAGCAGAACAAGAAAAAGTTCTACTTGATGCAGGATACGATGTTTCGCGTTTAAAGGTTCAAGGTTCAAGAGTTCAAGGTCGCAAGCTGGTGCTGATCACTGGTCATCGTCGCGAGAACTTTGGTGACGGCTTCATTAGCATGGTAACAGCTATGAAGGATTTGAGCGAGAAATATCCTGATGTGGACTTTGTCTATCCCATGCACCTCAACCCCAACGTGCGTAAGCCCATACACGAGGTGTTTGGTGAGGATTTGACCGTCTATAAGAATTTCTTCTTCATTGAGCCGCTCCAGTATTTGGAATTTGTCTATTTGATGGAGAAATCGACTGTTGTCCTTACCGACTCAGGCGGCATCCAAGAGGAAGCCCCAGGCTTGGGCAAGCCTGTTCTCGTGATGCGCGACACTACCGAAAGACCCGAAGCCTTGAAGAGCGGCACTGTACATTTGGTTGGCACCAATCACGACCTCATTGTCAATGAAGTCAGCACTCTCCTTGATGATGCCGCTGCCTATGAGCGTATGAGCAAGGCTGTAAATCCTTACGGTGATGGCAAAGCCTGCTCCCGCATCGTGAAAGCTATTAATGGTGAAGAAATTGACAGATACGAAATATAATAAACATTTAAATTGATAAACAATGATTAACGTTATTGGACTGGGCTACATCGGTTTGCCCACTGCTTTGATGATGGCTTCGCACGGTGTCGAGGTCATTGGTACTGATTACAACAAAGAACTGGTTGCCACCCTTAATGCTGGCAAGACTACCTTCAAAGAAGACGGTCTGGATGAACTGTTCCAAGCTGCTCTTGCAAAAGGTATTAAGTTCACCACCGAGTATCAGAAGACGGATATGTACATCGTGAGTGTGCCTACGCCTTACGACAAGTTCTCGAAGAAGGTGGACGCTTGCTACGTGGTGGCAGCCGTGAAGGAAGTGATGAAGGTGTGCCCCAAGGGTGCAACAGTGGTTGTTGAATCTACTGTCAGCCCAGGAACTATCGATAAGTATGTGCGTCCCGTGATAGAGGCAAATGGCTTCAAGATTGGAGAGGACATCAACCTGGTTCACGCCCCCGAGCGTATCATCCCGGGCAACATGGTGTATGAGCTGCTGCACAACAATCGCACCATCGGTGCTGATAGCCGTGAGATTGGTGAGAAGGTGAAGAAATATTATGCAAGCTTCTGCCAAGGTGAAATCGTGGTTACCGACATCCGCACCGCTGAAATGACCAAGGTGGTGGAGAATACCTACCGTGCCGTCAACATCGCCTTCGCCAACGAATTGAGCCGCATCTGCCGTCACGACAATATGGACGTGTATGAAATCATCAAGATTTGCAACATGCACCCGCGTGTCAATATTTTGCAGCCTGGTCCTGGCGTGGGCGGTCATTGCATCTCGGTTGACCCGTGGTTCTTGGTGGGCGACTATCCTCAACTGGCCAAGGTGATTGATGAATCAATGAAGACCAACGACTACCAGCCCGTCTTTGTGCTTGAGCGCATCCACGAGATTATGGAAGAACACCATATTACCGACAACCGCCGCGTGGGTTTGTATGGCATCACCTACAAAGAGAATGTGGATGACGTGCGCGAGAGCCCGACTCTCCAGATGCTCGACATCCAGGAGCGTCACCTCGCCCGTCCTTTGAAGAGCTTCGACCCCTTCTTCACTGAAAAGGAAATTGTTCCGAACCAGATTTTGGACTTTGACCAATTCCTCAGCGAAGTGGACATGGTGGTCATCATGGTGAAGCATGATCACATCAAGCAGAATTGGGACAAACTGAAAGGTAAAGTGATTCTGGATTGCCATAATATTTGTCCGTTAGAAGGTGTTTATCACATCTAAATTTAGGTAATACCAAGGGGATGTTGCCAATAAAGGCGCATCCCCTTTGCCGAATTGCCAATGGTTTAATAAAGTGATGAAGGGGTTTTTGAAAGGCGTTTGGCAGTTTTGCAGCTATTTCTTTTGGCCGAGGTGGAAGTGAGTAATAAATATTTCAATATGGAATTCATTATTAGTATTGTAACAGAGAAGCATAATCCAACATTGTCAATCAAATCAGATAATGACGATTCAATGTTATTTATGATTCAATTAATAGGGGTATTTGCTGATGAGGTCACGCTGGAAAAAGGTCTTTGCATTAAAGGCAGGACTTATCAACAGAAAAATGAAAAACTCTTGTCAGATTTGCGTACTATTATCCAAAACAATGGAAATTATAACCAGTTATGGCAGTTCTATGGTATATTATCAGAGCTGGAAGATGGTGAGTATTTTGCTATTGCGACAAAGGTTATGGACGATGGTGAGTACGCAAGAATTAAAGATGATTTACTCCACTTGAATCACCCCGACTATGAAGACTTATTAAAATTTAAGGACGAGTTTTGTTCTGGCATAGTTGAGAATTATAATTTTGTGCATTACGAGAATGGTAAAAAACAGGTAACAATAGGTGAATCAGATAAAAGCAAACGTATATGCCGTTATTGTGGCAAGAAAATGCCTGACGTGACTTTCGCGAAAGTTGCGCATACTATCTCGGAAGGGTTGGGAAACAAGTCAATCATCACTAATGATGAATGTGACTCATGTAACGAAAACTTGGGAAGAAACATAGAACAGGACTTGATAACCTACCTTTCGCCGTTGCGGACGTTTATGTCAATCAACGGCAAACATGGGAAATCAAAGATTAAGGACGACAGTTTTGCATTGTATGAATCAGCTCCCAAATCACTACGTTTTGATTTGATGGATAAAGAAAATCCTGATTTGAAACATTGGTCGTTTCAACAAGAAGGTGATAACTTTAAAGTCTCATTTACCCATCCTCAGAAAATAAACCCTCAAGATGTTTATCGTACCGTGGCGAAATATGCTATTGGCGTGATGAGCGATACTGAATTGCTTCATTTCAAAGACACAATATTATGGATAAGGAGTGAAAAATCCGCCAGAGATTTGCCAAGGCTTTGTTTCTTCCTTGATAATGATCCATTGAAGGATAACAAACCATGCATTACGGTATTTTTTAGGAAGAACGACGATAAGACACTGCCATATTCATTTGTGGAGTTGCAAGTGTCGGGTGTTGTTATATTCGCCATCATTCCTTTCTGTGACCAGGATGAACAAACGTTTTCGGACAAACAAGATTGGGACCATACAATGGATGTCCTTAAGATTTACAGAAAGATGCCTTGGCTGAAAATTCTTACCCCCAACCAAGACGAGGCTATTCGGATTACCTACAATTTTGATTTTAATAAGAGAGCAGAAGGGGTGTTTTAAAGAAATACTGAAGCTATATGAGTTTGATGCTGCCTGCTTTGCAAAAATTCTATAGTGCGCTGAAGCAATTGAAGCAATTCTCGGTAGAGAATGACTTCTATGACAACGTTGCATGTATTGATACTTTTCTTACAGAGTATCGAAGTGTTACATTTGCGTTGCAAAAGTCATTGGGCAGAAAGGATGATCCAGTTTACATAAAAAACCGAGATATTTATCTGAGGGGAGATAAAATTCTTTCAGATTGGCTTATTGACCAAAGGAATATCGTTGACCACGAACATCCTTTTAGCCTAAAAAAGGAATTGCGTGTTGTGATTTATGATTTTGGGAATGCCGTTATATTCCAACAATATGAGCAGAAAGTAGATAATGATGAACCTGTTGGTGATTATTTACAGACAATCAAAGACGCTATCAAAAATATTCAAATCAATGAGATCAATTTCTCAGCACAATTCCTTTTTGTCAATGATGAAGATGCTGATGAAAAGAATATCTTTGATTTTATTGAACGAGGGGTGTTGGTCATGTGGCAATTCCTACATGCCATGAAAGTGGATCTTAAGGATGAGTCGGATGTGGCAAATGAGTTGATGGGCAGGATTGACAGGCTTGTTCACGAAATGCCAAAACGATGGATAATTGACGCATTGGATTATTGCTATTACAAATCGACAGAGTATTTTGATAGAGGTGCATCTTTGACGATGGCACTGCCTGAAATAAGGCTGCCTAAAGCAATGTTCATGTCGCAGGTGAAAAATTTGACTTCTACTACTGAGACTTTCTATGATGCATTTATCTATTTTCACACGTATGCCTACATTGAACAACAACATCATATACTCAGCACATTCTTCATAGAATACAAAGACGAAACCTGTCAGATGTTGGCTTTCACGGCTTCTATTAGAACTACAATGTATCGCTATGTCAATAGGGTGGCAAAGTTGGTTGAACGAGGGGATGTGACTAATGTATATCTGGTAACAGAAACAGTTGGATATGGCATAAATTTGAATGATAACCCTGCATTTGCCCAATTTAGCTATGAAGAAAAAAAGGCATATCGGAGAAAGACCTACTTGACCTTTTATAACGTTTCTTCCAATGGCAAGGTTGATCCGTTTATGATGGATGCCGATGATTTGGTGGACAGGTTATCTGTGAGTGCGGTGATGAGCAAAGTAAAGGCAACAGAACAGCCACTTCAATTTAGCATAATGCTTACACCTATAGTGAGAGCGTTTAAGAAAAAACAAGCCAATGGTTAAAAGACAAGAGATAGGATGAGACGTTCATTATCCGAAATATTCCCAGTGCCATCTTCCCACAAAGTGGGCATGAAGCGTGTTCTGATGGCAGCAGAGGAAAGCGGATGCGGGATAACGCAGATTGCTGTTACAGACTTGAAAGCTGGAGAGGTGGCGGAGGCGCATTGCCACGCTGATATGATGGAGGGGTTTTATGTGATGAGTGGGGTGTTGGATATGATGCTGGATGGTGAGGTGGAGCATTGCACGGAGGGGGATTTTGTGTGGGTGGAGTGCGGAACGAGCCACGAGTTGCACGCGAAAACGGATGTTAGAGTTATGACCATTGGATGTGAAGTTGGAATATCAAATATAGTACGATTGTAAACAAATAGGCTGTATGCGTCAAAGTCTGAAAAACCTATTGCAACAATCAATAATTCTTCAATATAGGCTGCCGTGCCAATCTAATGGCGTTGATATTCCTCGTGCACATATTAGTACGGGAAATGATGACTGCTTACGACAGATTGGTTCTAACGATGATATTGCAAAGCTTATTTACAACGGTATCGTAGAATATGCCTATAATGATCAGGATATAACTGTAGATAAATTGGACAATCTCCAATTGAGGGCTTTGCAAAGCAAGTTGAAATATAATCCAACGGCAACAGAGGCAATCCAATTAGGCTATGGTTTTCATGGTGAGGTTATGTTACACCTGCTATTGGAGCATTTTTACCATGCAGGTAAATGTATTGCGAGAGGATATATGTTTTCTGCTTTGGAAAATGCGGAGACAAAAGGCTACGATTCATACTTGATGGTGGAAGAAGCCGGATTGCTGTGTCTCTATTTTGGAGAAGTGAAATTTTATATCGATGGATATAAAAAATCTTTAGCGGCAATTTTTGAGAATATAGACAAGGCATTATCTGATGATTACCTCAATAGAAACTTTGTGGCAATGGATAATCAGTATGATCATGTTTCTCCTGATAGTAGAATACCGGTAATTATTGATGAGTGGAGAGACAATCCTCTTATTAATATGGCTGTATGTGCTCGCAACTATGGCCTCCACCTTGTATATCCTATGCTGATAATATTTGATGACAATGCAAACTCTTTTGATGAACTCATTTTGGAAGTCATTAAGCATATAAAAGGTAAATACGGAGCAATAAGCCCATCTCTGACCATACCTCACACACTCTTCTTTATGTTTTTGTCGGTAGCTAACAGTAGAGAAATAAAAAAACAAGTTCTGCAATGGATAAGTCAAAGGCAGCCGCTGATGCCATAAGGTCAATCAATAGAGCAAAAGCTAATGCATCGTTACGCCCAGAGATGATAATGGCCGTGTGTGATTATTTTGACATGATGAAGGATGAAACCCTTTCTCATGCTGATAAGCTTTTTATGCATTATCTTGCCAATAAGGCTGGTTTACCTCAATACTATTATCCTATGCTGAAAGTGGGTGAAACCATCGATGGAGAGGTTGGATTGCAGACCTTTGCTAATTATGTAAATGAGAGTAGCTTGTTGGTGGGAGATAATGTCATGCTTCATCGCTATCAAAAAGATATGCTTGACAGATTTGAGATTGGCCATAAAAACCGTTATTTCCTTAGTGCTACAACATCTTTCGGAAAAACATTTCTGGTGTATGAGGTGATAAGGAAAATGTCTTACATAAACATAGCCCTAATCTTTCCTACCATATCACTCCTGTCAGAGAATCTTTTTAAAATCCATACAAATGCTGATTATAGTTGGCTGAAGAATAGTTATTCAATCCATACGTTAAGCGATGTCCAACAACTGGGTGAGAGGAATGTCTTCATCTATACACCTGAACGATACTTGTCGTTTCTTGATAAAAATATTGGAGTAAATCTTGATTTTGTATTTGTTGATGAGGTTTATAAGCTTGACAACGGATACATCATAGATGAGGTGGCACAGGAAAATGAAAGAGATGTGGCGTATCGTTTGGCTTTAAATGAATTATTGAGAAGTGAGAGCACAGATGCGCTACTTGTTGGTCCTTACATTGTTCTTCCTCAGGAGAATAACACTGTTCAGTCTTCGTTTAAGGCTTTCCTAAACCACTATGGTTTTGAGATTGCTGATTATAACAGATATGATATAGTAAGAAAGGTTGAAATCCCGATTAAGTCTGCCAAGCAGGTATTTGTAGAGGAGGGCTTTTCATTATCGTTTGTTGGGAAAAACAAAACAGACCGCTTGGTTGAACTCGTCAAGCAATTGTTGAACAGGAACGAAAATGCCATTATTTATTGCAGTACAAAACCTAAAACAGAGGAGTGGGCAAAAACCCTGATAGATGCACCTCATGTTTTGGCGAGTGTGAATGATGAACGTCTTACAACCCTTACAAATCATTTGGAAAGCCTTTTTGCCGATAGGAAAGGGGCCCAATGGATAGTTACAAAAGCCTTGAAGAGGGGTGTGGGTATTCATCATGGTTTAGTTCCTAAGTATATTCAACAAGAAATTATTAACCTTTTCAATATTGGAGTTCTGAAAGTATTGATATGTACAACAACCATTACCGAAGGGGTGAATACAACAGCAAAAAATATGGTTGTTTTGTCTGGAAAAAAAGGGACTAAAGACTTGAAAAAGTTTGATGCCCAGAATATAGAAGGCAGGGCGGGGCGTTTCATGAAACACTATCAGGGCAGGGTGTTTATTATGAACAGTGACTTTACAAAGTGTATGCAATCTGAAGATGAACCAATACGTCATCGATTATATGAGTTGGGTGAAGACAAACAAGACATTGATATACTTTTGATGGAACCTCGTTATCTTACCCAAAACCAAAGGGAGAGAAAGCAAAGACTTGAGGATATGAAAGAGCGACAATTGATGCCTGAAACTTGTTTTGACTCCTTTAAGACTGTTTCGTATGATGACAAGATGTATCTATACAACACGATTGTTCGCTACTCAGATGCCGATCATGAAAAAATAAGAGAACTTATAAGACAATTTGTTGGTCAAAAAAGAACAACAAGAGACGGATTAGAGCTAATTTGCAGAACCATTAAGCCAATAGTCAAAAATGAAAAGTTGAGATTTTTGATTGAAAATGGAGCACCCGATAAAGGACATTGTTATTTGGTGGGAATGATTGGGGCGTTTGTGGCAAATGGTTTTGCGGGGTCTGTGAACTATTATATTAAACAAGGTCAAGATGTTGACAAGGGTGTGCGCAAGGCATCTGAATTTGTCTTTAATACGCTGAAGTATCAAGTTGTGAAATATTTTGGCCTGTTCAATATGATTTATAAAAATTGTTTGGCTGCCATGCGAGGATGTGGAGTGGATGATGTAAGTGGCATAGAGGCACTACTTCTCAGAATGGAATATAATGCTGATACTTTGTTGGGTAGAAAAGCCAGTGATATAGGAGCATCATTTGATGTTGTGAAATACTACGACACAATGGAACGTGAGCCTGATAATCAATTTAAGATACAGCAGGCCTATAATAAATTGGATGATTTTGAGAAGTATAATGTTAGAAAAATAAACCAAATACTATAAGTTTTGAAAATGATATATTTAGGGGTGATATCCTGAGATGATAAAAGTGCAATCAATTCAAAATAAGATATATGTTCAATTTAGACAAGTTTATAGCTGACAGCGTGACGTTCCGTCCTGCCAGCATGTTTGAGCCCGATATTCAGGCGAATGCTGAAACTTTAACTCGTGAGATAAAAGGCAAGAAGGTGTGCGTCATAGGCGGGGCTGGCTCGATAGGTTCCAGCTTCATCAAGGCCGTGCTGCGCTTTGAGCCTAAGAGCGTGGTGGTGGTTGACCTCAACGAGAACGGCTTGGCCGAGCTGGTGCGCGATGTGCGCTCCACCCAAGGCCTCTATGTGCCTGATGAGTTCCGCTGTTACACCCTCAACTTTGCCGACCCCATCTTCGAGCGCATCTTCCGTGAGGAGCAGGGCTTCTACATCGTGGCCAACTTCTCAGCCCACAAGCACGTGCGCAGTGAGAAAGATCGCTACAGCGTGCAGGCTCTCATCGAGAACAATGACATCAAGGCCAAGCGCCTGATGGACTTGCTGACGGTCTATCCCCCGAAGCACTTCTTCTGCGTTTCGACCGACAAGGCCGCCAACCCCGTGAACATCATGGGCGCCTCGAAGCGCATCATGGAAGATCTGGTGATGGCCTACAATAAATATTTCAAAGTGACCACCGCCCGCTTCGCGAACGTGGCCTTCAGCAACGGCTCCCTGCCCGACGGCTGGATTCACCGCCTGCAGAAGAAGCAGCCGCTGGTGGCACCGAGCGACGTGAAGCGTTATTTCGTGTCGCCCCAGGAGAGCGGCCAAATCTGCATGCTCGCCTGCATCCTCGGCAACGGTGGTGAGGTGTTCTTCCCCAAGCTGGGCGAAGACCAGATGCTCACCTTCTCGGCCATTTGCGATGAGTTCGTAAAGGCCGAAGGCTTCGAGAAGAAGCAATGTGCTAATGATGCGGAGGCGGTTGCTTACGCATCTAATATGGGCTATGATAGCTCGACCTATCCCGTGGTTTACTTCGGCTCGGATACGACAGGTGAGAAAGCCTACGAAGAGTTCTACGTGCCAGGCGAGAAGATCGACATGCAGCGCTTCCAAGCCCTTGGTGTGGTGGAGCAAACCACCCGTCACGACATGGAGGAGGTAAACGGCTTCTTCACCAAACTGGAATCCCTCTTCGCCAATCCCGACTTCACAAAGGCTCAGGTGGTAGAAGCCATCAAAGAGTTCATCCCGAACTTTGAGCATGAAGAGAAGGGGAAGAACCTCGACCAGAAGATGTGATTTTTTGGTCACACAGATATCACAGATAACACAGAAATATCTTTACATAATTATCAGGACAACAATTAAATCTTATTTATATCATGAAGAGAGCTTTAATTACTGGAGTTACGGGTCAAGATGGCTCGTATTTGTCAGAATTTTTATTGGAAAAAGGTTACGACGTGCATGGTATCATCCGTCGTAGTTCGGTCGATTTCCGTGAGCGCATCGCCCAC
>JAEEGL010008403.1_pt1 | contig 11254 bp, 8 predicted proteins | sample 9134231 | NCBI WGS metagenome assembly JAEEGL01 (sample SAMN16246548, study PRJNA631951) | gut metagenome | biome: gut microbiome; feature: rumen; material: fiber-attached | host: Bos | place: Iran: Karaj | collected 2018-10
CTGCAATGCGCAGTGTGTGTCTTCCGCCGCGCGGTCCACCGCGCGGCGCGCACTCGCATTGCGCTGTCCGGTTTCCAAGGAGCTCGACGCCCTCTTCAGGCGACGAGTCATTAATTTACCACCCTTTTCACGTTCCGCAAGTCGGTTGCCCGTTTTTTTTGGCTTTTTTTGGAAAAAAGTTGTTTTTTTTCAATTTTAAGGGGCATTGACGGCATAAAACCGTCAATGCCCCAATTGTCTTAGTCCAATAAATAAAGGCGCTCTATTTCTCAAAGACAACAACAGAGTAGCCTTGGATACGTGGAATAGTCACGCTGGCATAGCCGTCCTCGACTTTGAGTTCCAATGGTGTGCGGTCTGGCGCGAGGTAGGCGCGGCTGTACTTGACACCGTCCATACGAAGCATCACCTTTTGATTCTCAACAATCATCGGCTCCTCAATCATATTGACACCTTTTCCACGGCTTTCGGGCACATAAGTCAAAAGATAGACCATTCGACGTTCTGGCTGTTCCGTGACTGTGGCGCGAACAAACGACGGTGCCGCTGGGGTCTTGAGAAGCGGACGCGGCAGCAGCCTGTCAAGAAGGACCTTGAGAATCTGGCGCAATGGCAGGTTTGCAGAGTCGTAATATGATTTGAATATAGGATGCGAGACATAGCCGACTTGTCCATTGCAAGTGATTGCGGGGCGGCCAGTGTCACGGTCAGGCGGAAGATAGACAAAGCCATGTTCGCCATCCCAATGCTGGTTGTAATATGGCGCGCATATAGTACCGAGAACGTCAGCACTGTCATCTGCACTGACCTCAACCCCCTTGCAGTACAAGTTCATCGGCATGTCCGGGAATTCGCCTGCAATGGCACGTCCCGCGGTAAGGAAAGCGGGGTCGAAATCATCGTCCTTGATATATTTCACGCCCCATTCATTGAACGCAAAACTCTTTGTCTCCGAATCCAATCCTGACCATGCAGATGCGACAACCTTCCCACCCTTGTCCAGATGGGCGCGAATGCGTTTCTTGAACTCATCGGTTGCGGGAACAAAGTCTGGAAGGACAATGACATCATACTTGTCCCATGAAGCATAGTAAGAAGGTATGTCAAACTGCTGCTTAAGTTCGCAAAGCAGTCTGGTGCCACCGCGCACAGAGTCAAAACTACGCTCGAACACAGGCCACTTCTTCGGAGAACGCATGTCATAGCCTGGATATGGATAAATCATGGGCATTGCGATTTCAGTGACAGGCGTGGCGCCGTCGATCCATGGGTCGAGTTTCTGCAGGCGCCTATATATTTTGGTATCAAGGTCGGCAACAGCGCGGTTGATGTCGCCGCGCGGATGGAAATGGTCGCCGATGGTGGTGGCGAGGCCGTTTGCGATGCCGTATATGCAGTCGTACTCCAGACTCGGCTCCGTGCGGATGCCGCCGAAGTCGCCCCACGACTTGTGGAAGCGTCCTGTCATGTTGAGGACGGGCTTGCCTAAAGTGCGCAGATAGCGTGCGCCGAACGGCAGGCACTCGTAGCCCCAGCCGCCTGTAGGCAGACATTCGAATTCAAGGTATGAGCCAACCTCGGCCTGGGCTTCGAACCCGATGCCGTTGAAGTAGAGCATCACGTCTGGTTTCACTGAACGCGCCCCTTCCGAGATGCGCTTGGCCATCTTGAGCATCTTGCGATGATTGTAGGCCTCAACCTGCTCGACATCCTCTATGTCAATGCCCTCTTTCTTCATGTCTTCCACGCAGTCAAGGCAGTAGCATGGCTGTGTATGGAAGCAGTCAAGGAACATGCCATCGACTCCGCAGTGAGTTATTGTCTCCTTGACCATGTTGACAAGATGGTCACCGTAACCTGTGTTATAGCACATCTGACGGAAGAAGCTGTTCAATCTGTCGGGGTGATAGATTTCGCCATTTCCTGTCATGACAAGCCATTCGCGGTGATGGAGCCCCTCGTCGTGGCTAAGACCAGCGTTCATATAGGCGGTGAACTTAATGCCGCGCTTGTGACATTCGGAGACGAACTTCGGGAGCAGGTCGTATGTCAGGGCAGGATGGCGCGTGCCTATTTCAGTATTATAATATGCAGTACCCAGATTGCATCGTGACGGGAAGACCACATACTGCACTCCTGCTTCGGCGAAGCGGTCGGCAATAGCCTCAAGATCGAAGCCTTTCCCGACATCGGGATTCGCAGGCATAGTGTGAAAATCAAAGAAGAGGCACCATTTTGGGAAATCAGACATTGTTTATTCCTTTTGGTAATTTAGAGTTGGACTTTTGAATTGCTAAACGATTTTTTGCAAACACAGGTTAATTTAAACGCTGCTTATCAAAACGCAAACCGCAAAAGCAATCAAATAGGTGCAGAAGGAAACAAAAAACAAAGACTGTGAAAACCACTGGACCTCTTTTATTCAACCTTGCCCCCTTGAATGGCCACTCATTTGTGTCATCCATTTGCCTTCCCGCATCGGCCACGGCATGACACCAGCCCCAATGGGACTCAAGAACGGCCTGTCCCCTGCCCTCCGCTCATATCTTTCATTGGACTATTCCTGCGCCTTTGGAGGCGCCACCAGCATGTGGGACCTGGACCCTGCACTCGCTCAAAGCGATGCTCTGGACGCCATTTTCGAGACTATTCTCAAGCAGGGTGGCATGATTTTCCAGGGGAACATGACATCCGTTGAGGATCTGGAGAAGGCGGAGGAGCACCCTGAAGACTACCCTCCAATCATAGTGCGCGTAGGCGGTTTCTCCAGTTTCTTCCATTGCCTGACGCCTGCCGAACGCCACGAAATCGTCAAACGGGAACGTCATCGGAACATGTGAAGGCATACTAACAGAAAGCGCGCTGAAAACGCAGATGAGTGAACAAAGATGTAGATGCTTCTTGGACGCTCATGCCCTTCAGTAAGGGAGACAAAGGGTGGAATGAATGTTAAGCGTCATGAAATTGCATTTATATCTCAGGGCATCTTCTCCGTTTTAACATTTGAGTAAAGTTCAAATAGTTCCGACCAGGAGGCCGTGCCAGTGGTGCGGATTTTCTTAACGACAATGGAGGAGGCGCAACAGGCAAGAGCTGCCGCATCGTTCAAAGAAGCGCCTGCGGCAGTGGCACAGGCAAATGCCGCCAGAAAAGTATCGCCCGCGCCACAGATGTCCGTTTCACCTGTAACTGGAACTGCAGGAATATGAGTGGTGTCAGCTCCATTTGCAACTACGCAGCCGCGCTCACCAGCGGTAACGATGGCGGGACGCCCCGTATAGTTGGAAATTCTGGCAGCAAGGAGCAGAAGTCCCTTCACATCCCTTGGCACATCAATGCCAAAAGCTAGGCTTGCTTCCAGTTCATTGGGCTTGGCTATCACATTACAATACTCTTTAATATTGTGGCGACTATCGACGATAACCGTCATCCCAGCATGCCCCAACTGGCACACCTTGGCACGAATTGCCTTGGTTACACAGCCAAAAGGCATCTGGTCACAGACGCATAAAACATCACATTGGAGCGAATCCAGTGCGGAAAGCAGCCGCTCTTCCGTGTCTGCTGCCATTGCCTCATAATTGGTAAAGTCAAGCCTGGGATCCTCATAAACAACGTCGGAGAGGCCCTTCCGGAGCGGCTTAATGTAGGTATCGGTACATCGTCTTGAATCCTTCAGCAGAAGTGAAACATCCGCCCCTAGTCCCTGCAAGAGACGACGGTATTCACGTCCTCTCCAATCCTCACCGAAGACACCGAGGCACTGGACGGCGGCGGGTTGGAGTGCAAGCAGATTCGCCACGACATTGCCAGCCCCGCCAGGACTCATCCTCTCCTGAACAATGGGCAAAGGGAAATGCGGGGTTTCACGAGATAGTTCGCTTTGGCGCATATCGGCGTGCCAGTAGATGTCCAGGCAAAAGTCGCCAATCACCGCCATGCGGCTACGTTTCGCATGTTCTTGAATATCCTTGTAGTTCATCGTTGTATGTCTTCGTGGGACACTACAGTCCCCTCCTGCACAATTCGCGGTAGAGGTTTGGAATTGTTTCTCGATGATCCCCGCAGAAATGCCACCCCTTGCCGCCGCAACTCACAGGTCGATTCACGATATTCTTGCGTGGACGGTAGTAATAGTGAGGGTTGTCGTAGCCGATTTTGCAACGATAGTCGCCCAAGTCGATCAGGTCGAAATTAGCGGTGGTGATGCGGAAGGTGGGACACCCCAAATTACGGGAGATGGAGAGCGCCTTGAGGAACACTTCAGGTCCAATCACTCCAGAGCCAAAATTGAGGAAGCATCCGCCATCCAATTGTGATATGGAGTGGCAGTAGGTATGGAAATCCCGTCCGCTGGCCGCCCCCAGGGCGGCGAAATCGCAGGAGGGATGCTGATGGATGATGTCTGTCCCCAGAGCAATGTGGTAGGTGGCGGGCACTCCGCATCGCCATGCTTGGTAGAGCACACAGCAATCGCGATGGGGGAATCGCGCGGGATTGGAGTCAATGTACCGCGCGAGGGATTCACCGTAGCCAAATCCCTCCTCTACGCCAATCTGGATGGCCTCGTTCATCCAGCGCCCCGTCTCCTCCCACATCCCGAATGAGCCATCCTCAATGGCCGTGGGTACATCTTCAGAAGTGCCCCCCAGATAGGCCAGTTCAAAGTCATGGATGCTGCACGCGCCGTTGCCAGCCAAATGCGTGACAATTCCTCGGCGCATCAACTCGATTAAGTAAAGCGAAAGGTGGTTCTTGATGACGTGCGCCCCCATTGAAAGCACCACTGGACGCCCTGCCCGTCGTGATGACACTATGCGGTCGCACAGTTCGTCAAATCCTTCCGCCTGCCAATCTGGCACTTTTGCCTCGTCGGGCCGCAACAGCCCGTCGATTGTCACCAAGTTGCGCCGTCCAGATGACGAATAGGTTTTCAGTCCGGAGAAATCCAGCTGTGGATTGGATGAGATTCCCAGAAACTCCAAAATTGTGCGCAAATCCTTGAAATCGGGTGCCAGCAAATCAGCTCCTGCATCCTGCAGACGGGCTGCCTTGGTTGAGTTTGGACCATCGCGGCGGACTTCGTCCGAACAGATGCCAATCGTGCGCGCACTGTATTGGCGGCCCAGACGAATCTCAACGGGACCATCGCCAATGACAGCCAGTTGGTCGCCCCGATAACCGCTTTGGCACAGCAGTTTTTCAAGAACATCCGATTTGGAGCACGCTTCGGAATGCGGCTCCGCCCCGCAGATGGCAGTGCAGTAGCCGTCCAGTCCAAGGGCATGCGCCTCCCGCTGAACATCCGCAGTGTCAGTCCCGCTGGCCAGAAAGAGCTTGATGCCATGCGTGTGCAAAGCCTGCACAAACAGGAGGGCGCCAGGAACCAGAAAATCAGCAGCGCAGCAACGTCCCGCCTCCAAATCATCCCGTCTTCTGCCGACCATCTGCATCAGGCGATTGTTGTAGAGTTCCTTGTAATACCATGGATCGGCAGGCATTTCCACACGCCCGTGCCTCTGCACGGCTTCCGCCAGCCACTTCATCTGAGCAATGGTCTGAATGCCTGTTGATTCCTGAATATAATCGTCTATCTCCCGCATCAATTCCGGTGTGGGTGTCGCCTCCGTGGCCAGGCACTCCACCATAATCTCACGCATGACCTTCTCCCACCCACACCGTAGTGTGGAAAGAGTGCCGTCAAAATCCATGACCACTGCCTGGACTGAATGTTTTTCCCTACTCGTCTTCATTTTCCGCTGCCTACCTTTTGGCCTTTGCCTCCACAAACTGGTACATCACCGTCGTTGTGCTGGAATGTTCCCTTGAGCAGATATTCTCCTGGCTGCCAATCCACGCCTTGCTTCTGCTGCTTGCGCAACAGGTCAAAACAGAGGCTTGCCATCTCAGAAATTGGCTGTAAAACACAATGCATATTGTGGGGATAGGGCTTCGCCTCAATGGTGATGGTATATAATTGGCGAGTCTCTCCACCAGCTGCAAGCAGCGCCTCTGCCAATGTGTGATTTACCGTCACAATGGCGGTCCTAGCGTCAACTCCGGCAAGAAACTCCCGGCATGCATCTGTCGCACCATCCTGCAGCACCTCCCGCCAAGGCAAGCCGCATAGATTAGGCGTCAGTTTCAAACGTTTGCAACCCGCAAGAAACGCTTCACGCCGAGTCTGGTTGGAGACCACCTGCAGTCCCTCCGTATCAACGAAAACCGCATCGCGGCAACCATCCGCCACCGCCTGTTCAAGAAGGGTGTTTATGGCGTGTTCGCTGTCCAATCCCACATAATCCGCCCCTCCAGGCAACTTCAAATGGTCAAAGAATACCATATTGCAACCCAACAGACGCAGTCGCAAGAATGTGGCCAGGTCAATGCTCTGGTCAATACCCCACACAACCAAATTGCGGATGCCACGGCTTGCCAACTCAATAGCCACCCTGCTCTGCTCCGCCCCCGTGGCAAATGGCGGAGCCAAGACCACAAGCGCATTCTCGCTGACTGCTGCCTGATTCAATGCGCACAGGAACTCCTGGGCAAAGGCATGTGACAATGGAATGAGTGCCCCCACCTCTCCAATGGGTTCCGTCTGAACAGTCGGAGCATCATTAACCACTGTGCCAAAATAAGGACGGCGAGCAATCACCCTATGGCTTTCCAAAATATCATACGCACGACGAACCGTAACCCGACTCACTCCAAAACGCTCCATCGATTCCTGCTCCGTCGGAAAACGCCCGCCTGCAGGATATTTGCCCACTAGTATCTCTCGGCTCAATACATCAACTATGTTCTCTGTCTTGTTCTTCATGGCTTTTTCTTTGTGTTTCGCTATATTTATAATATAAGATAATACAAATAATACAAATATCAAACGGACAATGTGATAATTCGTTCTTTCAACAAAATCCTTTTGGATATGACCAAGCCAGCAGGATTGATCGAGATCAATCATGGCATCAAGGCATGAAAAAAGCCTTGAATGCCGAAAAACGGCAAAATCAAGGCTTTTCTACTTAAAATGGTACCGGAGAAGGGACTTGAACCCACACGACCTTGCGGTCACTGCGACCTGAACGCAGCGCGTCTGCCAATTCCGCCACTCCGGCATTTGGCAATAATAAGATACCATACTATTGGTATATTACAAATCGAATAGTCGTTTTTTTTCAGTGGAATGATTCGCGAAAACCTCTTTTCCATTGATGTCAAAACAAAAAAGCCGAACTCCAAAAGGAATTCGGCCTTTCAAGCACTAACTTAGATATGCGTCAAATGAATTATTTGCAGCACTTCTTGCAGGCGGCTTTCTTTGCGGGGGCCTTTGCGGCTGGGGTCGCGACTTTGGCATCGCACTTTTCGTACTCGGCTTGGCTGACAAAGCGTGTCAGTGAGCGACCATCAGCGGTTTGGCCTTTGAAGGCAAAGCGGCCATTGGCGGCGATGACGACTTTGGCGATAACGTCGGCTTTGACTTTTTTCTTGGCTTTCACATCATAGAATTCGGCTTTCATTTTTGTCCCTTTTTTTTGAGGTTTCCTTGACACCAACCGTTCTCACGGTCCACGAAAAACAAACAAATCTTACAAACATACATAAAATAACGATACTTATGACTTTGACAAGTGATTATTTTACATTTTTTTTATTTTTTTGTATTTTTTTTCATATTTTTCACAATTATTAGGCTTTTAGAGGTTATATTTTATAAACAACACCAGTTATAATCGTAAATTTCATCAGGAAACAACATGAAAAAGAAATATGCATTTTTGTTTTTGCTGACGGTGATTCTCCATTTAACCGCTGCGGACAATGAAAAATCATCCTTGAACGCCCGTGCAGAATGGATGGGCGGATTTGCGAAACTTGAGGCGGCTGACCAGGCGTTCAAGGCCAACGCTCCCGCAGCGCTTGGAATGTACAAGGAGGCGTTGGATGTATTCGAGAGCGTGAGGCAGAAATACCCGCAGTGGAATCCGTCACTGTTGAACTACCGCATAAACTACTGCCAGCAGAAGATTGAGGAGATAGGCCGCGTCCTTGAATCGCAAGTCAACAAGCTCTCAAGCGCCGAACTCCTTGAACTAACGAAAAGCCAGTCGAAAAAACTGAAGGACCTTGAGGCCCAGAACAATGAACTTGATGTCCGCGTCAAATTTCTTTCAGATGCCTTGCTGCGCGCCCGCGAAGAGGCCTCCAAGAGCGCATCCATGGAGAGCACGGCGACGGCATTGGCCACCGCAAGGGCAAACCTTGAGCGCAAGGTCAGCGAGATGGACGTGAGGATCAAGGACTACGAAAAGAAAATGGCGCAGCTGCTTTCTGACAATTCGGAGGTCGTCAAACTGCGCAAGGAGTATGACAAGGCGAAACAGCGTGCTGAACGCGCGGAGGAGGCGCTTCGCAATGCAAACAATGACGCCCAGATCAATGAGCGCGAGGCGGAGAAGTTCAAGAAATCAGTGGAGTTGCTCACAAAATACAAGAATGACATGGACGCAGTCCTGAAATCGACGAAGGAACTGGCGGACACACGCGGGAACGACCTTGCGGACGCAAAGCGCAGCATCAAGGTTGCCGAGGAACGAATTGCGGCGAAGGACAAGCTGATTTCCTCAAGGGACGCTGAACTTGCAAGAGTCAAGAAGCAGCTTGACGCCCAGCAGGCGGAAAACGACGAGCTGAAGCGGCTCCGCAAATCAGATACCGCCGCCCTGAACGACTACCGCAAGGGAAAGGCGGAATCAGACAACAAGATAATGAAGACGGAACTCGACAGGCTGACGGAGCGTCATAATGCCGTTGCCACCGAACTCAAGGAACGCAATGCGGAACTGGAACAGATGCGGAAAGAGCTTGAAAAAGAGCGTGCCAACGGAATCATAAAGGACGAAAAGAACGCCGAACTTGTCGGAGAAGTATCCAAATTGCGCAACAAGAACTACCTTGCGGAAAACGAGAACCTCAAACTGAGCCTGGCGCTCAAGGAGGCGAAGATAATCCAAGACAAATCCAATTCTGACATCAAGAGCGCAAGCGGACGCATAAAGAAGGCAGAGGAGCAGGCAAAATCTTTGTCTGAAACCCAGGCAATGCTTAACACCCAGATTGACATCTCAAAGAAACAGGAGGCCCAAATCGCATCCCAAGGCAAGGAAATTGCGAAAATGAGCAGGGAGAACAGGGAGATACAGGTGAAATTGGATGAATCGCTCCGCCTGTCAACCAGGCTTCAGGAGCGAACAGCCACACTTGAGAAGCGTCTTGACGCATTGAAAGGAAGCGGCGACACCGCAAAGAAGATTGCCGTCTATGAAAATGAGCTCAATGAATTACAGGAGAAATATGACAAACTTCAAGAAGCACTTGGCGGAATCAGCAAGGACAGCGCAGCAAAGGACAGGCAGCTCGAGGAATTGAAAGCCATGCTTGGCGATATTTCAACTATTGAGGACAAAAATGGTGAAAAATCTTCCAATGTGGATGTCAAGCAGATGGCGACGAAACTACTGGCGCAGCAGAGGGAACTCTCAGAACTGAGGCTCGAAAGCGACGAGGCCACGAGGGCAACCGCAAAGAGCAAAGAGCTTGAGAAGCATTTGCTGTTTGTCATGAATGAACTTGGAGTCAAGAACAAAAGCCTCGAGCACAATGAGAAACTTGCCGCCGAACGAGAAGAATTCTATAAACAGCAACTGCGTGAACGTGATGAGATGCTGAACCTCTTCGAGAGTTCACCCACGAACAAGGTGTGGGTTGACAAGATAAAGGCGCTGAATGAAAAACTAGAGAACGAAAGCAAGCGCCGCATGGCCCTTGAGGCGACTCTTGTTGACCTTGAGTCCAAACTCGAGGACTTCACTGAGGCGGATTCCGCAAAGGGCAAATCCGCCGCAGACAGCAAAGAGAAGGTCCAAAGCACTGCGGCGCAGGAGGCTGATTTCAGGATTTCACGCGAACGCGAGAGAAAGAACATGGTCGCCAACTACCTCAAACTCGGAAGCGAATCCGAGTTGCAGAACAAGCCAGAGGCGGCGATGTACAATTACCAGAAAGCCCTGGAACTGGATTCCGACAATGTCACCGCGCTCCAGCGGCTAGGCATCATCGCCGCAAGGCAGGGAAACGACAGGGACACCGTCAAATATCTCAAGCAGGCATTCAGGTTTGACACTGACAACATTGACACGCTGCTTGCCCTCGGCTTCGCGCAGGCCCGCCTCGGTGAGGCGTCGTGGGCTGTCGCCTATCTTGGCCGCGCCGTGGCATTGGATCCTGAAAACGCGTACGCCGCGAAAATCTACGGATCCGCCCTGTTCAATCTCGGCTGGACGCAGGCGGCGGAAACACAGCTGAAGGCAGCCTATAAACTCGAACCGAAGTCCCCTGAAGCCCCATTCAATCTGGCGGTTCTTTACGCGACGGCAGAGAAGCCAGATTTCAAGGAGGCGGCAAAATGGTACAGAATCGCGGTGGCAAACGGCGCACAGCGCGACCCTGGCCTCGACGCTGCATTGAAGAACTATTAAATTGTCAAGGAGTCAACCATGGATAACAATACTGTATATGAAAACCTTCTCAACCGCTATCCCGTTCTTGGGCAATGCGGAAACGATATCATGGCGGCATACGGCATTCTGGCCGATTGCTTCAATAACGACGGATGCCTCTTCACTTGCGGAAACGGCGGCAGTGCGGCGGACGCCGACCACATCGTCGGCGAAATCCTGAAAGGCTTTGTGCTGAAGAGGCCGCTTCCCGACGACGACAGATCATTCTTGAATTCATTTGGCGAGGAAGGCGCCATGCTTGCCGAAAAACTGCAATGCGGCCTCCGTGCCACGAATCTCATGGCGCATACGGCGGCATGCACGGCGGCGGCCAACGACCTTGGCGGCGACACTGGCCCTGCGCAGCAGCTCAACGCACTCGGACGCCGTGGCGACGTCCTTCTCGGCATTTCCACTTCTGGCAACGCAAAGAACATCGCACTTGCCTGCATGGTCGCCAAACTCAAGGGAATGAAGATAATAGGTATGACAGGAATCGGCGGAGGACGGCTGGCGGAACTCGCCGACGTCTGCATAAAGGTTCCCGAAAAGGAGACCTACAAAGTGCAGGAGCTCCACCTTCCCGTCTATCACGCACTTTGCATGATGGTGGAAACCACATTCTTCACTTGCTGATGCTGCAGCAATGGCGGACACAGCGAATATCCCTTCCATCATCCATCATGAAC
>JAEEGL010814276.1_pt1 | contig 11254 bp, 2 predicted proteins | sample 9134231 | NCBI WGS metagenome assembly JAEEGL01 (sample SAMN16246548, study PRJNA631951) | gut metagenome | biome: gut microbiome; feature: rumen; material: fiber-attached | host: Bos | place: Iran: Karaj | collected 2018-10
AAATATTAAAAAATTGAATTAAAAATATTATAAAATTCAAATATAAATATTTCATATAATAATAAAATATAAATACCATTATATATTATTTTAATCTCATTTAAATTTTAATTATTAAAATATTTAAATTTTATTATTCCATTAAAATTAATATATTTTTAATTGAATATTTAAAATTAAACAAAATAATAAATATTTTATAATAAAAATTTTATATAAATATTATTTATAAATTATTTTATGAAAAAATAATATAAATTAAAAATAAATATTATATTTTAATATTATTCATTATTATCATCAACTTCATCATTATTATCATTTTCATTATCATCATAATTTAAAATTTTTTTATCATCTTTTTTTTTATTTAAATTTTCTTTATATTTTTCCAATTTTTCTCTTTTTCTTTTTTGTTTTAAATAATTAATATTTTTAATAACATCTTTATAAATTTCATTAAATTTATTACTATCCATTTTTTTCCCAATTTTTTCAAAAATTTCTTCACATTGTTTTTTAATGTTACTTTCAGCATTAATATTATTAGTAATTCTATAACTTAATTCAATAATTGGTTTATAATATTCTTTAAGATTTTTATTATCGATAATTTTTTCAAAAATATTAATAATTCTATTTAAAATTTTAATTCCTATGTTTTTATTACTAATCCATTTTTTTGAATTATTTACTAATTCTTGAAGGAAATTTAATAATTTATTTTCAATAATATTTTTTATATTTTCATTATTATTATTATCAAAAAAATCATTGTAAATATTTTTATTATTAAAAAATTGAAATAAAATATTTTCTGAATTTTTATAAATTTTTTCTTCATAATTATTTGATGAAATAAAAATAAAATTTATTTGATTTAAAATTAAATTAAAATCATTTAATGTAATTTTTATTTTGATAATATTTTCGTTTATTATTTTTAAACAAATTGATTTAATAAAATTGTGAGGATGATTTAAAATGTAAATTATTTTATGAAAAATATTTTGATTTAATTTTATATTATAATTTAAATTTATTTTATCAATGCAAATTAAAATTGAATAAAGAAAAGATATTTCAGAATTATTCAAATTAATTTCAATATTATTATTATTATTATTATTAATATTATTATTAATTTTTTTTTCAAAATTTTTAATTTCAAAATTTAATAAATTTTCAAAAATTTTAATTAAATTTTTATTTTTATTCACAAAATCAAATTCAAAATTCAATAAAATCGAAATTATATTTAAACTAAAAACAACAATTGTATTATTTTCATTATTATTAAATTTTTCAATAATTTCTAAAGAATTTTTCCAATAATTTTCAAATAAATTTTTATCATAATTTTTAACTAAATTTTGAATAATTCCATTTAAAATATTTTTTTTAATTTCAGAATCTTCAGAATTAAAATAAACAGTAAAAATTTTCATAATAATAAAATCAAAATTTTCATTAATTCCATAAAATTTATTTTCAATAAAATATTTTAACATTTTTATTGAATTTAATTTACATAATCTCGATTTTGATTCTAAATTAGCAATAAAAAAATTTAAATGATTAATAACAGCTTTTTTTTCTAAAGGATAAAAATTTAAAAAATTAAAATAAATATCATAAAAATAATTTTCAAAATTTTTTGAAGAATTTTTTAAATAATTTTCTTTTAAATTTTCAATCATTTCATAAATTTCAGGATGAATAATTTTATTTTTAATTAAAGTTAAAAAAACAATTAAAATATAATTTTGAATTTCAATATTTGAAATGTAAATTTTTAAAAAATTTATTAATTTTTTGATTTTTAAATCGTTTATTTTTATAAATTTAAATTTTGATAAAATTTTTGAAATTCCAGTCAAAACATTTTGACATAAATTAATATTTGAAGGATTTAAATTTAATAATAATTTAAATAAATTTTTAATAATTTTTTCTATATTTTTTTTAATAATTAAAAAATTAAAATCAATGCAATTTAAAATAATTTTTATTGAATTACTTAAAATAATAGAATCATTTGAAATAGAAAGAGAAATAATAACATTTGGAAGAATATTATTTAATTTTTTAAATAAAGTAAAATTAAATTTAATATTATTTGGAATTTCTTTAATTTCAATAGAATAATTATTATTATTATTATTATTATTATCATTATAATTAAGAATATTTTCTTCTGAATTTAATTCTAATTCTTTAATATTCAATTTCTCAAAATTTTTAACATCAATTATTTTCTTACTAAACAAAATTAATAAAAATTCCAATCCCAAAATACAAAATATATTACTATAAAAAATATCATTTTCATTAATAATATCATTTTTATTTTTATTATCTTCATCATTAAAATCTATTTTATTAATATTTCCTTTAATTTGAACATTTTTTAATTCATTAATTAAAATTTTTTCTTTCATTCCTTTTTTTATTCCAATTTCAATTAACATAAAAGAATAATCCATCAATTCAAAAATTTCTTTAAAATTTCCTTTTAATTTTTCATTATTTTTCAATCCTCGAATAATAACATTAATTAAATTATTTAATTTAAAATTATTTTCACTCGTATTTTTTCTTAAAATTAAATAATTTTTAATCGGAATTATAATACTATTCATTAAAACAACAATTGAAATTTTCTCTGAAATTTTTTCAAATGTTATTAAAGCTTTTGAATTTTTAATTTCAGAATATTTATTCATTAAATTTTCAACATTTTTTTCTTCATTTAAATCACCGAAAATTTCATCAATTAAAACAGGAACAATATTTTTTAAACTAATTTCAATAATTTTATTATTTTTTGTTAAATTTACTAAAATATTTATTGAATATCCCAAAACATGTCTTTGAAATCCAGATTTAAATGAAATTGAAAGATTTTCATAAAATAAAATTAAATAAATTTCGTTTATATTATTTAAAAATAATTTTATTCCTTCATATGATTTTAAACGTTTTTCATTGTCAAAATTTTTTAAATTCACTAAAAGTTCTAATAATAATTCTAAAATTGAACTTTGAAGATTTTCTGGATTTATTATTTTTATTGTTTGTAAAAAAGGAGTTATTATGTGATTTCTAATGAAATATTTTTTTTTTGATTTGTTTTCTCTGTTGAATAATAATGATTTTAATGTTGGATAAATTTTGTTTTTTATTAATAAATAAATTGAAAATAAATTGTTTTTATTTGAAGAAATTTTTTTTGTGAAAAAATTGTAATTTGAATTGAAAAAATCTGATTCGAAATTATTATTATTATTATTATTATCATCAATGCTCATTTTATCATTTTCTTCATTGTTATTATTATTATTTTCGTTTTCAATTTCCATTTCAATTTGATTATTATTATTTATATTATAAATTTCATTATAATTTTCAATTTCAAATGATTTATATTCATTATTAAATTTCTCATAAATATTATCAAAAAATTCTTTTGAATTTAATTTATTTTTCATTAAATTTTCATTATCATTTTTATTATTATTATCAAATTCATTTAAATTTAAATAAAAATCATTAATTTTTTCATTCAATTCATTTTTGGAAATTTTATCAAAAATTTCATCAAAATTTGATTTAAATTTAAATTGAATAATACATTCTAAAATTTTACTTAAAGTTAAATTAGTAACTTTAAAAATATCAATAGAATAAAATTGATTATCTTTATTTTTATTTTTACTCAAAATTTTAATATTTTTATAAAAAAATTCCAAAAATTTTTCAATTTCATCAGAATCAATAATTTTAATAATTTCAGGAATTAAATCAATAGATAAATTAATAATTTCATTTAAATCATTTTTATTTCTATTAACAACAAAATTTTTATTATTATTATTATTAATATTTTCATCATAATTATTAAAATCTAAAAAATTTTTAATAATTGGTAAAATAATTTTTGTAATAGAAAATTTACTAATTTTATTAATATTTAATTTTAATATTTTTAAAGCTTGAATTCTATATTCAAATTTAAACGCTAAAATATTTAAAAAAAAATTTTCATTTTCTGTTTCTTTTATTATTAAAAAATTATTCAAATCTTCGCATGTGAAATTACTACTAATTTTAATATTAATTTGATAAAAAATATTTTCTAAAATAATTTTTGCATATTCAAATTTTTCATAAATTAAATAGAAAAAAATATTAATCATTTCATTAAATTTATTATGAAAATTTAATAAAGAAATTTTAAAAAAAATTTTATTTAAAATTTCTTTTGAAGTTTGAATTAAAGAAAAATCATTTTTATTTTTAGCTAAAAATAATAATTGAAAAACAATTGGTTCAATTTTTAATAAATTTTCATTAATAAAATCTTCATTATTAATTTCATTTAATTTTTCAATAATAAAATCAACATTTAAATTATTTTTATCTAAATTTCTATTATTTTTATTTAATGAATTTAATTCTATTAAAATTTCAAAAATTTTTTCTAATTTTTTATCAATTAAAGAAAAATTTTTTAAATAATTTGAAAATAAAAAACGATTGTAAATATTTTCAATTAAAATAAAAAATTTTAATGAATTTTTGTATAAATTTAAAATTTTTTCATTTTCGTCATTTTTTTTATTCAAAAGTTTTATTTTTATTAAATAATTTAATAAAATAATAATATCAGAAAGATTTTCTTCATAAACTGAATAAAAAATATTTTTTTTTTCACATAAACTTAAAATAAAATTTAAAATAATTTCAACATTATGAATTTTTTTATCAGAAAAAAAAAATATTTTTTTTTCATTATTATTATTATTAAATAATAAAGAAAATAAATCTAAATAAATATTAATAAAAACTAAAGTTTTTTTATTATTAATATTTAATGAAAGTTTTTGATTTATTATTAAATAATTTAAAGATTCTGTAATATTAAATAAATTATTTTCTATTATTTCATTGAAATTTTTTTTTAATGTTTCATTATCGATTTTATTATCATTTTTATTAAATTTATATAAATTTTCATTTGAAGAATCTGAATCAATTTCCATTTGAGTAATTTTTATATTTTCATTTTCATTATTAATATTATTAATATTATTATTATTATTTTCATTATTTAAAAATGAAAATGCTGATAATAAATTTTGAATAAAATTCATTATTATTATTATAAAAGAATTTTCAATTTCTTTATTTTTCAATAAATTTAAAATACTATTAAAAATAATTGGATTTTTTGCATAAATAAAATGCAATTGTGAATGTTTTGATAATGAAATAAAAAATTTAAATATTGAATTTATTTTATTTGTTTTTTTTATTAAATTGTTATTATAATATTTTATAATATCAGTTGATAAATTATTTAATAAATTTAAATTACTTTTATAAAATTGATTAAAAATCATTATTAAAATATTAAAACATTCTTTTTTTATTGATTTTATATTTTTAAACATGAATTTTTCAAAATTTTTAAATTCTTCTTCATTAAAATTATTTTTAATAAAAGAATTAAAAAATAAATTTTTTTTAATAAAAATAATAATTTCATTATTATTATTATTATTTTTAAATTTTTCATTTAATTTTTTTAAATAAATCAAAATGTAAAAAATTTTGTAAGAAATATTAAAAATTTCATCATGAAATAAATTTGTGATTTGTTTTAAATTTAATTTTAAAATTTCTAAAATTTTATTTAAATTTCTTAAATTAATAATTTGAAAATTATTATTAATAAAAATAATATTAACATCATTTAATAAAATATTTAAATATTCATTAAATTCATTTTGATTTAATTGAATAAAAAAATTTATTAAATTAATTTTATTTTTTATCTTTTTTTTTTCATTATTATTAACTTTTAATTTATAATTTTTAGAAAAATAAATTCTAATCAAAATTTTAATTAAATTTTTTCTTTCAAACTCATTTTTTATTTTTTCATTTATATTAATATTTTCTAATAAAACATTTGAATTTTCAATACTTTTTAATAATAATTCTTTATTTTTTTTAATAATAAAATCAATTTTTGATAAAATTTCAATTATTATTTTTTGAATAATTAAAGAACGACAATTAATAATTTCAAATAAAATAATTTTACAAAATTTTATTATTTTTTCTTTAGTTAAAGAATTTAATAAATTTTCAGTGTTGCTTAAAATAATTAAAATCGTTTCTTTTAATGTTAAAATCGTTGTTGAATAAAAATTTTTTGATTCTTTTTCTGTTAAATAATTAAATAAAATACATAAATCAATTTTATTTTCTAAATATTTTTCATAATTTGAATAATTAAAATTAAAATCTTTTGTTTCATCAATTAAATTTAAATAATTTATTTTATTTTCATTTTTTTTAATTATTTTAATTTCTTCTTTTAATTTTAATAAATTATTTTCATTTTCTTTTTTATTATTATTTAAATAAACATTTTCAAAATAATTTTCATCTATTTTAATATCGATATTTTTTTTATTAAAATCTTTGTTGTTAATATTAATAAAAAGTTTTTTTATATTTTCATTTAAAAAATTTTCACTTAATTCAAAAAAACAATTTGTAATAAAAAAATTTGAATATAAATTATTATTATTTAAAATTAAATAAAAACTTTGTAAACCAACTAAAATTCCATTAAAAAATGTTGAAATGCTTTTAAAATTTTCATAAAATTTATTTGAATTATTTAAATTATTTTTTGATTTAAATAAATAAAATTCATTGTTAATTTTAAAATAATTTTTACTTATAAAAAAATCTTCATTTGAATTTTTTTGAATGTATTTTAATAAATTATTAATAAAATTTAAAATAAAATCAAAAAAATCTTTTTCAAAATTTTCATATTTTTCAATTTCAATCGATTTTAATAAAATTTCAAAAATATTTTTAATTAAATTATTTAAAACAGGCCAAAAATTTTTAGTTAAAAAAATCCAAAAATTTCCAATAAAAAATTTTAATATTAAATTTAATAATAAAAATTTTTCATAAATTAAACCTTCATTAATAAATAATAATTCAAATTTACTAAAAATAATTTCAAAATTTAAAGAATATTTTTTATCATTTAAATAATCAAATTCCATATTTAAAATATTATAAATCGTATTAAAAATATCATTTAAAATATTAAAATATTTATTATAAAATTCATTAAATTTTCTAATAAAATTCTTTTGAAATATTTTTATATAATTTAATTTATATTTATTATTTTTTGATAATAAAATAATATGATTATTATGTAAAATAAAATCTTCATTAAAATTTTTATTATTATTATTATTTAATAAAATTTCATAAAAAATTCCAAAATTAAATAAAAAATTATTATTAATAAATTTTAAATAATTTTCTTTATTTTCATTTGAAAAAAAATTTTTATTATTTTTAATAATATTTAAAAATGCTTGAAATTTATTTAAATATAAATCATTTTCATTATAAAATTCTATAAAAAAAACGAAATTAAATTTTTCTTCGAATGTTAATGAAATATTATTAAATTGATTAAAAAAATTAATAATATCTTTACAAATATTTTCCGAAAAACTTTTATTAATTATTAAATTTGATAATTTAATATTAATCAAAGTTTTTTCATAATTATTTTTATTTAAATCATTCAAATTAAAATTTATTTTATTTTTAAAATATTCATTTAAAAATATTTTTATTTTATCATTTAAAATTAATGTAAAATTTTCATTAAAAATATTTTCATAAACATTAAAAAAATTAAATAATAATTCAAAATTTATTTTAATTTCGTTTTTTTCAATAATTTCATTTAATATTTTTTCTATTAAAATTTTATCATAAGAAAATAAATCAAATTCATCATTTTTAATTTCTTTTAAATAATTTTTTCTATTGTAAATTGAAAAGTTTTTAAAATAATAAAAATTATTCAATTCTTTTAAATTAAATAAAAAATTATTAATATTTTTTTCATTATTTAAAATTTTAATAAAATTATTTTCTTCATTTTCAAAAAAATTATTTGAATGAAATTTTAAATTCAAATTTAAAATATCAATTTTTAAATTAATTATTAAATTATAATAATCATTATTATTATTATCAAAATTTAAATTAAAATCTTCATTAAAAAAATTTTTTGAAATGTTTGAAAATAATTTTTTTGTTTCTTTGAAATTTTTTAATAATAATTCTTTATTAAATAATAATAATGAAATGTAAATTAAATTATTATTTAAAATATAATTTTTGTTATTTATTATTATTTCATTAATATTATTTAATTCAAATTTTTTATAATTATTTTCATTATAATCGTTAATGTAAAAATTAAAAATAAAAAAATGAAATAAAATTATTAATTTTTCAATATTATTTTTATTATTTTTGTCTTTTATTTTTTTTGAAATTTTTATAAAAACTTCAACAAAAATTAATAAAATTTCTATTTTATTTTTATAAATTTCTTTAATTCCTTTTATTTTTAATAAAATTAAATCACTTTTAAAACTTAAAATATTATTATTCATTAAAATTTCATAAATTAATTCACTTAAACAATCGCAAATAAAAAATTTTATATTTATAATATTAATATTATTATCTTTTTCAATTAATTTATTTATAATTTTTTTTGATAAAATTTTTTCTTCTTCAAAATTATTTTCATTATTATTTTCATTATCATTATTATTATTATTAATATCTAAAATTTTTTCTGTATTTAAAATAAAATCAAATAAAAAATTAAAAATTTTTTTAATATTTTCTTCATCAAAATTTTTAATTAAAAAAACAATACTTTGAATAGAAAATTTTCTTATAAATTTATTTTGATTAAATAATAAATCACTATAAATAATAAAAAATTTAAGAAAATCTTTTTTAATAGATTTTTGAAATAATTGAAAAATATTCACAAAAAAAATAAAAATATTATTAATTAAATTAAATTCTTCAAAATTTAAAATTTGACTTTTTTGATATTTAATTAAATTAATAATTTGTTCAAAATTATTTTCAATAAAATATTTAAATCCTTCATCTCTAATGTCTTTAATTAAATAAACAATTAAATTTAAATTTATGTAAATTTCAGAAAATTTTTTATTTTTAATTTCTTTTTCAATTTCTCTTTTTAAAATGTTTAAAATATTTTTATAATTTTTTACTATTTCTAAAAAATTTAAACAATATTGTTTAATTTCATTGTAATAATTAACAAAATCATAATTTTTATTAATGCTAAATTGAATATCTAAATTATTATTAAATTCACTTTCATGAAGCTTTTTTTCTTTTATTGTATCGTAATAATTTTTTTCGAGATTTTCATTAAAACGTATTTTAACATTTGATAACATTTTTTCAAAAGGTTCAAATTTAAATTGATTTTCTTTCTTGTGTTTTAATTGAGAAAATTCAAAGTTTTCATCATAAATTTCATTTTCTGAATCATATGAAAGCAATTCTTTGTTTATTATATTATTAGACATTATTTTAAGGATAATAAATAAAAATAATTATTTTTTTTTAAATAAATTTTTTATTAATTTTTATTGAATAATTTATTTAATGTTTTTTTTATTTTGATGAAATTATTTTAATTATTAAAAATTATATTTATTTAAATCATTTTGATTATATTAAAAAATAGCTATTAAAAACATTAAAATAATTATTTGTGAATTCTTCTGAATTTAAAAATTTATTTATTATAATTTTTATAATAGTTTATATAGATTTTCTAATATAAACTTTATTGTTTATAAAATAAATATAATTTTTTCTAAAATTAGAATATAATTATTAATTATCATATGTTACCAATCATTAATAAATCTTTTTTAAAAAATGAAAATTTAAATTCTTAACATTCAATATTTTTAAAAACATAAAGAATAAACAATAAAGATATTTTTGAATATATCATTCAATAATAATCATATTATTTATTATAATAATAGTTAATAATATTGTTTTTTAATACATTTAAGATATTATAATAAATTAATAATATAATATTTTTTATTGTCTTAAAAATTTAATTCTTTTGAGGAAAAATAATGATAATTAAAATATATTAATTAATTTCATAAATACAATATAATATAAATTAATTTTCAGTTGTATTAATCCTACTTAATTTCGACGAAGTAAAATTATTTTCATACATCCAATGGCAAAGATTCTGCGTTAAATTAATTGATTCTTCTTTATCAAAATCAAAATAATTATTTTCTGGTTCTAAAAAATCATTAATAAAATCATTACTTAATTCAGGAACATCTTCAGCATTATGATTATTAGAATAATTTTTATTTTTATCTATTTTTTTTAAATTTATAAATTCTCTGTACAATAAAATAAACATTATTAATTTCGCATAATATTCTTTATTACAATGCAAACTCATTTTATTTAAATAATCAATAAAAACATAATCAATTGCAATTTCTTCATCTTCAATTTTAATATTAACATCATGATTATCACTTAAAAACATTTTTAAAAACGGATGTGAAATTACATTAGAATAAAAATTCATTTTTTTTAATTTAATAATATCTTTTTTATCATCATTATACAAACTATTAAAAGCGAGATTAATAGAAAATTTAAAATCATCTTCATTTTGAACATTTCCTGTTCGTTCTTCTTTCAAAAAAAAAGAGGCATCTAAAGGATTGTATTTAATTTTTTCTTGATTGTTTTGAGGTGTTATTTTTTTAGGTCGACCTCTTTTTCCTCCGTTCATATGATTTATATTATGTTTTTGTTTACGATGTGTGTATAATGCAGGATATGATAAATAACATTTATCACATTCTTGACATTTAAATGTACGATGATTATCTGTTTTTTTTTTATTATCTTCTGTTTCATTTTGCTCAATAATGTTATTATTATTTTTTAAGGCCTTTGATAATGATTGGTGTGAATTCATTTTTTTATTTAAATTTTAATAGATATATTTCAAATATTTAAATATTCATATAAATATTTATAGTAATTTATTAAAAATTAATTAAATTTTTAATTAAATTTTATTTAATTTTAAAATTATAATTTATAAATTTAATAAAATAATTAATTAATAATATTAATTATTAAAAATAATTTATTATCAAAATAAAATTTTTTATATAAAAATACTATTAAATAATAAATATTATATTTATAATTATATATATTATCATATATGAATAAATAATAATAATATGGAAAATAAATTATCTTAATAAAAAATACTACGTAT
>JAEEGL011863480.1_pt1 | contig 11254 bp, 13 predicted proteins | sample 9134231 | NCBI WGS metagenome assembly JAEEGL01 (sample SAMN16246548, study PRJNA631951) | gut metagenome | biome: gut microbiome; feature: rumen; material: fiber-attached | host: Bos | place: Iran: Karaj | collected 2018-10
CGATGTTTACACCATGCTGACCAAGTGCTGGTCCAACTGGTGGTGCTGGTGTTGCTTTACCAGCCTGGATCTGTAACTTAATATATCCTTCGACTTTCTTTGCCATTATGGCACCTCCTGAAAATATGTGGTCGGACGCATTTCTGTCTACGCCTGGTCCTGCTCCCGTGGTTCGGACTAGCGGATTCGCCGCGACTAAAGTCTTGCTCATCCGAGTCCTATCACCGGGGCAATTCCAGGTCCCTGCACAACACGCAGTGACGGAATTGCTCCCACTCAGCGGTTACGTGTCTGTATAAAACAGACATTTATATTTAAATGCTCACGCACTCAAATATCATTATGAATCAATTTTTCTTACTTCGGCGAAGCTAATCTCAACCGGAGTCTCACGGCCAAACAGATCGACATTGATTGTTGCGGTCTGCTTACCGAAATCCATTCTCTGAACAACTCCGGCAGTGTCTTTCCAAACACCGGCGATAACAGCTATCTCATCGCCAACGCCAAAGTCAACAGAAATTGTATCAGTTTTAATGCCTAGAGGTTTGATTTCAGCATCAGTAAGCGGAACCGGCTTACTTCCCGGTCCTACGAATCCGGTAACACCACGAGTATTACGAACTACGTACCAGGTCTCATCATTCATATCCATGTTAACAAGAACATAACCGGGGAACATCTTCCTCTGTACATTCTTGCGAGCACCATTCTTAACCTCTACAACGTCCTGAAGAGGCACGATTACTTCAAGGATCTGATCCTGAAGGTGTCTGTTTTCAATGGTTTTCTCAAGGTTAGCCTTAACCTTGTTCTCATATCCAGAATATGTATGAACTACATACCAATGAGCGTTCTCATTTGCTGAAGCTTCCTCATTTGCAGAAGCATCTGATAATACCTCTTCAGATACTGTGTCGGCAGAATCCTCTGGAACCTGTCCGAGATCCTTTTCCATTTCTTCTGACATATTATCTCCTTCGATTTTACTCAGAATAATGAAGTAATAAAGTTTACTCCATATTCAAACGCTATGTCCAATATGGCTATAAGTGCGCAACAAATGGCAGATACAATTACTACTGCAGTGGTCTGCTTGATAATGTCGTCCTTTGTAGGCCATATTATCTTTCCGAATTCTGCCTTAACCCCTGTAAAGAAATTTGAAACCTTTGCGAATGCGCCGTCATCAGACTTCTTACTCTTCTTGGCAGCTGACTTCTTTGAAGTATCGGAATTCTTTTCTACTACCTTGGTCTCTTCCATACCCGTAGTTTACCTCCTATAATATAAGGAAAAAATTACTTTGTTTCCTTATGCAGTGTGTGCTTTTTGCAGAATGGACAATACTTCTTCATCTCAACACGATCAGGATGTGTCTTCTTATCCTTGGTTGTGTCGTAGTTGCGGTTCTTGCAATCTGTACATGCTAATGTGATTCTAGTACGCATAATCTTACCTCCGTGCGTTTTTACTGTTTTGCATAAAATATATGAGATACAAACATACTTACATATTTTTTTGCATAAAAAAAAGACGTAAATTTCATGTCGCCTGTCTACTATATCATAGACAAAAGCTTCCGTCAACGGTTTTCCATTTATAATTATAATATTTTTATTAAATCCTCCATTTTAAGGGATTTTTGCATTGACAATTGATTATTTTCAGATAGAATAAAAGTAACTAAAGGTGGCTTTACATGCCCTTGTGCGATTGATGCCAATGGATTGGCAGAGGATATTACTCGTACGCAATCAAGGAAGAAAGGAGGGGCATTATGGCAGGCATTTCTTTAAATGGTGCATACAACCATTTCATACAAGACTACGTATCGAAGGATGTTACACACGCTGACACGCATCGAAAGGACGAGCTCAGAGATGTGTATAGATCCATCGCCAAACTCAATAAGAACTCCCCTCTTTATCTTTTGACAGATGATGATAAATCTCGCAATGAAGCGATTGAAATAAAAGAAAGAGCAAGACAACTACAGGGAAATATTATTGGTCTCAATAACCAGGAAGATAAAGCTTCTCTGGATCATTCAGTTGCATTCACTACTGATGAAAACAAAGTATCCGCTTCTTATATAGGAAAGGATCCGGAATCAGATGTAACCAATTCTGTTGGTTTTGATATAGAAGTATCGTCTCTTGCTTCGTCCCAGACCAATACGGGAAAATTTGTTCCCAAGGATTCCACGGGACTTCCTGCAGACAATTATGCTTTCGACGTAAGATTAAACGGTCAGGAATTCGAGTTCCAGTTCAGCATCTTCCAAGGGGACAGAAACCAGGATGTCCAACAGAAGATTTCCAATCTCATCAATAAATCGGGAATTGGTCTATCCGCTGAGATACTTGAGGATTCCCAGAACAGAACCGCTCTTGCCATTTCTTCAACAAAAACCGGTTTGAGAGCAGGAGAAACCAGCCAGTTTGAAATATATGAATCCGGAAGCGGTCTTAACAGAGGCGCCGTTTCATATCTGGGTCTTGACCAGGTATCGGCCCCCGCAACCAACGCACACTTTACACTTAACGGCGAAGAAAAAGCCGCCATTTCCAACAAGTTCACCGTTGGAAGTAAATTTGAAATCCAGCTTCACGAAACCACCGTCCCCGGCGAACCGATTCATGTAGGTGTCAAGAAAGATAACGAAGCCCTGAAGAATCACATCACTTCTCTGGTTAGCAGTTACAACACCTTCATCGACGAAGCTGCCGGAATTGAAAACGACAAATTCAAGAGTGATAAGCTTAAATCCGAGATGGTAGGCATCGCCAAACAGCACATGGCAAATATGTCGGATGCAGGAATTAGTCTTGAAGCAGACGGAAAGCTTTCAATAGATGATGAGCTTTTGACCCAGGCGGTATCCGGAACAGAGAGCAAAAAATCTCTTTCCCCGGTAAAAGCTTTTTCGGAATCGCTTATAGAAAAGACCAAGGAGATATCCGTTGATCCCATGAAATATGTGGACAGGCCTGTGGTCAATTACAAGAACCCGGACAGCAAGGATTACACATCTCCATATGTAACCAGCGAATATTCGGGAATGATGTTCAATAATTACTGCTGATCCTTCCAAAAAAGAAGTCTTGTTGTTACCTTTTGATGGCAACACGGCTTCGGTCACATCTTCTGCAGGGATGTGATTTGAAATTATAAAAGCTGCATTTTCCTCAAAAATGCAGCAGGGCGTATCGGGCTTCATCAGTCCGGTACGCCTTTTCTTTTACATTATCCTTTTTCTTCTTTTACCATATCGAGGGCTGCCCTGACAACCTGATCCATGTTGTAGTACTTGTACTGTCCCAGTCTTCCTCCAAAGAGGACTTTAGGGCACTCTTTTGCAAGTTCTTTATACTCTGCATATAGTTTGTTGTTCTTTTCATCATTCATTGGATAATAAGGCTCATCACCATGCTTCCAGTTTGCAGGATATTCTCTGGTAATGACAGTTCCTTTACCCTGTCCGTATTCAAAGTGCTTATGCTCAATAATTCTGGTGTAGGGTATCTGTCTCTCGGTGTAATTCACTACCGCATTTCCCTGATAGTTGTCCACCTCCGGCAGTTCCTCGGTCTCAAATCTCAAGGATCTGTATTCCAAAGTTCCAAGCTTGTATCCGAAGAATTCATCAATCATTCCGGTGAAGAGAATTTTGTCAAATTCATCGCCGCTTACCGAAGTAAAGGGCTCAGCCGGAGTATTTCCGCTGAATTTGACAAAATCGTAATAATCGGTTCCTGTCATCACTTTTATACTTCCCGGAAGAAAAGGCATCTCACCGTCCTTTTCAATAAGAAGAAGCTTTTCCACCATGGCTGTATATCCACCCATAGGAATTCCCTGATATCTGTCGTTAAAATAATTATTATCGTAAATAAATCGCATGGGAAGTCTTCTTATAATAAATGCCGGAAGTTCCTTGCAGTCTCTCCCCCACTGTTTCTCTGTATATCCCTTTACCAGCTTTTCATATATATCACGTCCTGCCAGACTAAGGGCCTGTTCCTCCAGATTGGCGGGTTCAAAGTCCTCTGTACCCTTTTCTTTTTTCATGCGGGCAATCTCTTTATCAGCCTGCTCCCTGATGATTGCCTTAGCTTCATCGGGTGTGCGGATCCCCCACATCTTGCTGAATGTATTCATATTAAAAGGAAGATTGTATAGTTCATCTCCAAATACCGCCACGGGAGAATTGATATAGTTGTTGAACTGCGCAAATCTGCAGACATAATCCCACACCTCTTTATCTGAAGTATGGAAAATATGCGCCCCGTATTTATGAACATTTATCCCCAGCTTACTCTCCGTATAGATATTTCCCGCAACATGATCTCTTTTATCGATTACGAGAACATTCTTGCCCTCTGCGGCCATCTCATGGGCAAAGACTGCTCCAAACAGACCTGCTCCCACTATAAGATAATCGTATTTCATGCAACCTCCATATGCTGTTACGTAAACAGTAACCATATACTTTGTTTTATTCGGTCTTTGACCAACACTGTAAGTAAGTATACCATATTAATTTAAATAAATGAAAAAACAGGCAGATGGTCCATGCACATCTGCCTGTCTGTATTCTTTTTCGGAAATCCAGTTCTTAGTTATCAGTCAGCCTGATACTTGTCGAGCTGAGAGAAATCTCCCATCATATCAAGGATCTTCTTACGACCAGCCTTGTTAAGCTTAACATACTGCTGCATTACACGATTCTCTACAATCTTCTTGCCAAGATCTGTTCCCTGCTCCAGTGTTGAGAAGTCAACCGGATTCAGGTTTAAACGATCACACATTTTAATAACTGTACCGTAAGCCATCCCCTCAATCCCCCTATCTAATGCTGTTACAAGTGTGCTGTATGGAATAGACATGTCTATTGCGAACTGTCTGACACTCTTATACTGCTGTAAGATTTCCTTTTTCAAAATCTCTGCCTTTTTCATATGACTACCTCCTAATATTTTTCTCTCTCTTGTGGAATCTCTTTTCTTTTGCATTAGATAGTCTACCACATAGACGGTATTTCGTCATTCACTTTTTAAGGGAATTTTCATCCAAAATTTTATAAAGAATGCCGACTGTTTTTTGGCAATTTAACGAAAATGTACCTCATAACAAGAATTTGCGAAAGTGTTCACACTTTTTTCACAATTCATTGATACAATTAACTACTTTATACCGTTTATTACGCAATAACGCATGTTTTTCATAGCACACAAATGTCCCCACAATTAACGAAAAAGCAAACAGCGCAGAAGCGCTGTTTGCCATAATAAAATGAATGTTATTTAGTATTTAGGTAAATCCTCATTTAATTGTTAACGAAAAATCATTGAATTCTATTGGTCAAAAATGCCATAACTTCATTGTAGATATCTTTCGGAATACTATAAACTTTATGAACATTTCCTTCACAACGAATATCGATTGACCCCAGTTTTCTGCTGACGGAAAGGGCATCCTTATAGTGAGTGACTTCTTTTTTCAGCTCTTTGTCCGGGCTAAACTCCAATCTGTCAGTATAGATCCTTAGTATCCCTTCCTTCAATCCTGCAGATACCCTCAGTTCATATTCCGGTTCATCCTCACCCAGCATCACCTCTACGCCCTTTTGGCCTTCACCGGAAAACATGACCGGAACGGCAAGTGTCGAATTTCTGAAAATAGCTTTTACGTTTTTATCATCCACAGCGTTGACCACCGTCTCAATCAGTCCGCTCAGGGAATTAAACGATGCTTTCACGGAAAAGCTCGAGGACAACAATATATGAATTATCTTATTTCTTATCTTATATCTGAATTTCAAGGTATGAAAGCCGGCCTTGGCCGGAAAATATATGCTCTCTCCCGGCTTTATCTCATAAAGGACGCTCTCATCCACAAACAGAAGCATTTCCGAATCCAGATTGCGCTGACCGGTGCAGGATATTTCTATCATGTATTCCGCGCCGTCCTCGAACAACTTAGTTCCGCAAAAAGGACAATACTTAAATTTATCTGATAAACTGTCAGGCAAATCGTCTCTGCATTTCGGGCATTCCATGACTAATACTCCTTTTGAGGAACTATATAAAATATGATATCACATTTTCGATAACACAATTCTAAAATTCCAATAAACCATAATGTTCACTCGCTGCATAGCTCCTAAACAGTAACTATTATTTCATGTTATAATGATATTGTTCAGACAGATTCGCATTCTTGCTGTGCGTTTCTCCAGAAATGATTCAGGAGGTTTCTTCGTGTTTTTCCTTATTAAAAATCAGTTAGATGAATGCAGTGCAGAACAGTGCCATGACGCCGCTGTTCCCTATGTTGCTGTTCTTACTCCGCAGCAGTGGGCAGAACAAAATGAAAATTTCGATATGGGCATAGACTTTGATATCAGCAGTGAAGAAATATATACCACCAAAGCTGAGGTCAACTATGATTCTCTGACCGGTACTTTTTATATACCCACCCAGTCTTCTCATATGGCAGAGCCGCAGAAGTTCTCCTTCGTTCTTGACGAGACAGGCGTTGTTTTTATCGATGAGGGAGATGCTGCTCTAAGGCTTGTCAAACGTATACAAAAATATAAAAAATGGAAAAAGCCTTGCCTGGAACGCTTCTTATATGATTTTTTGGAATTGATCATCCACAATGACCTTAGGATAATGCAAAGGTATGAGCTTGAACTGGACGATCTGGAAAAAGAGATAATGTCTAATCCGGATACAGCTCACATGGAGCGCAACAACGACATCCGCGGAGATATCAGAGATCTTCGAATCCATTACGAGCAGCTTCTTGATCTGGGACAGGAGCTTGAAGAAAACGAAAATGGTTTCTTCACCGAGGACAATCTTAGATATTTCCGTATGTTTTCCAGCCGGGTAGACAGGCTGTATAACTCCGCCACCCACCTTCGAGACTACACTATCCAGCTTAATGACCTTTATCAGTCACAGCTGGACGTAAGACAGAATAGGGTAATGACTGTGCTTACTGTGGTTACAACTATTTTTATGCCCTTAACGCTTATCGTGGGCTGGTACGGAATGAACTTTAAATATATGCCGGAATTGGAATCTCATCTTGGCTACCCTATCGTTATCATACTGAGTATCCTAATTGTTGTGGGCAGTCTCACGTTCTTTAAGATAAAAAAGATACTATAATATCACTAAATGCCATTGGTCGCAGCACCTGCATGCTGCGACCAAAATACCGGCAATACTTACCGTCGTCCTCAAGTACACGGAATTACCTTTTTGCTATCTATTACTCCCAGAGATTTCTCTTATCAAACTGTTTATGGACATTTCGCCACTTGGATATCTCCTTTTTCTTGGCATAGTTGCGAGTGTTCTCAGCGCCAAGATTCTTAAAGAGCATGTATCTCTCCATGGACAATTCGCCCGAGTCAATCGCCGCCTTTATTGCGCATCCCGGCTCAGTCTCATGCTTGCAGTCGCTAAACCTGCAACATTTTTCCAACTCAATGATATCGGAAAAAGTGTTATCGATTCCTTCCTCCATATTGGCCATTCCGATTTCTCGCATACCGGGAGTATCAATGATACTAACGCCATTTTCCAGCTCAATAAGCTGCCTGTGAGTGGTGGTATGTCTGCCGGTGGAATCGTAGGATCTTACCTCATTAGTCTTCATGGTCTCCTCTCCGGTAAGAGCATTTATCAGAGTTGATTTTCCTGCACCTGATGATCCAAGAAGACAGATGGTTTTTCCGGGAACAAAATACTCTTTGAGATCCTCAATTCCTATGTCATAAAGTGCAGATATGGCATAAACTCTTATCTTATCTGAAATAGTTTCAACTTCACTTATATAAGGCCAGACATTGCTGCAAAGATCGGATTTAGTTAGTATTACTACAGGAATCGACCCTCCCTGGATAACAGCACTTGCATATCTGGCAATTCTGTTATAGCTGTAATCCTCATTTAGTGAAGTGACAATAAAAGTGTAATCTGCATTTGCCACCATGTACTGCATAACCCCGGTCTTGGCCTGATCAGGTCTTTGTAGGAAACTCTGTCTTTCACACACTGAAAGAATGACCGATTCTCCAATGGGATTATGTTGAAATGTCACATAATCACCCACAACCGGTAAATTTTCCGCATCCGCCTCATAGAAGTTCCCCTTTAGCTTAGCCGGAAGGTCTTTTCCCCAGAATCTTATCTTGTAGCTGTTCTTCTGAACCTCAGATATTCTTCCCAGTCTCTCCTTATGAAGCCACTGGCAGGAGAGCTTAAGAGGTTTGTAATATGGGAACTTTTCGGTGAATTCCCGGACTTTATCTTCGTCTTCACACTGTTCAAATATCGGAGCTTCGTAAAAAATGCCGTGGATATCATCAAAGCCTTCATTTAATGGATATGCCATAAACGCATCAAAGTTTCCCAATTCAGGATGCACAATTCCGAAGCTGTCGCAGGTTTTGAAGCCGTGTTTTGGATAATAGTCAGGTTCTCCACATATGACAATTCCCTTGTAACCGGCCTTTTGGGCAAGCTCTATCGTTTCCTTCAGAAGCTTTGCTCCTATACCCATGCCAAAGCAAGTGGGTTCTACGCAAAGAGGCCCAAAGGTGAGTATTTCATGTTCAATGTTTCCATCAACAACCTTCGACTTCGAATAGAAAATTGCGCCTACGATCCTGCCGTCAAGTTCAGCCACTCTGCTAAGCTCCGGCAGGTATTCTTTTGCCCCTCTAAGTTCGTGAACCAAATAGTGCTCATTGCACCCCGGTCCGTGAAGGTTCCAAAAGGCGCGCATTGTCATAAGTTCTGTGTTATAGTAATCTTCCTTAGTTTCCTGTCTGATAATAATATTATTCAATTTTATATTCTCCATTCTTTTTTTCTTATAAATGTATGGAGACCAGATTGTGCCGGAATTATGCCGATAATTGGCATATGGAATATGATGTATTGAAAAAAAAAGAACCGCGACTAATAAGCCACGGTTAAAGTCATATTAAACATATCTTGTCAGTATTAAAGAGCATAAACCGAGGTCTTCATACGATATTCAGTTACAATTTGCAGTTTCATTGCACTCATTATTATGATTACCTCGCTTTCTTCAAGATTTTTGATACAAGTTGAGATTATCAGAATTGCACCCAAAAGTCAACATAAGTCTTAACATTGTTAATCCTCAAATATTGAATAATCCCTCTCAAAAAGGACTTCCAACATCTGCGTCTTAAGCAGTTCTTTATCCACACTCTCCATCAGGTACTTCTTGCGATACATTTTGCTCTTGTCAGAATACTTATACAATCCATTCTGCTCCTGCAAAACAGCAAGTTCACTTCTCCACAGTAGGCCCATCTGATTGTTGAGCTTTACTTTTGGACTTTTTTGGACCTTACGCATTTCATAGCAATCAAGCTTTCCAGCATTATCTTCAACAGTGATAATTCCCCAATGGCCAGGAACATGCTCCTTTATATGCCCTGCATGACTGCTCCCCACCACAACATAGTTATAGTCAAAAAATCTGTCGTAGTCCCTAACCTGTCTTGAAAGCCTCTCATAGGTATCTGCATCCGACTTAATTTCTATGCCATAAAGGCCTTGCTCTGTAACCATGACTATATCCGCCCTTGATTTTCCCATAGTCAGTTCTTCAAAGAAGCGTATTTTGCCATATTTTGTTTCAAGATAGTCGCACAGACCATCCCTTATATCCGCATCATGAAGCATAGCCTAAATACCTCTTCATAAATTAAACCAGCTCTTTACTGTTGTAATCTCATGAATATAGCCTTCATCATCATTCGGTGTTTCCAAGATAAATGGCAGTCCTTCAAAAGCCGGGTGCATAGCAAATCGTTTCATTGCATCCATCCCAATAAACCCCTGCCCAGGCAGCGCTTCCACCAAAATCCACCATCTGATGTCCCATGGCTTCATATCCATTTGTAACCGATAAGTGACATCCAATGTAGATCATCGTAATCGGATTCTTTATACGCTTGCAAAGGAATTGAACACTACTTCTTTCCACAAAATGCCACACTCTCCTTCTCCAGTAGTCTGAAAACATTTGCCACGAGAAATCCATCTGCTATGGCATGGTTCAGACGAACGCTCACTGGCATCATAAGTCTGCCATTTTCCTCCCGATATTTGCCCCAGTTAATAATCGGAGCAAAATGAAGATATCCGTCCGGCAGCTCAATATTCAGTGAATCGTATGACAGCCAGGATATGTACGAGGCATCAAACCAGTTCGGATGGTTCATCATATCCAACCCGTATTCCCTCGAATTCTTTGCATTCTCCACGTCCTTTACAGCGTTCCTGTAAAATTCATCATAATCCTCGTAGTATGTCGTATAGACCGGAGTACAAGTTTCCGTATCCTCATGAAAAACATACTGAATCGGATTGATGCTGTCATAGCAGATCAGCTCTTCCGACTGCCATAGATACCCCATCTTGTAATCATCCCTCGAATTCAGCACCTTTGAGAGCAAATACAGAAAGTTGATGTAGAATTTGGTACCAGTCTTCTTAGAATGCTCTACCAGATCAGTGACATCTATTCTCGCCGTCATAGAAGTAGAGCACTTACAGTCCTCTGTAAAATGGCGAAATACTCCGCTTCTGTAATACTTTTTCTTGTCTATAACCCTATAATTCATATCCATACGCTCCCCATTCCTAAAGCCTTTCTGAAAAACCCGCCAACTTCCACATCACTGCGATAAGCCCGTCTCTAATTCCATTTATTATTAATGGCATCTTTTATGAAAGAAACAGTTATAGAGCCGTAAGCTCATCATCTATCTCGATACATCGCTAACTCAGCAAACAGTTAACATTATTCAAGCTTATTCTTTCTTGCATTTGTAATGTCCTGTCCAATGCACTTATATAAATGCTTTGAAAACCACCAACTACAACATCTATAGACGCAGTGTCAACCTGTGCTCGATCATATAATGAGTCCAGTCTCTTCTTTCATCTCACGTATTACCGCGTCAACAAAAGACTCTCCCGGTTCAACATGTCCTCCGGGAAGAGTGTAACCTTTCCAATCCTCTTTAATTCTATTCTGAAGCAGCACCTTGTCCCCATCTGAAATAAGGCAAAGTACTGTCAATTCTGCCAATTCCGTTCTGTTCATATTTTCCTCGTCATGCTTATAATTTCAAAGCCGCTATTATTTCTTCTCCATCCATTGGGTATGCAAATAGTTATTTCATCAA
>JAEEGL011887598.1_pt1 | contig 11254 bp, 4 predicted proteins | sample 9134231 | NCBI WGS metagenome assembly JAEEGL01 (sample SAMN16246548, study PRJNA631951) | gut metagenome | biome: gut microbiome; feature: rumen; material: fiber-attached | host: Bos | place: Iran: Karaj | collected 2018-10
CCAAGCTGCAAGACCAGTTGGCCCGTGCCGAAGTGGTAGCCTTCGACGCCTCTTCTGACAACATCCGTTTCGGAGCCACCGTCACCGTCAAGAACCTAAAGACCAAACGCGACGTGGTATACCAGCTGGTCTCCCCCGAAAGCGTAGACGCCCTCAACGGGAAAATCAGCTTCAAGAGCCCCATCGGTTCTGCCCTCATGGGTAAAAAGCGCGGCGATACGGTAGAAGTGACCACCCCCAAGGGCGTGAACACCTTCGAAATCATCGACTTCAAGTAAGGCTCCCAGGAAAAGGCAAGAATGATTGTCGCCCTGATAGGCAAGGACCAGTTCTCCAAGGACATCCGCATTGAGAAGTTCATCGCCGATGCCCTGGGCGAGCGGAAAGACGATCCTCTTTCCAAGCAAATCCTGTACGCCACAGACACCAACATTCCCTCCATCGCCGAGGCCGTCATCAGCGCCTGCGATTCCGTGTCCATGTTCAGTCCGGAACAGGCCGTGGTGGTACGCAAGGCCGAGGCCCTCAAGGCCGACGACACCAAGTCCCTCGCCAAATGGCTCAGCCATGGTCCCCAGTGCAAGCTGCTGCTGGACTTTGAGACTCTTGCCGCCAACACGGAGCTTTTTAAGGCCCTGAAAAAGGCGGGCGAAATTGAAAAGGAATACGACGAGCCCAAATCCTACAAAATGGCCGACTGGATTGCCTCGATCATTCCCGCCCATTTCAAGAAGGGCATTGACAAGGACGCCTGCCAGTACCTGGCCGAGGCTCTCGGGACCGACACCAAGCTGGTCTGCGAAGAGGTGGACAAGATTTTGCTCTTCTCCCCCGACTGTCAAAAGATTACGCTGGACCTGGTAAAGACCATGGTGGTTCCCCAGCGAAAAATCGTGGCCTACGAAATCAACGACTATTTCGGCATGCGGGACGCCAAGACCTACGCAAAAAAACTGAACGAAATGCTGAACAACGGAGTACAGGCGGTGCAGATCGTGGCATCGCTCTACTACTACGCCGTAGACCTGATGAACTTCTCTTCCCTGCTCGCGAAAGGCATGACACCCAAAGATGCCGCCGCCGAACTGGGCAAGAACGACTTCATTTTCAATGTGAAGGGGAAGGCCCCCGAATGCGCCCGCCGCTGGGGAAAGCCCCTGCTCTGCCGAGTCATCCGCAGACTCGCCGACCTGGACTTTGAAATCAAGAGCGGAAAGTGCTCCACCCGCATTAGCCAGGAACTGGCCCTCGCCGCCCTGGTAGTGCGTTAATTTCAAAAGCCTAAGCCTCATACAGGCTCTTATAAGCCTTGGCAAGACCCTACCATACTTGAAAAATATATCTTTCAAGTGTAGGGAGGCCGTTTTCCCGGGGAGGTAACCAATGAAATCTGTTTACAAAGGCTTGTTGCCGCTATTCATTGGAATGACATTAATCAGTTGCGCCGGTACAGATTCCCCGGCACAAAAGAAAGGGGAAGAAAATCAAAACATGTTCAAAGCAGGGACGCCTGTTGCAGACAGCCTTGCTTCTGGGATGCAGGAATTCGCCCTTTCTGTATTCAAGAAAACTACCGACTCCGTTCCAGGGGAATACTACTACCACACTACAGACGGCAGGATTGACACCCTATTCAAGAAAGAAGGCGGGAAATACAAACCTGTCGTTTCTATCGCCTACGACTTCCTCATCGGGCAAGACAGCTATGAACTAAAAAAAGGCAACCACAGTTACTTTGTGGAAACCGGGGTATTAATTGCAGAAGAAGTTTTTCCAAAATATTCCAAAGCTTATTGGAACAACGGGAAAATAAAAGCTACAGCAACAGGCCGCCTTTACAAAGACATTCAAGGCAATACCACTCTGGATAGCGGTCACCTAGAAATATATTCAGAAAACGGGAACGTCCTTGAGCAAAGCGATTGGAAAAACAAGAATGTTGTCGCAGGTAAAGAATGGAACGAAAACGGGGTGTTGACATGGGAGCTGGACCTCCCCCATTATTCCAAAGAATACTGGGACAACGGAAATCCCCAAAAAATATTGACAGGCAGCCTTTACAGAGACGACCAAGACGACATCCAAGTAGATAGCGGGCGCGAGGAAATATATTTCGAGAACGGGAAAATCAAGCTGCAAAACGAATGGAAAGGCAAACAATTCGTCGCACAAAAAGGATGGAACGAAAACGGGATACTAGTAACAGACATGGCGTTTCCCCAATACGTCAAAACGTATTGGGACAACGGAAAGCCCAAGGATACAGCAACAGGTATCCTTTATAGAGATGGTCAAGGCAACTTCGCCTTAGATAGCGGACACTCGGAATCCTATTTTGAGAACGGGAAAATCTACCAACAAAACGAATGGAAGGACAAACAAATCGTCAAACAAAAAGAATGGAATGTCAATGGAGTATTGGCAAAAGAATCAGATTTCCCAAAATATTTCAAAGAATATTGGGACAATGGAAAGCCCAAGGTGGCACTGACCGGCCTTCTTTACAGAGACGATCAAGGCCACTTCGCCTTAGATAGCGGGCGCTGGGAAGTATATTTCGAAAATGGGAAAATCCAACAGCAAAATGAATGGAAGGACAAACTGCCCGTTGCAAGCAAGGAATGGAACGAGAAAGGAATATTGACAAAAGACATAGATTTCCCAAGCCACCTCAAGAAATACTGGAATAACGGAAAGCCCCAGGAGATATTTACAGGACTTCTCTATAGAGAGGACAATCCGTGCCTTTTTAAGCCTGATAGCGGGCATTCGGATTTGTTTTTTGAAAACGGGAAAAAGAAAGAGCAGACCGACTGGATGGGCAAACAGCCCATTGCAGGTAAGCAGTGGAATGAGAAAGGGGTTCTGACACAGGATTTAGAATTCCCCAAGCATTTCAAGGAATTTTGGGCAAACGGAAAACCTAAAGGTGTAATGACAGGCTTCCTTTATAGGGACGATCAAGGCGTTATCCAAGTGGACAGCGGTCGCGAAGAAGTTTATTTTGAAAACGGGAAAATTCAACAAACGAACGACTGGAAAGACAAGCTACCCGTCACACAAAAAAAATGGAACGGCAAGGGAGTGCTGACACAAGACATAGATTTTCCAAGACATCTCAAGGAGTATTGGGACAATGGAAAGCCTAAAAAAATAGCAACAGGCATCCTTTATAAGGATAACCAAGGTGTTATCCAAGTGGATAGCGGACGTTGGGAAATTTATTTCGAAAACGGGAAAATTCAACAGCAAAATGACTGGATAAACAAGCAGCCTGTCGCAGGCAAGGAATGGAACGATAAAGGGGTATTGACAAAAGAACTAGACTTTCCCAAGCATATCAAGGAATATTGGGAAAAAGGAAAAGTTAAAGAACTCGGAGTGGGCCTACTTTACAGAGATGATCAAGGCGGCTACCATTTAGACAGCGGGAGTTCCGAAGTATATTTTGAAAACGGGAAAATCCACCAACAAAATAATTGGAAAAACAAATTACTCGTTGCACAGAAAGAATGGGACGAAAACGGGATATTGGTAAAAGACATAGACTTCCCTAAACATTTCAAGAAATTCTGGAGCAATGGAAACATTAAAGAACTAGGAACGGGACTCCTTTACAGAGATGATCAAGGCAGCATCCGGGTGGATAGCGGGCACTCGGAAATATACTTTGAAAACGGGAAAATCCACCAGCAAAACGATTGGAAAAACAAACTTCTCGTTATACAAAAAGAATGGAACGAAAGCGGGGTATTAACAAGGGAACTTGATTTTCCTAAATACTTTAAGGGATACTGGAGCAATGGAAATATTAAAGAACTAGGGACGGGTCTCCTTTACATAGCTGATCAAGGCAACATCGCCTTGGAAAACGGGCACACGGAATCCTATTTCGAAAATGGGAAAATCTACCAGCAAAATGACTGGAAAGACAAACTGCCCATTGCAAGCAAGGAATGGAACGAAAATGGAGTATTGATAAAAGAACTAGACTTCCCTAAATATGTCAAGATATACTGGAACAACGGAAAACCCAAAACAATATCAACAGGCACTCTTTATAGAGATAATCGAAACAATTTCTCTTTGGAAAGTGGACACCAGGAAATATACTTTGAAAACGGAAAAATCAAAGAAAAAAACGATATAAAGAACAAACAGATCACCGCAAGCAAGCAATGGAATGAAAGCGGAGCGCTAATTGTAGAACTAGATTTTCCCAAATATCTCAAAGAGTATCAGGATAACGGAAAGCCCAAAAGCATCATGACAGGCGTCCTTTATAGAGACAGCCAAGGTTTTTTCCAGCTGAATAGCGGGCATCAGGAAATATATTTCGAAAACGGAAAGGTTCTAGTACAAAAAGACTGGAAAGACAAGCAAGTGGTCACATTCAAGCAATGGGACGAAAACGGGGCATTGACAAAGGATATAGATTTTCCAAAATCCTTTAAAGAATACTGGAACAACGGGAAAATAAAAAAGACAATGACAGGCCGGCTTTATAGAGATGAGCAAGACATTATCCAGGTGGATAGCGGGCACTCGGAAATATATTTTGAAAACGGAAACATTAAAGAACAGAATGACTGGAAGGACAAACAGCCCGTTGCCAGCAAGCAATGGAATGAAAACGGATCATTGATAAAAGAACTCTATTTCCCAGAATCTGTTAAAGAATATTGGGACAATGGAAAAATAAAACAAATAGCAAAAGGTATTCTTTATAGAGGCAATCACGGCAATTTTAAGGTGGACAGTGGACGTTCGGAATTATATCACGAAAACGGGAGAATCAGCCAGCAAAACAACTGGAAAAACAAGCAACCCATTGCCAGCAAGCAATGGAATGAAGATGGGGTATTGATAAAAGACCTAAAATTGCCCCAATATTCTAAAGAATACTGGGACAATGGAAACCTCAAAATTGAATCAACGGGCATCCTTTATTTAGATGATCAAGGTAGCGTCAAATTGGATAGCGGCCTACAAAGAAAATATTTTGAAAACGGAAATATTGAAGGGCAGAAAGAATGGAAAGACAAACAGACCATTGCAAGCAAGCAATGGAACGAGGACGGGGTGCTAGTACAAGAACTAGACTTCCCAAAATCTGTCAAAGAGTATTGGGACAATGGAAAAGCAAAACAGATAGCAACAGGAACCTTTTATAGTGTCGGTCCAGGTGACGTTCGAGTAGACAGTGGGTACTCGGAATTATATTTTGAAAACGGAAACATTAAAGAACAGAACAACTGGAAAAACAAACAGCCCATTACAAGCAAGCAATGGCATGAGGATGGGACACTAGCGGCAGAACTAGTTTTTCCAAAATCTTTCATAATATATTGGGGAAATGGGAAGCCCAATCTTATATTAACCGGCGTTCTGTATAGAGATGACTACGGCAATTTCAAGTTGGACAGTGGACACTCAGAAATTTATTTTGAGAACGGGATAATCAAGGAACAGTATGACTGGAAAAACAAGCAGCCCTTTACCGGTAAGGAATGGAATATAAACGGAATATTGACAAAAGAAGTTGATTCCCCCAAATACTACAAGGAATATTGGGACAACGGAAAGCCCAAAGGCGTAATGAAAGGCTCTCTTTACAGAGATGATCAAGGCGTTTTACAGATGGGTAACGGGCATTCAGAATCATATTTTGAAAACGGTAAAATCAAGCAGCAGTCTGATTGGAAGGACAAACAACTCATCGCATATAAACAATGGAACGAAAACGGAACATTATATACAGAATTTGACATCACGGCAGGCTATCTTAAGAATTACTACGAAAACGGGATCACCGAATACGAAATAAATGGATTTAGGGGATTCACTGACAACAAAAGCCCCTTGGTAGAAACCGGCCACATAACTTGGTACTACAATAATGGTAAACCAAAAGCTCAAATGCAATACCAAGAAAAAAGAATCGTAGGCCAAAAAGTCTGGCGCGAAGACGGAACTCTTTCCAGGGAAGGAGATGCGTCAAGAGGACTCCATAAGAGACATTTCCCTAACGGCAAGCCCTATCAAGAGATATCAGGAAAATTCCATTACAATGACGACGGGGACATAATCCTGGAAAACGCCTCCGAAAAATGGTGGAACGAGAACGGGATTTTAACAACTGAAATCGTTTTCCCCAAATACGCAAAATATTATTCCGAAAACGGAAATCTTTCTGATGAATTAGAGGGAACACTGTACTATGACGAAAAACATCACATTCGATTACAGGATGGCTTCAGAAAAAGGTATCAAGACAACGGGAAATTATCGTCATACCAACTCTATAAGGGAAAAGAACTTGTTGGCAAAACGGAGTGGTACGAAAACGGGGCTATAAAACAAGAAGGAGACGTGTCAAGAGGTTTTCACAAAGAATACTTCCCGAACAGCACACTCTCTCGGGAGGTATCAGGAAATTTCCACTACGGCATTTTCTCTACAATCTTGGAAAACGCATCCGAAAAAATTTGGCATGAAAACGGGAAATTAGCGGAACAAAAAAAATACAAAGAAGGAAAGTTAGTAGGCAAAACCGTGCGGAACGAGAATGGGATCATAGTAATCTCTGTAGAACTGCCAAACTGGTACAAAGAATTTTACGACGACGGAAAAATCAAGGCCACGGCCACCGGAACAATTGTTGAAGACGACGGCTCGTTCAGAATACAAGACGGAACTTACAATGAATACGACCAAAATGGCGAGGTCACCTATTCTGCGACCTACAAGGATTTTCAAAGAATTTCTGAAAAGTGACAGTAACCCCTAGGGGCACCGTTTTAGAACTTCGTATCTACAGGATTGAACTGGAGCTGGATTCCCGAACGGATCCAGCCGTCCACGCCGTTCTTGTGCGCTATGTGGGCCAGGTTCTCGTACTTGCGACCTCCACCGCCCAGATAGAAGTGTAGCCACTGGTTGAACTTAAGCTGGTATTGAATGTCCAGCACATACTGGGCCTCTTCCACACCGGAAGTAGCCCCTTCCACATCCAAGGCAATGTCGTAATCGGTGTAAAGTTCCTTATCACCCTGACGGAGCCAGGCTGCCGTAATGGCGAGAGAATGGGCACCATAGCTCCAACCCAATTCCAGCCACAGATCAAGAGCATCCGCTCCACGGCGATAACCGATAGGGTAGTCCACAAAGTAGGCATCGGCATAGTCGGCATCGCCCTGCTCGCGGTAGTTGCTGCGGTAGTTGCGCCGGCTGGTATACTTCAAGAGCGGAAGCCTGCTGTTGTTTGCCGCAGGGTCAGTGCGGACAACTTCAAAACGCCAGGAGTAATCGCCAAAACGGTTAGTCTTGACCTGATGGAAATAACCTGCCATGTAGTTCAAGATAGAGCGGTTCGTTCCCTTGTCGTCATCTTCACCAACGGGACTGTTGATGTCTTCCATGTTGATCTGCCCGTAGAACTTGGCACCGTTGGAAGTCTTGTAGCCCAGTTCAAAGGACGTCATGGCAGAAGTGTAACCAGTAGCATAATTATCATGCCAATAAATGAAGGGGCTAATGGAACGGAATTCCAGGGCCTTGCCCCCCACCATGCTCTGCTCCACCACATAGACCCAGAACTTGCTTGTTTCTACGCCAAAGCGATGGAACACCATGTTCTTCACGTTGTCGGTGTAGGTGCGGTTGCGCTGGTTTGACACCTGGCGGCCGGGATTTGTGCATTTCTGGTCATAAGCCTCGGTTCCTTCCGGCGGGCAACCCGTAGAATGGTCAATGACATCGCCATAGAGCCAGGGATTCAATGAGCTGAGCATAAAGTCGTAGCGGAAGATGCCCGGTTCGAACTTCCAGAGGATTCCGTCGTGGTACGGGGCGCCGCCAATCAAGATGTCGTTCTTGGAAACTTTCAGGTCGTCAGGGCTGAAGCGTCCAAACTGTACGTAACCCACGCCGTTGTTCCATTTGGCATAGGCGTTGTTTGGAACGTTGATATCCAGCTCGCTAGGCTTGTAGGTAAAATTGGTCTTCCTGTCGTCTTGATACCAGGCTTCCATATCCTTGCGGAGGGGCGCTTCCAGGAGCACCTGAAAATCCTTGTAGCCCGCACGGAAGCTGAGGGTGAAGAAGGGGTGAACCGATTCTTCGTAGCTGCGGGCGTTTTCCAGAGGAATGCGAAGCCCCCGCCAGTTTTTGCCATACCAATCCGCCGTATCCACGGCAAATTCCGGATCGGTCGGCCCTCCATTGAGGCCTATGTCGAAATCCGTACCTATTTGGAAATAGCCTGTAGAACCCGACTGCGGGGAAACCGAGTCAGCAAAACTCATGGAGGCCAAAAAAGACACACCAAAAGCAAGGACTTTTATACGGGACCTCATGTTATGTAAAATAGTAAAAAGGGAGCGAACACGAACGGTCATATAATACTTCTTGCGTTGTAGACTATGTCTACAACGCAAGAAGGGATCACCCAGGCAGGGAGACCCAGGTGATCCCTCGTGTTGTGGAGGATACGCATTCGCGTATCCGGTGTGTGTGATTAATTAAGGACTAAAAATCCAGCTTGAATCCACCGTTGCGGAGGAAGGCGGGGACATCATAGTCCACACCACTCGACTTCGATGAATTGTCTGCAGAATTCGTATTGCCGGATTCTTCCACCTCGCGGGCAGACATTTCAGCCATGGTCTGACGGGTATATGCCGGAGTGCCATAATCGCCGTTAGAAAGCTGATCCATATCGGCCATGGCAGGCATCTCTTCCGTTTCAGGGAGAGTAGCCGTAGCGACACCTTGGGGCATCACCTTTTCCTCAAATGCCGGAGCCTGGGCATTGAACTGCGCAGAGGCAAAATCCATAACCGGGCCCTGAACTTCAGAAGCCTGCGGAACAGCGCCCATGGGAACCGTCAGGGATTCCGCGGCGGGCATGGCAACCGTATTCTGCTGGGAAAGAGCCACGAAGTTGGTAGCCGTCGGACGCGGGGTAGCAGCCACAGGCTGGGAAGCCTGCTGGTAGTTGCCGGGGGCGCCGATAGAGTTGACCACATCCATGGACTGGGTGGCAGCAGGCACATCGGAGGCGCTTGCGAACATGGGCTTGACATCAGAAGAACCTGCTGTTCCGCCACAACCAGTAGCGATCACGGTAATGCAAACCTTGTCGCCCAGTTCCGGAAGCAAAATATCACCGATGATGATGTTCGGGTCACCCATCTCACCCACGGCGTCATAGATGTGTTCCAAGGCCTCGTTGTTTTCCAGCATGGTGAAGTTCTCACCATGAGAGACATTGATCAGCACGCCGGTAGCACCCTCCACGTTCACGTCTTCCAGCAGCGGAGAAGAAAGGGCCGTATCCACAGCCTTGATGCCGCGGCCTTCGCCTTCGGCAATACCGGTACCCATCAGGGCGGAGCCGCCATTGGACATCACCGTCTTCACGTCAGCAAAGTCCACATGGATAAGACCATGGTTGAACATGATACCGCAAATGCTACGCACAGCATTACCAAGGATCTCGTCGGTGAGCTTAAAAGCACCATCCAAGGTCATCTTCTTGTCGGTTTCTTCCACCACCTTCATAAGTTTCTTGTTGTCCACCACAATCATGGTGTCCACGTTTTCACGCAGAGCCTTGATACCCTTTTCGGCATTCCGGGAACGGACAGGGCCTTCGTGACGGAAGGGCTTGGTCACCACGGCAACGGTGAGAATGCCCAGTTCACGGGCAACGGCACCAATCACCGGAGCGGCTCCCGTACCCGTACCGCCTCCCATACCGGCGGTAATGAAGATCATGTCGGCACCCTTCATGGCCTCCTTCAGGTCTTCCACGTTTTCTTCGGCAGCCTTGCGACCAATTTCGGGCTTAGCACCCGCACCAAGACTCTTCGTAGCCTTCTGGCCAATGGTAATCTTATGGTCTGCCTGACTTTTGTCAAGAGCCATGGCATCCGTATTGACGGCGTAGTATTCCACGCCTTCAATGTTCATGCCGACCATGCGGTTCACGGTGTTGCCACCGGCTCCGCCTACGCCGAAGACCTTGACCTTCGCGGTGTTGAGGGTTGAATCATCCATCAGGATGTGTGAGGTTGGGTTCATGTCGAATTCACTCATAGTTTGTCTCCCTGTTGTGAGTGTTTGTTTTTTGTTTTAGAAATACGTTTTAAGGACATCCTTGAACCATTGGAGGCTCTTTTTCATGGATACCGAAATCTGCTTACCCGTCTCGCGGCGTTTCTCCTTACGGCGCTGCTTGGCGGCATACAGCAAAAGTCCTATTCCTGTTGCATAAGACGGATTGGAGTAGCTCTGTACGCCGGCCACATCGCGAGGGTGGCCGATACGGACCGACTTTCCGAACACCTTTTCGGCCACAGCATCAATACCTTCCAGGGCACAGCAGCCACCCGTAAGCACGATACCGCCGTTCAGCAAGCCATCCATGTGCTGTTTTTCCAGATCTTCCTTCAGTCTTTTGAAAATTTCGTACACGCGGGCGGTGATCACCTGAGCGAGCAACTTGCGCGAGCACTGGACATCGCCCCTGTCGCCCACGCTAGGCACCGGGAAGGTCTCGTCCTCAATCAGGTTACTCATGCGGCAAGTTCCATAGCGCTTCTTGATGTCTTCGGCCTTTGCAAGGGATATGGGCACTTTCAGGCACTTGCTGATATCACTGGTAATGCTATTGCCCGCATAGTCAAGGGACGTGGTGTAGCGCACCGATTCTCCAACGAACACGGCAATGTCTGCAGAACCAGCACCGATATCGATAAGGGCCACACCCAATTCACGTTCGTCGTCGGTCAACACTGCAGAGGCGGCAGCGAGCGGTTCCAACACGAGTTCTTCTACATGGAGGCCCGCACGGGTAACGCTCTTGTCTAGGTTCAGGATGACGTTCGAGGGCGAGGTGACCACCTGAACATCTACTCCCAACCGGCGACCGTTAAGCCCCTTCGGATTCCGGATACCCCCCTGCTCATCCAGGGTGTATTCTCCGGGGAATACATGAAGAATCTGACCTGCGGTTTCGGGAATGGTGCTCGCCAAATTCTTGACGCGTTCCATATCTACTTCGCGAACTTCTCCCGTAGACAGTGTAATCAGGCCCTTGTAATTGACGGAGGACACATGATTACCGGCAATGCCCACATAGACATCGCGTACATCGAAATCGATGAACGGTTCCAGCTGCCTAATGACGTTCTGCAGGGTTTCCACCACATCGTCCAGCTCATCGGGACGCTTCAGGGGCAAAGCTCCG
>JAEEGL011928550.1_pt1 | contig 11254 bp, 6 predicted proteins | sample 9134231 | NCBI WGS metagenome assembly JAEEGL01 (sample SAMN16246548, study PRJNA631951) | gut metagenome | biome: gut microbiome; feature: rumen; material: fiber-attached | host: Bos | place: Iran: Karaj | collected 2018-10
CACATCGAGCGGACATCGCTCGGCTCCATGTCGGAGTTGATGTAGTTCGAGAAATATGGCGTGCCGTACTTCGAGGTCATCTCAAAGAGCAGTCTGTTGTTCTCGGTCTCGGTCCAGTCGTAATCGCGGGTGATGGAGTAGGTGGGGATGGGGTACTGGAAGCCGCGGCCGTTGGCGTCGCCCTCGATCATGATCTCGATGAAGGCCTTGTTGACCATGTCCATCTCGGCTTTGCAGTCGCCGTAGGTGAAGTCCATCTCCTTCCCGCCGATGATCGCCGGTCTGTCGGCGAGGTCGGCCGGGACGGTCCAGTCGAGTGTGATGTTCGAGAAAGGAGCCTGCGTGCCCCATCTGGAGGGCGTGTTGACGCCGTAGATGAACGACTCGATGCACTTCTTTGTGGCGTCGTAAGACAGGTTGTCGGCTTTCACGAAGGGCGCGAGGTAGGTGTCGAACGAAGAGAACGCCTGGGCTCCTGCCCATTCGTTCTGCATGATGCCGAGGAAATTGACCATCTGGTTGCAGAGGGTCGCGAGGTGCTTCGCGGGGGCGGAGGTGATCTTGCCCGGGATGCCGCCGAGGCCCTCCTCGATCAGCTGACGGAGCGACCATCCGGCGCAGTAGCCGGTGAGCATCGACAGGTCGTGCAGATGCAGGTCCGCGTTCTTGTGGGCCTGCGCGATCTCGTCGTCATAGACCTCGGACAGCCAGTAGTTGGCGGTGATGGCGCCCGAGTTCGAAAGGATGAGTCCGCCGACCGAATAGGTGACCGTCGAGTTCTCCTTGACGCGCCAGTCGGTGACCTTCACGTAGGAGTCGACGATCTCCTTGTAGTCGAGCATGGTCGATTTCATGTTGCGCAGTTTCTCGCGCTGGCGGCGGTAGAGGATGTAAGCCTTTGCGACGTCCTCGTACCCGGTCTGGGCCAGAACGGCCTCGACGCTGTCCTGGATGTCCTCGACGGCTATCCTGCCGTCGGTGATCTTGTCGGAAAAGTGCGACGTCACTCTGAGCGATATGAGCTGAATGATATCGTCGGTGTAGGGCTTGTCGCAAGCCTCGAACGCCTTGGTAACGGCGGTTGATATCTTGGAGAGATCGAATTCAGCGATCTTTCCGTTTCTCTTAACTACCTGATACATTATCAGAATTCCTCCGGATCTATATCCCGGCGCGCAAAAAAGCTCCCGCAGCCGGCAGTCAAGCAATATTATACATCCGATTTGCTTCCGTGTCAATAGAAAAAACACTAGATATTGTGGCAAATTGCAAAAAACGCACACAACATCTAGTATTTTTTCTTATGAGCACACGGTTTTGCGCCAAGTGTGCGGAACTGAGGCAAAATCCGTCCGGACGCCGGCCCGTAACGCGGGCCCCGCCGAACGGAGCATCCGTCAGTCGAAACACACGGCCGCCGTTTTCCCGCGTGTGTCAGCCGGAAGTTCTGTTACACTCCCCTTACTTCGACCGACGGTATCCTGTCTCTTGCCGCGTCGGCGAATACCGCCAGCTCCTCCGCAGAGAAGCCGTGCAGGCCGCTCCTTATCACGGCGCCCGAATCGACGAAATTCTGTATGAAATACCTCTCCGCACCGGCGATGAAGTCGGCGATCCCCCGGAACGACGCGGCGTCGTGGAACTCGCGGACGGCCGTCGTGCGGAACTCGTAGGGTATCCCGTATTTCTTCGACAGGAGCATCGACGCCGATTCGCGCACACCCGAGACGTCGAAGCCGTCGATGCCGACCGTCTCGGCGTATCTTTCGGGGCAGTTCTTTATATCGACGGCGGCGTAGTCGACGAGTCCCTCCGACAGCAGCTCCCCGAACCTCACGGGGTGGTTCCCGTTGGTGTCGAGCTTGACCGCGAATCCCATCTCCTTTACGCGGCGCAGGAAATCGGCAAGTCCCTGCTGGAGCAGCGGCTCGCCTCCCGTCACCGCCACGCCGTCGAGTATGCCGCGGCGCTTTTCCAGGAAGGAGAAGAAGTCCTCCGCGGGGATGCGGGGCGCGCTGCCAGGGTCGAGCACGAGCTGGGAGTTGTGGCAGAAGGGGCAGCGGAAGTCGCACCCCCCGGTGAATACGGTGCAGGCGACCCTGCCCGGAAAATCGAGCAGCGTCACCCTGTTCAGTCCGTGAATGATCATGATGTAGTCTCCGTGGACCGGCGGTGTCCCGCCGTCAGTCAAGTCTGCAGTAATCGGGCGTCCAGGCCCTTGCCTTGTAGAATGCCGGGCCGTCGAATATGACCGTGCCGCTTTTCATCGCGGCTGACGTAAGGTCGCCGTCGGGCATGATGAACCAGCTGAAGCGGTCGGTGTCGTGGTCCTTGAACACTTTCGTCGCCTGCGTCCGCAGCAACAGGCGCGACGCCCCCGTCGCGGCCGGCACACCGTACACGGCCGAGCAGAGGCATTTGGTCGACGAGACCGAGACTCCCCAGCTCTTCGGCAGGGCGTCCGACACGGTGCCGGACGTCTTGCTGTAGACGAAGGCACCCGCGCCGGAGATCAGGAGCAGGTCGGGCTCCCCGTGTATCGCGGAAAGGTCGTGGCCGCCCCACTTGCCCGAGGCTCCGGCAGACGTGATGCGCGTGAGCTTCGGGTCGCGGACGGTTCCCGATACCCTGTAGGCGCGCAGTTCGGAGGATCCGAGGACCCAAAGCAGCTGTCTTACGTCATCCCAGAGCACCGAGTGCGCTCCGGTGAGCATATCGTAGTCGTATCCCGAGGACTTTCCGCCTGACGGCGCCGCGTAGAGCCTCACCGAGGCCCTTGTCTCGTCTCCGTTACCCGACAGGGCGACGGCCACCGTCCCGTTCGGGAGGTATTCGATGCAGTGCGGGCCGAATCCGGCGAGCGACGTCTCCCAGATCTTCTTCCCCGACGGGTACTCGGCAAGGCCGATGAACCCGGCCGACGAGGTAAAGCCGATCACATACGTGCCGAGCGTCCCGCTGTATCTGAGCCTGCATTCGTCGATGCTCGTCCCGTAGGTCCTGTCGGTCGAGAACCCGCACGACGACGGATCGAAGGTGTATTTCAGCACCGGCCGGCCGCCCGACAGCGCCGGAAGGATGTCATACACGGCCGCGACGGCGTTCTTCTGGTCGGTCAGCGCGACGGGCATGTCGCCGAGCCCTTCAAGGCCGGGCAGTTCAGGCTGCGCGTACGTCCCCGCGATATCGCCGGAGAAGTCGTACGAGACGTCGCCGGCGGCGTCCGCGGGAAGGATCTCCGACAGGAGGGCGTTCGCCCCTGCCTCGGCCATTCCGCCGCTCCCCGAGACGTATATGCCGCCGCCCGCCGCCCTGACGAGGTATCCCCCGTCGGGAGCCGCGGCCCCCGCGGCCTGCGCGGCCGAACAGTTACCTATATATATCTTTGCGCCGTCCGGCGCGTTCTTCTCGGAATATGTCTTCATGATGAAGCCGGATGCCTCCTTCACCGCCGACTCTATGATCTCCGCTGCGCAGCGCTCGTCACGCGTGGCGCGGTCGGGGATCACGAGCGAGAACGACGGCATGTCGGTTCCTCCGATCTTCAGCGAGCTTACGGGGAACTGCGACCCCTCCGCCCACTCAAATCCCGCGGTCACCGCTGCGTCCTTCCCCTTCCCGGTGACGAAAGTCGAGATAAAGAAGGCGCACGCGCGGTCGAGAGAGGCGTCGTCCGAGCCGTAGATCGCGATCCGCCCCGACGGGAAGGCCCTTACCGCGGCGCATCCCGCCTTCAGGCCCGACGATATCCCGGCCGTCTCGGGCCGGTTGGTGTTGCCTACGAGTATCTCCTTCGCCACGGCCGGCAGCGACGACACGTCCTTCACCCAGTCATCGGAGATCGTCACGGGCAGGCCCTCGTCCTCGAGCGCCTTTCTCACCGACACCGCGACGTCGGTCTCGCGCCCGGTGGCCTTCATCGGCCGTATCACGGCATATCCGTCGAGCCCGATGCCGGACGGCGAAGCCTCGGTCTGAGAGGCCTCCGCGGTATCCGTCGCGGCCGTTTCCCCTCCGGAACAGGACGAGAGCAGGGCCGCCGCCGCGCATAAGATCGCGGCGGCGGAGACGAACAGGCGGCAGACGGGCTTTCCCGCCCTTTTCATTTGAAATCCCTGACCCACTTTATCGCCAGGCCGATCCAGCCTTCGGCGTGCGGAACGATGTTCGCCTGATTCGCCGACATGGTGAATTCGTTGCAGAGAGCGAGTCCGTGGTGTCCCTCCGGGTAGATGTGCAGCTCGAACGGCACTCCGGCGGCAGCGAGGGCCGACGCGTAGAGCAGGCTGTTCTGCACCGGGACCGTTTTGTCGGTGAAGGTGTGCCACATGAAAGCCGGGGACGTCGAAGAGTCGACGTGAAGCTCGAGCGAATACTTCTCTATATCTTCGTCGGTGAGTTCGTCGTGGCCGGAGAGGTTTTTGAACGACCCCTTGTGCGCGAATGGACCGGCGGTTATGACGGGATAGCTGAGGATCGTCCCGGTCGGTCTGTTGATCCCCTCGGGGACCTTTTCGCCGTCGATGCCGAGAGCCTCCCTCACCTCCGGGATGTTCCAGAGCGTCCCGGCAGATGCGGCGAGATGGCCGCCGGCCGAGAAGCCGCATACGAAGATGTGATCAGGGTCGGTGTTGTATTCCGCCGCGTGCTCGCGGACGTATTTCACCGCTCTCGACGCCTCGGTCAGCGGATTCCAGCCGAGCACTCTCGGATGCACGCTGTAGCGGAGCAGGAACACGTTGAATCCGGCCGCCATGAACTGGAACACTATCGGTTCGGCCTCGCGGTCGGACAGGAAGTGGTATCCGCCGCCCGGGAAGACGATGACGGTCCTTCTCGGCGGGAGCTTCAGCTCCGCCGTCATATCGGGACAGTACGATGTGAGCGATACCTCCGGATAGATGTCGCTCATGCCTACGGTCTTATACTGCATAAAAACGCCTCCGGATCACGCCCAGCTCATCGTGCGGGGCTTGTCCTCGGTCATGACGATCGGAGCCAGGAACTCGACGGCTTTGCGCAGGCCCTCGTCCTTCGTCATGACGCTGTCCTCGTGCTCGATCGAGAGGACTCCGTCGTAGCCGCAGAGGCGCAGGTTGGAGATGAAGTCTCTCCAGTAGCTCTCGCCGTTGCCGAAGCCGACCGCCCTGAACACCCAGGCTCTGCCGAGCTCGTCGCTGTAGTGCTTCGTGTCGAGGACGCCGTTGCGGGCGGTGTTGTATTTGTCGACCTTGGTGTCCTTAGCGTGCACGTGGTAGATAGCTCCCTTGAGCTCGCGAGCCACGGCGACGGGATCCATTCCCTGCCAGATGAGGTGCGACGGGTCGAGGTTGGCCCCGATGACGGGACCGACGGCCGCGCGCAGCTTCAGCAGCGACTCGGGGTTGTACACGCAGAATCCGGGATGCATCTCGAAGGCTATGCGGTCGACGCCGTGCGCCAGCGCGAAGGCAGCCATATCCTTCCAGTAGGGAATGAGCTTCTCGTTCCACTGCCAGTCGAGGATCTTCAGGTAGTCGTCTGGCCAGGGGCAGGTGACCCAGTTCGGGTATTTCGAGCCCTCGCTGTCGCCCGGGCAGCCCGAGAAGCCGACTATCGTGCGTATGCCGATCTTTTCGGCGAGCAGGATCGCGGCGCGGAAGTCGCTGTCGAAGCGGGCGGCGGTGGCGGCGTCGGGATGGAGCGGGTTGCCGTGGCAGGCCAGTGCGGCGATCTCAACGCCGAACTTTTTGAAGACGCCGAGCCAGGCCTCGGGCGCCGCGGGATCTGCGAGCAGCTTCGCGGGGTCGCAGTGGGCCTTGCCGGGATATCCGCCGGCTCCTATCTCGACGGTGTGCACGCCGAGGCCGGTCAGTATGGTCAGGGACTCTTCGAGAGTCTTGTTTCCGTAGACGTTTTCAAGAACACAGAGTTTCATTTATTCTTCTCCTTTTCTTCCTGCTGTCAGAATCTGTAGATGTCTCCCGATGCGGCGGACCTGTAAATGCCCTCGAGGATGCGGGTGACGGTGAATGCCTGGACCGGGGTCACGCAGGGCGTCCCGTCGTTGATGACGGCGTCGATCCACTGTTTTGCCTCGAGGTCGGCGGCGCTGGGCTGCTTCGACGCGCTGTAGAACGCGGCGCCCTTGCCCTCGAGCTGCGGGACGAACATGTACTTCTGGTTGTTCCGTATGCCGTTGAAGCGGAGGCCGTCGAGCATGTCGGCGCCGCCCAGGGTGCCGCAGAGAGTCGTGACCGCCTCTCTGGCGTCGAGGATGTTGAGCGCCCAGGAGGACTCGAGGATGATCGTCGCTCCGTTCTCCATGACGACGAATCCGAAGGCGGAGTCCTCGACGGTGAACTTTTCGGGATCCCAGTTGCCCCAGTCGTTGCCCTGCTCGGTCTGCCTGTTGAGCTTGTGGTATGTGGTGCCGACGCAGTATTTCGGCTTGTAGTTGTTCATCATCCAGAGGGTAAGGTCGAGAGCGTGGGTGCCGATGTCGATCAGCGGACCTCCGCCCTGGGCGTATTCGTCGAGGAAAACGCCCCATGTGGGGACGGCGCGGCGCCGGAGAGCGGTGGCCTTGGCGAAATAGATGTCGCCGAGAGTTCCCGCTTCGACTTCCTGCTTGAGGTATCTGGCGTCGGGACGCTGGCGGCTCTGGTAGCCGAAGGTGAGTTTCTTCCCCGTCCTTTCGGCTGCCTTCAGCATCTTTCCGGCCTCCTCACTGTTTATGGCCATCGGCTTTTCGCACATGACGTGCTTGCCGGCCTCAAGGGCGTCGACGGTGATGCCGGAGTGCCAGCGGTTGGGCGTCAGCACGTGAACGACGTCTATCGTCGGGTCGTCGAGGACTCGGCGGTAGTCGGTCGTGACAAGCGCGTCCGGATCGCCGTATTTCTCGCGGGCCTTCAGCGCCCTCGACTCTATTATGTCGCAGAATGCGGTCATTTTAACGTTCGGCAGTTTCGACAGCGCGGGCATGTGCTTTCCGTTAGCGATACCTCCGCAGCCGATTATGCCGATCTTCAGGATGTCTTTGTCTGCCATTTTCTTTTCCTCTTCTTTTCATGGGGCGCATCGCACCCCCGTATTTTATTCCACCGTATAATATAATACAGCAAAAGCCTCAACTTTTCAAGCGCTTTTTTGCCGTTTTGCCCCGAATGAGCCGGTTTCCGGCCGTTTTAGCGGCAGTCCTCTCTGTCTTTCGGAACAATATCGCGCGGAATACAGCAATTCCATAAAAAAGTTGCTTTTTTACCTTGCATATGATATAATATTATTTTATAGGGGAGTAGTCGGCATATTCATATGCGGGACCGGTCAACAGCACTAAGCCTGCCCGGGCTTATGGTCGGTCCCCCGGCACCGCTGCCGGTGACAAGACTTATATCTGCGCCGGGGAAAGTGTTTTTCGCCGGCGGTACGGTCTCCCCTGCCGCCGCCGACATCGGCATACTCTCCTCCGCCGCGGATACATTTTCAGGGCAGGAGGTTTTTTCAGTTGGAAAAAACAAAAGCAAAACACGAGGAGAAAGAGGCCCCCGTATCGGGGAAGGAATACCTCTTATCCGTCGACTCGGTGATCGATGAGCAGAAGAGCAGTCCGGACGGTCTGGCTCCCGAAGAGGCGGCGAAGCGTCTTTCGGAACACGGTCCCAACAAGCTCGCCGAGGGTAAAAAAGATTCGCTCATCAAAAAGTTCTTCGCAGAACTCTCGGATCCGATGATCATCATCCTCATCGTCGCGGCTCTGATCTCGACGGTGACCGAGCTGGCGGAGCACGGATGGAAGTTCGACTTCTTCCCGAGCGACGCCGTGATCATCCTCTTCGTCGTCATCGTCAACGCGGTGCTCGGCGTCGTACAGGAGAGCAAGGCGGAGGCCGCCATCGAAGCGCTGCAGGAGATGTCCGCGGCAACGTCGAAGGTCATACGCGGCGGCGAGCTCTGCATCGTAAAGAGCGAGGAGCTCGTTCCCGGCGACGTAGTATCTCTCGAAGCCGGCGACGCCGTCCCGGCCGACTGCCGCATCATCGACTGCTTCAGCCTGAAGGTCGAGGAGGCCGCGCTGACCGGCGAATCGGTCCCCGTGACCAAGCGCAGCGACAAGCTGCTCCCCGCCGACAACGGCGAGGTCCCGCTCGGCGACCGCAAGAACATGGTCTACATGGGCTCGACCGTCGCCTACGGACGCGGGAAGGCTGTCGTCACCGCCACCGGCATGAACACCGAGATGGGCAAGATCGCGAACGCCCTCACGCTCGCGAAGAACGAGGACACCCCACTACAGATCAAGCTCAACCAGCTCAGCAAGATACTCACCTGGCTCGTTCTCGGCATCTGCGGCGTGATCTTCGCGGTGCAGCTGCTCCGCAACTTCGTCATCAGCCCCACAGACGGCGTGAGATTCTTCGACGTCGCGCTGAGCTCGCTGATGGTGGCCGTATCCCTGGCCGTCGCGGCGATACCCGAAGGACTGGCGGCCGTCGTGACGATAGTGCTCTCGATCGGCGTGACCAGGATGTCGAAGCGCAACGCCGTGATAAGGAAGCTCACCGCGGTCGAGACGCTCGGCTGCACGCAGGTCATCTGCTCTGACAAGACCGGAACGCTCACGCAGAACCGCATGACCGTCGTCGACTTCTACGGCAGCGACGAAAAACTCCTCGCCGAATCGCTCTCGCTCTGCACCGACGCGAAGCTCAGGGAGGGCGAGACCGCATCGGTAGGCGACCCGACCCAGACCGCGGTCGTCGACTACGCCGCGAAGCTCGGACTTCCCAAATACCGGCTTGAGGCCGAGCAGCCCCGCGTCGGCGAGATCCCCTTCGATTCGGGGCGCAAGCTCATGACCACCGTCCACCGCCGCCCTGACGGAAAGATCGTACAGCACACCACGGGTGCCCCGGACGTCGTCCTCGGACGCTGCGCATATATACTTAAGGACGGAAAGACCCTTCCCATGACCGACGGGGACAGGACGGCCGTCGCCGACGCCAACACCGGCCTCGCTGACAGGGCGCTCAGAGTGCTCGCGGCCGGCTTTAGGCTCTACGACGCCGAACCCGGGTCGTACGACCCTTCGATCGAGAACGACCTCGTGTTCCTCGGCCTCGTCGGCATGATCGACCCCGTCAGACCCGAGGTCACCGCGGCAATCGAGGAATGCAGGAGCGCCGGCATCCGGCCGGTGATGATCACCGGAGACCACAAGGCCACCGCCTCGGCGATCGCGAGACAGCTGGGGATCCTTGAAGAGGGCCAGCTGGCGATCACCGGAGCCCAGCTCGACGAGATCTCCGACGAAGACCTGATCCGGAACATCGAAAAATACTCGGTATACGCCCGCGTTCAGCCCGAGCACAAGTCGAGGATAGTGAACGCCTGGCGCACTCGCGGATACATCACCGCCATGACCGGAGACGGAGTCAACGACGCTCCGTCGATCAAGACCGCCGACATAGGCGTCGGAATGGGCATCACCGGCACCGACGTCACGAAGAACGTAGCCGACATGGTGCTGGCCGACGACAACTTCGCGACGATCGTCGCTGCCGTCGAGGAGGGACGCAGAGTCTACGACAACATCCGCAAGGCGATACAGTTCCTGCTGTCGTCGAACCTCGCGGAGGTGCTCACGATCTTCTTCGCGACGCTGCTCGGATTCCAGATCCTTCAGCCGGTGCACCTGCTCTGGATCAACCTCATCACCGACTGCTTCCCCGCCCTCTCGCTCGGACTGGAAAAGCCCGAAGCCGACATCATGAAGCGCAAGCCCCGCAAGGCGAACGAAGGCATCTTCGCCGGCGGCATGGGATTTGACATCTTCTTCCAGGGCGCGATAGTCACTGTCATCACGCTTGTCTCCTATTTCATCGGCGATTTCCTCGAGACCGGAACGTTTCAGATCCAGAACAGCGCCGACGGGACCACGATGGCCTTCCTCACGCTCTCTCTCGTGGAGATGTTCCACTCGTTCAACATGCGCTCGCGCAGAGCCTCGATCTTCACGATGAAGAACCAGAACAGGTGGCTGTGGGCCTCTCTGGCGGCGTCGCTGATCATGACGGTCGCCGTCATATACACCCCGTTCCTCAGCGGAGCCTTCGGGTTCACGCATATCAGCGCGACCGAATTCTTCACCGCGGTCGGGCTCGCGATCCTGATCATCCCGATCATGGAGCTAACAAAACTCATTCAGAGAAAGCTCGGAAAGTGATCTGCCCGGGCTGAGATCCGAAAGGACGGACAACCATTGGCTAACGAAAAAAAGTCGAACGGCAATAAGAGCGGCGGCAGCGCCGGCAGGAGCCTCGTCAAAGCGGGGGGAAAGAACAGCGCGGCCGTAAAGAATACCGGAAAGACCGGCGGAAAGGGCGCGAAACTGGAGGCGGTCCCGGAGTCTTCGGGGATGATCCACCAGTTCATGCCCTACCTGCTCGTAATACTCGCGGTCTTTCTGGCAGCCTGCTTTATACTCGCGAAGACCGACGGCCCGATGGGAGTCGTCGGAATGGCTCTGCGGAACTTCTTCTGCGGCCTTTTCGGCTGGCCGGCCTATTTCATCCCGCTTATCCTGATCAATCTCGCGGTCTACTGGAGAAAATACGTGGACCTGCAGATGGTCGGATGGAAGCTGGGACTTTCGCATCTTACGATCATATCGATATCTTCTCTCGTCCACGGCGTCTGGGTGACAAAGACCTTCCCCGAAGCCAAATACCCCCTTTCGGTATGGGCGCGGACGGTGTTCGGCACCTCGGGCGAGACGTCCAACTGGGCGCACGGAAAAGCCCTTGAAGGCGGAGGCTTCTTCGGAGGCCTCGCCGGGGGCTTTATCCGCTCGATCTGCGGGCCTGTGGGCTCGACTATCATCACGATCGCGGCGATCACGATCTGCGTGATGTTCTTCTTCAGCGTGACTCCCGCGTACGTCGTGACCTCGGTAAGGTCGGGATTCGCCTCGCTGAAGGAGAGATTCGCCGCGGCGAAGGCCGCCGCCGAGAACGACAGAGAGGAAAAGAGCCGCCGTCTCGCCGAAAAGCAGGCGGCGAGGGAAAAGGCCGAAAGACAGGCCGCCGAACTCGCCGCCGAGCGCGAGGCGAACGCCAGAAAACGCGCCGAAGAGGAAAGGGCGCGCACGCGCGTCAGGACGGCGGGACCCGCTTCCGGAACTCCGGCCGCGGCAACTGCCGAGATATTCAACGCCGGTCCCGACGCAACGGGACCCCGCGCTGCCGACAGCGGGAACAGCGCTGCCCGCGAC
>JAEEGL013930161.1_pt1 | contig 11254 bp, 10 predicted proteins | sample 9134231 | NCBI WGS metagenome assembly JAEEGL01 (sample SAMN16246548, study PRJNA631951) | gut metagenome | biome: gut microbiome; feature: rumen; material: fiber-attached | host: Bos | place: Iran: Karaj | collected 2018-10
CGGGAACAGCGCCCATATCAGCACAAGAGTTCCTATATATACTACAGCTGTCACGAGTATGTACAGCAGCGGCATTATTATCCTGTAAGATTCATTCTGCCCCAGAAGCATATCAAATATCCATATTATCGCGGAAGCCACCGTAGTTGTGTAGGTGATGGCCGCTGCGAAACCGAACATATGCTCCTTTTTCCGGGAAGCGTACAGCAGCACGTTTACGCCGAGTGCGCGCTCAAATATGGAGTTCTGTGCGAAAATGGCGATGAGAGCTGCCGATATCATATTAAGAAATGTTTCCATCGTCGTTCTTCTCCTCCGGCTCCGCTTCCTCGTTCACAGGTTCCGCGGGCTCTCCGGCGCTCTCTCCGGTTTCTGCCGCTTCTTCGCCGGGCTTTGCGGTCATTTCCTGACCCTCGGCTATTATAGCCTCAAATGCCTCCAGCACATCGCGGTTGCTGAGAAATTCCATATCCAGCAGTTCGTTGACATTTTTTGTCTTTTTGGCCGTTGCCTTGTATATGCGTATCTTTTCCTTTTCCGGTCTGTTATGCCTGCCGACGAGGAATTCGCCCATATCTTCGGCGTATTCCGCGAGAGAGTCCTTCTCTGTTTCGCTGGCGTGAGCCTTGCGGTAGTTGTACACCGCTCTGAACAGACCTGCGCCGATACCTACGAACAGGAATCCTCCGAAGGTGGTCTCCATGGCGGGGATCGTGAAGGGCACCGATATCTCGGCGCCGCCTATGGTGCCGGAAGCCATAAGTTCACGCAGTACGCCCGTGGCGATGCAGGAGATATCGAAGCCGATGATGAATATTATCACATCGGCTGCCATAAGGCTTACCGGTTCAAGGTAGAAACGGGTCTCGGTCTTGGATAATATCAGCGAGTTTGTTATCAGCACCGGCAGATATATGCCGGCCGCGGAAATTATGCTTTCGCCGAATACAGCCTCCGCAAGCAATATCGCCGGGATATAGAATACGGATGCCGCCACTGTGTAGAGCGTTACTCTGACCGTATATACGATAGTACGCGGTATACTTCTGCACACAAGAATTGTCAGCAGTGATATAACCGAAAACACGAAGCACACCGCAAGGCTCTTTTGGAGCGTTGTGGTGCAGGCTATGACCGGTGCCGTGAGCAGGCCGCTCATGAACACCATATTCTGTTTGAAAAGTCCGTCGCCGAGGTTTATGCGGTTTTCCATATATGTATTGCCTTACTGTCCTTGTTTGTTGTTTTTCTGCTGTGAACGCTTTCTGGGCTGCTTAATGATGTGCTGCACTGCCTGCTTTGGCTCCTCGGTCTTTTTTGCCGGGGTCTCGCGCTTGCTGTGTTCGATCATATTCCGCATGGCGTTCATGTAGTTGTTTTCTTCTTCCTGTATCTGTTTTCTGCGGACATTTTCGTCCTTTTTCTTCTTTATCCTGCGGTTATCCGCTATTCTTGAGATAAAATTCGACTTCTTGCGGTTTATTTTCGTGACCTTATTGTCTATGGGCGGCATATTATAGTTCGTTGCGGGAACAATAATTTCCATAGTATCGGTGAGCTTCGGCCGGTGACCGGTCTCCGCGTCGCTGCGGAGCCGCTCGTATCTGCCCATGTTGCTGTGCAGATAGCCGAAGAGCTGCCTGAACTTTCTTGCGATGTATGCGCAAAGGTCGTCAAGCCTGAGGGAGAAGGCATTTGCCAGCAGCAGTACGAAGATAAAGGAGCCTTCTACCTTGCCGAAATGCCTGAAAAGACAGCCTATAATGCCTATCACGATACCGTAGACGATCTTTCCGGCGTAGGATTTGGGGAGAGTCTGGGGATCGCTTGCCAGGAACACGAATCCGAACAGCAGGTAGCCGCCGGAAAGCTCCAGCATCAGAGTCTCACCGATATTTGAGAAAGCAGGGAAGAGCGCGGTCAGCGCACAGTAGGACCCGAGTCCGAATATCGTGACCAGCAGCGACATCGAGCGCCTGCATAGCAGACAGATCCCGCATACGATGATGACGAGGACGTGGGTGGTCCCCATAGGCCCTGCAAAGTTGCCGAGCATGATGTTCTCGAAAGAAACGGTAGGTGCCGTTCCGAGCTTTAGCAGATAGCTTTCGATACCGGAGACGAGCGGCACTCCGGCATCGCCCCAGAGCTCCGGTCTGCTTCCCACCGCCGGATATTGCAGCATATCGACCGGATAACAGATTATCAGGAACGCTATCGCAACGCAGGTGGGATTGAAGATATAGTTATCCTTGCCTCCGAAAACGTGCTTCACCGCTATCGCCAGCAGTGCTCCGCCCGCCACGATGCCGTAATGTACGGAGGAGGGCATCATAAGCGCGATGCACATTCCCGCGGCTATCGTCGAGAGGTCTTTGGGATTGTAGACTTTTTTTGACATTCTGCAGAATATCAGATCCGTCAGCATACAGATAATGACCGAGCCAGCGCAAAGTATGGCGGCGCGTGTGCCGCTCTGCCATACGCTGAGCCCCATGAGTGCCGCGAGACACACGAGCTGATCGCCGTATATGGACTTCTGTTTGCGCCGGTTGGTCGGCGGCTGCACAGAATAGGTCTTTACGTCACTGTCGAATTTATCCAGCAGTTCAAATGTATTATCGGACATATTCACCTTTTACATTAGATTTATATTATGCAAGGGGGTAATTTCTTGTTCTACGACACGCTGAGTGAAAACACCGTCAAGATAACGCTGACGAGCCGGGATATGAGCGATTATGCTATCGCCCGCGAAAGCCTTCTCGACCGCAGCGCCGAGTCAAGGCGCTCACTGACGCGGTTCCTGAAGCGCTTTCAGTCCGAAAACTCGCTGTTCACCGGAAAGAGCGCCGACAGACTGTTCCTTGAGGCTTTCCCTTCAGCCGACGGAGGCTGTGTCATGTATGTTTCGACTCTCGGTACCGGTGACCTGTCAGGAAATGACGCGCCGGATACTCCGGTCACGCTCATGTGCGGACCCGGCCCACTTGCGGATATAGCGCGTTTCGGAACGGCAGCGGCAGGGATATCGTCGTGCTCGTCACTGTACCGTGTGTCCGGGGGCTGGTGTCTCGTGGTCACCGCAAAGCCCACCGAAGCCGACAGACTGACTCGTCTGGCAGCGGAATACGGCGAACTCTCGGATGACAGCATCGACATAGCCAGCATCGGCGAGCACGGCACGCTTATATGCCGCGGCAACGCAGCGGAGGCGCTTTCTGTTCTCGTTTAAGCGTTTTTCAGATTTTCGGCAGCCTTGTGCATATCCTCCGAACGGAAAAGATATGTTCCTGCGACGAGAATATTTGCGCCGGCTTCCTTGACCAGCTTCGCGGTTTCGGCGTTTATGCCGCCGTCAACTTCTATATCCTTGTCAGGCGCAAGAGCGCGCAGCTCCTTTATTTTCGGCAGCATATCGGGCATGAAGCCTTGTCCGCCGTAGCCCGGCTCCACCGTCATGACGAGTATCATATCAACGTCATTTATGAATGGAATCACTGCCGATGCGGGAGTGCGGGGCTTCAGTGCAATTCCGGCTCCGATCCCTGCGCTGTGTATCTCACGGAGAACGGCGAGCGTGTCACAGCCGCTTTCCGCGTGTATCGTTATATTGTCGGCGCCGGCTTCCGCGAACAGCTTAATCTGCCGCGTCGGGTCGGTCACCATGAGGTGTACGTCGAAGAACGCGCCGGAATAAGGCTTGACTGCTTTCAGCACAGAGCTGCCGAATGTTATGTTTTCCACGAAGCTGCCGTCCATTACGTCGAAATGCAGCCACCCGGCTCCGCTTTCGTCGACTTTTCGTGCTGTCGAACGCAGATCCGAAAGGTCTGAATTGAGTATTGAGGCCGATATTATCGTTCCGTGCATTTTGTTATCCTTCTGAATCCAATTGTCGGCAGGGCAGACTGCCGCACTGTCTATAATACTCCAAATCCAACTGACCGTCAAGGACTTTTCCCGTCGATTTGAGGCGGGGTCCCAAAAATAGTTAAATTTGAACAGTTTAATTGATTTTTTTCTGCGGGCTTTTGCTGTGGAAAACGACGAAAACGTGTTGAAAACCGAGGCTTTCAACACATTTTTAACCGTTGAAAAGTTGATAAGCAATGGCTGACACAGCCTTATTTTTTGCAAAAAATGTGGAAATTTGAAAAAAATATTGACTTTTTGGCTTAAATATGCGAAAATAAGAGAAATAGAACGACAAAATATCGGGCTGATGCCCGGAAGGAAGATACAATGACAGCAATTTCAAGATCCGCGCGTGCGCTGACTTCATTTCTGCTGTGCGCGGCGATAATACTTACGCTTTTCACCTTTAAAGCAAATGCCGGAGATGTCTTTATCTGGCACGGAACGACTCCGCTCGAAGCCGGGCGTACATACTTTGTGACCGAGGATGTAAAGATCCGCAAAGCGGTGACGATCCCGGAGACCGCAAAGCTCAGCGTGCGGGAGGGCGGCTCACTGCGCATCATGTCGGCTGGTTCGGTCACTGTCAACGGTGAGCTGGCTGTGGCGATAGGCGGTTCCGTCAAGAACAGCGGCAAATTGTATATCAAGAAGGGCGGAGCGCTGAATATCTACGGCTCGGTGCAGTCCTCCCTGAACGGCACACTGAACGTATCGGGAAATATCACGGTTTATAACCGCGGAACGTTTGAGAGTTCCTCTGCGGCAAAATTCTACACAACCTCCAATATTTACGTCAAGAATAAGTTCAGTCTGTATAAGAGCAGCGATACCAAGATAAGTGGCAAGCTCATAGGCACCGAGAAAAGCGATATAGAGCTGCGCGGCATCGTTGCCGTTACCCTAAGCGGCGATCTTGATATCAACGGACATCTGACTGTCGGGGCGGCGGCGAACGTGCGCATCAGCGGCAAGGTCTCGCTGAGCGATACCGCTACATATACCCGCTTTACCACAGTTACCGTAACAAAGAGCGGCAAGTTCTCAGACAAGCGTCCGCAGTACGAATACAAGAACATGACTGTCGATATCCTTATAGACGAGCCGAACGTCGAACGCAGAGGCATAGACGTATCGTGGGCGCAGGGCGACAATATCGACTGGGAAAAGGTCGCCGCATCCGGTATCGACTTCGTTATTATAAGAGCCGGCAGAGGCCGTGCAGGCAAGGACAACACACTCGCGGAGGACGTAAGCTTCCGCCGCAATATAGAAGAAGCCCAGAAGTACGGCATAGATGTGGGGGTTTACTTCTACAGCTACGCGACTACGGTTGCCGAGGCCGAGGAAGAAGCCCGGTTCTTCGTTGATATCATAAAAGGCTACAAAATACAGTACCCCGTTATTCTCGACCTTGAAGAGACATTCCAGGGAGAGATCGGCAAGAAGAAGCTGACGAATATGATCGACGCGTTCTTCTCGATACTCATGGAGAACAATTACTTCCCGATGCTGTATTCATATAAGTCGTGGATAGAACAGTACCTCGATATGACAGAGCTTGACAAGTACGCGGTATGGCTGGCGCAGGTCAGCGATGAAGTCACCTACGACGGTGGTTACTACATCTGGCAGTATTCATTCACCGGCAAGGTGAGCGGCATAATCAACTACAAGGGTGAGGCTGCGGACGTTGACCTTGACATAAGCTACAAGGACTGGCCGACGATATTCAAAAAGTACGGTCTCAACAATATGTGATCAGAATGACCCGGAACGGAAAAATTGCCGTTCCGGGTCATTTTATGGTTGACAAAAGCAGAAAGTAATGTTATAATAGTAATAATTAAAAGGACTTTCCCTTTAATGCAATAATTATTTAAGGAGTGTTTTATTATGGCATTTTGTACCAAGTGCGGCGCCCAGGTGCCGGACGGAACAGCTTTCTGCACAACCTGCGGTTCTCCTATGGCAGCGGCGGCTCCTCAGGCAGCTCCTCAGCCGGCTCCCCAGCCCATTCCGCAGCAGCAGCCCCAGTTCCAGCAGCAGCCTCAGTTCCAACAGCAGGCTCAGCAGCAGTTTCAGCAGGTTTATCAGCCGGTGGACAACTTCGATCATACCGCTGAATTCACTGCAAAGGATATCTCCGAGAACAAGGTAGTAGCAATGCTTATCTATCTTTCCGGTGTTATCGGACTGTTCATCTCCTTCATCTGCGGTTCGACAAATTCTCCCTACGCTTCATTCCATGCCCGTCAGTGGCTCAAGATCTATGTATTGCAGGTACTTACAGTCGTATGTATGCTGCTTCTGTTCTGGACGATCATCGTTCCGATCGCTGCTGCTATCTTCAGTGTCATACTTGAAGTTCTCCAGATCATCGGTTTCTTCCAGGTCTGCAGCGGCAAGGCAAAGGAACCCGCTATCATCCGCAACTTCAAGTTCCTCAAGTAAGATCCGGACCGGACGCGATCCGTCGTTACATAAATCATCTGACGGATGGTGCTTTACAGCTGATAATAACAGAAATAAAAACTCCCGTATCTTCGGATACGGGAGCTTTTCGTTATAATGCAGTATTTGGGGAGCCGGTCCTTTTCTGAAGGGCCGGCCTCCGGGAGCAGCTCAAGTGTAAGGATCTTCTTATTTCCGTTCCTGTGAGAAAGCGGTTCTCAGAAGAGTATTCTCTCCTCGATATACGCCTTGACATCGGCGATCGGTATTCTTACCTGCTGCATGGTGTCGCGCTCGCGGACAGTGACACACTTGTCGTTCTCGCTGTCGAAATCGTAAGTCACGCAGAACGGAGTTCCGATCTCGTCCTCGCGGCGGTATCTCTTACCGATAGCGCCGGTGTCGTCATAGTCTGTCGGGAAGTATTTGCAGAGATCGTCGGCAATAGCCTGAGCAGGCTCGGCAAGCTTCTTCGAGAGCGGCAGAACGGCAGCCTTGAACGGAGCAAGGAACGGGTGGAAGTGCATAACGTTTCTTGTGGTGCCGTCGTCGAGCTGCTCTTCGTCATAAGCCTCGGTGACGAGGGCAAGGAACAGTCTTTCAACGCCGAGGGACGGCTCGATAACGTAGGGCACATATTTTTCGTTTGTTTCAGGGTCGAAGTATTCGAGCTTCTGGCCGCTGGTCTTGATGTGCTGGGTGAGGTCGTAGTCTGTTCTGTCGGCAACGCCCCACAGCTCGCCCCAGCCGAAGGGGAACATATACTCGAAGTCCGTGGTAGCCTTGGAATAGAAGCAGAGCTCCTCGGGGCTGTGGTCGCGCAGGCGGAGATTGTCCTCCTTGATGCCCAGTGAGAGCAGCCAGTTCTTGCAGAAGTCCTTCCAGTAATGGAACCAGTCGAGATCGGTGCCGGGCTTGCAGAAGAATTCAAGCTCCATCTGCTCGAACTCGCGTACACGGAAGATGAAGTTGCCGGGTGTTATCTCATTTCTGAAAGATTTGCCGACCTGACCTACGCCGAAAGGTATCTTCTTACGGGTGGTGCGCTGAACATTCGCGAAGTTGACGAAAATGCCCTGTGCGGTCTCGGGGCGCAGATAAAGCTCTGACTTGCTGTCCTCGGTAACACCCTGGAAGGTCTTGAACATCAGGTTGAACTGTCTGATGTCGGTGAAATCGGCTTTGCCGCAGTTGGGGCAGGTTATGCCTTTTTCGCGGATATAGTTCATCATCTGCTCGTTCGACCAGCCCGCAACATTGGTACCGTCGAAGTCCTCGATAAGATTGTCGGCGCGGTGGCGTGTTTTGCAGGACTTGCAGTCCATGAGCGGGTCAGAGAAGCCGCCGATATGTCCCGAAGCCACCCATGTCTGGGGATTCATCAGGATAGCGCTGTCAAGACCGACGTTGTACTTGTTTTCCTGTACGAACTTTTTGAGCCATGCGCGCTTGATGTTGTTCTTCAGCTCAACGCCGAGAGGACCGTAGTCCCATGTGTTGGCGAGACCGCCGTAGATCTCGCTGCCGGGGTAGATGAAGCCGCGTCCTTTGCAGAGCGCGACCAGTTTGTCCATTGTCTTTTCGGTATTCTGCATATTATCTTCCTTACTTTATACTTTACTCTTTTGTTTCTTCATTGACTGCCTTGACGAGTTCAAGGATCTTTGCCGGAAATTCCGTCTTGTTAAGATAATCACCTATCTCCTTGGTAGCCTCATTGAAGGCCGCCGCATTGTTCGCCGCCAGTGAGTCGTTGGCTTTTTCCGCCGCGTCCAGCCACTTGTATTCGTCGTCGATAGCCAGAAGCATAGCGTTATGCGGTTTGTCTAAATTCTTCGGCGGATAGAAAGTCTGGAATTCGTCCAGATAATCCCTTGCCTTGTTTATGGAGTCCGAAATCTCGCTGAATGAGAGTCTTTCGCCTTCTTCGCCGTAAATTCCGTCGGTTATCGACTTGGCTTCGGCGCTCCATTTCTTGAATACATCGAACAGCTTTGAGCGGTAGTCTTCCAGCGATAGTCTGTCGCTGTCGCTTATCTCGGTAACGTTCGAGGCGTGTGTCTTGTCCCGCTTTGCGTCACGGCAGCCCGATAGCATCGTGGCAGCGGTAATAGCCGCTGCCGCGATCAGTATGATCTTATACGCCTTTTTCATGTCAGATCACCCCCGAAATTGTTTATTGTTGACCGCGGGGGCACCCTGAAAGGAAAGACCCGCGGGGGTACCCCGCTTATTCTACTACCTGTGTCCAGCCGAATTCGTCCGGGATACGGCCCCACTGGATACCGGTGAGGGTATCATAGAGCATCTGGGAGATCGGACCGATCTTGCCGTCATTGATAGGCATTACGAGGTCGCCGTACTTGAGTTCACCGATAGGCGAGATGACTGCTGCTGTGCCTGTACCGAATGCTTCCTTGAGCTCGCCCTTTTTGAACGCATCAACGATCTCGTCGATAGAAAGGAGTCTTTCGGAAACCTTGTAGCCCTTTGCCTTCAGGAGCTCAACGATGGACATTCTTGTGATGCCGCCGAGGATAGAACCGCGGAGTTCGGGAGTAACCACTTCATCGCCAAGTACGAACATTACATTCATAGCGCCGACTTCCTCGACATACTTCCTCTCAACACCGTCAAGCCAGAGTGTCTGCTCATAGCCCTGCTCGGCAGCCTCTTCCTGACCCTTCAGGGAGATAGCGTAGTTTGCGCCTGCCTTTGTGTAGCCGGTACCGCCGATGACAGCACGGACATACTTCTGCTCAACGTAGATCTTTACAGGTGCGAGTCCCTTTGCGTAGTATGCGCCTACAGGCGAGAGGATTACGCAGAAGATGAGGTGCTTTGCAGGATGAACGCCTACATGGTGGTCAACCGCGAATACGAACGGACGGATATAGAGCGAAGTGTCCTTCTCTGTGGGAATCCAGTCCTGATCTACCTTTACGAGCTCCTTGATTGCCTTGATGACGAAATCGCCGTCAAACTTCGGAATGCAGAGACGCTCGCAGGAAGCATTCATTCTTGCCATATTTTTATCGGGGCGGAAGAGCTGGATCTTGCCGTCAACTGTTCTGTAAGCCTTGAGGCCCTCGAAGCACTCCTGTGCATAGTGGAGCACCATGGAGGACGGGTCGAGCTCGAAGGGAGCATAGGGTACTATGCGTGCGTCATGCCAGCCTTCGCCGTCATCATAGTTCATTACGAACATATGGTCGGTGTAGTAGTTGCCGAAGCCGAGCTTGGTCTGGTCGGGCTTCTGCTTGGGATTTGTGGTCTTTGTGATCTTGAGTTCCATAGTTTTTGCGCCTTCCTTTGTTATAAGTTTGCCTTTAAGGCATTTATTCCTATATATTATATCACTAATTCTGCAATTTGTAAAGATATAAATTGCAATCACGATGTTTTTTTGCAAAATGGCTGCAATTTCAAAGAGAAATAACCGCCTGTGCATCTGACACAGGCGGTTATCATTAACTGATCCATTCGCTGCTGACTGTTTGCGGCAGCTCCTTTATAAGCGGGACGATGCCTGATCACAGCACCGGTTCGTTGCCTTCATTATGCACTTCCTTGGTGTGCAGAACAAAGACAGTAACGAAATACAGCAGTATCGAGATAACGAACGCTGTTCCCATGCTTACAGCGATATTCAGCGTTGTGAGGTCTCCGGAGGAGGACGATACTTCGAGCGCCGCCATGAGGGAGTTGCCCGACTGTCCCGACGCCATTGCCGACGAAATGCCTATCGTGTACAGCGCGAAGGGATTGAATCTGTCGACACGGAACATTCCGAGTATCGACGGCAGGAACGTCTGCATAGCGATGCAAAGGATTATCGCAAGCCCCGACTTGCCCGTGCTTATGCCCACACAGAGCTGTACTGCCGTGGAGAAAGCGAGGAACATACCGCTGCATACTGCCGAAACGGTTATCCAGCCCCAGTCCAGCGGTCCTGCAAAGAAGATAAGCGCCGCAGCTGAGCCCAGATATATAGAAAGCGTTGTTATACAGAACACGAAGAACGGGTAAATGAGGAACTTGGGCAGCACATAGTTGACGGCCGAAAGTCCCGCGCACTGCGGCATGATTACGGAACGGAGCTTCTGCTCGCCGCCTGCCGCGCCCTTGAATACGAACAGTATCACGATAGCGCCCATGCTCGCCACATATTCGACGTTGTACATCGAGATATCCGAAGCGGAGAAGTTCGTGAACATATCTATCATCTGAGTGTATTCTTCGGAAGGCGACATATCGCGCATGACCTCCATCATATTGGACATGAACCCGAACATGACAGGCGACATCAGCGCAAGTCCCAGCGTCACGAGTATGACGGCGAGCATTCTGCCTCCGCGCGTGAAGAACATCATTTCTTTTCTGAATCCGTTTATCATAGTGCTTCACCTACTTCCATGTGCTTCCGACTATGTTGAGATAGACCTGTTCCAGCGTGGGGCGCGAGAGCTTTATCTCCGACGCGCTGATACCGTTGTCCAGCAGGAACTTCATAGCTTCTGCCATACCGGTCTCCCGATCCTTTATCTCCATAGCGGCAAGACCTGTCTTGTCATAATAGGTGACTTTAGTCGCGAATGGCGCTGTTCTGAGCAGATCGCCCGCCCGGTCGTCCGGAACCGGAAGCTGTATTTCGACACAGTCCGCGCCGTAGCTGCTGAGTATGTCTTCTATGCTGCCCTCAACAGCCAGCTTTCCGCCGGTGAGTATGCCCACGCGGTTTGCAACGCGCTCGACATCGCTCAGGATGTGGGTGCAGAGCAGGATAGTCGTTCCGCCGTCCGACAGGGCGCGGATTATGTTCATGACTTCGGCGCGGCCTTCCGGGTCAAGTGCCGAGGTCGGTTCGTCGAGTATCAGCAGC
>JAEEGL014715572.1_pt1 | contig 11254 bp, 14 predicted proteins | sample 9134231 | NCBI WGS metagenome assembly JAEEGL01 (sample SAMN16246548, study PRJNA631951) | gut metagenome | biome: gut microbiome; feature: rumen; material: fiber-attached | host: Bos | place: Iran: Karaj | collected 2018-10
TGGGATCGTTGCTGCAATAATAACGGATACATTTTTACCATATAAGATCCTGCAGTTGTTTGTGTGTTTATCGATACCTCTGCTGGCGAACTATAATAAACAGCGAGGAGAAGGGAACAAATGGTTTTTCTACCTGTATTATCCATTGCATCTAATAGTACTTGGGATGATAAATCGCATTTTGACGGTGTTTTTCCTGTAAAAAATGATGAAGATTTATACTACAGGTATAATGACAAACGAAAAAACAGGTGTTATATTATTTCCGTGAACGAAAGGAGAAAAGGTCACATGGCAGTATTATTATGTAGATGGTCACATATGACACAGCTCGATAAAGTACAGCGCGCTACCAAGCCTATTTATGAAGGTAGTCTGTTTAATGATGCTTATGCTGCAGGATGTGTGATCGATCTCAGTTAGAAGGTTTCTTTTAACCGTAATATCTATATTTGGTAAGTGACCACTCATCTCTGCAATAAGTCAGAAACAATGAGTGGTTTTTTAATGCAGAAGGAGGATAAGAAGATGTGCGTTATACCAAGGATAGATATGGTTAATACCGGATTGAACATAAACAGGTTGAGGAAGGCCAATAACCTTTCCGTTAAAGAGGTACAGGATGTGCTGGGTTTTAATACGCCTCAGGCCTTATACAAGTGGGAGAGAGGATTATGCTTACCTACTCTGGATAACTTAGTCATATTGGCGGAGTTGTTCAATGTTTCTTTAGAAGACATCTTAGCGATAACAAAGGATGATGGATAGCCATCTATCCTCATCCTTACCTTATTTCGGGTTCGTCCAGCAGCCAGGACACCTGACTCTGACTCAGAAGACAGTGGTGCAAGTCCATTACCCGAAGCCAAAATGTTGGGGCAATGCTAACGGTCAGCGGCCTGATTGTGGCTCAAGTGTTAACGGGTCCGACTCCCGTGCTTCAACCCAACGGATCTTAAGCTAATCTAGTGAAAGCGTCGGCCTGAAGAGCCGAAGAGCTGTGAGCGTAACACAGAAGATCCACCATAAGGGGACATAGCTCAATGGTAGAGCGGCTGGCTGTTAACCAGATGACCAGTGTTCAACTCACTGTGTCCCCGCCAGAAAAATGATTCCGTAGCCAAGAGGAAAGGCAAGGGACTGCAACTCCCTGACCGTGAGTCCGAATCTCACCGGAACCTCCAATATCGGCAAGTGAAGGAAACTGGTAAACCTGTCTGTCTTAGAAACAGACGTCTGTGGGTTCGAATCCCACCTTGCCGACCAATACCCAGGTGGTGTAACAGCAGCACATCGATCTCCAACATCGATAGTCAGGGTGCAAATCCTTGCCTGGGTGCCAATCTCCTATTAGCTCAGCTTGGCCAGAGTGCCTGATTTGGGATCAGGATGTCATAGGTTCAAATCCTATATAGGAGACCAATGTGGGATTAACATAGTGGCTAATGTGCCGCCTTGCCAAGGCGGATAGACGGGTTCAATTCCCGTATCTCACTCCATGTTCCATTCGTATAACGGCTAATATATCAGCCTTCCAAGCTGGGGATGTCGGTTCGATTCCGACATGGGACTCCAAAGATATTTCTTCCTGGTGTAAACAGGAGCACATCACACTTTGACTGTGAAGATCACCGTGCAACTCGGTGGGAAGAAGCCAATACATAGTCCGTTGGAGTAGCGGTTTATCTCGCCACACTGTCAATGTGGAGATCACGGGTTCAAATCCCGTACGGACTGCCAATGCCGCAATAGTATAACGGCTATTATGTCTGCCTTGTAAGCAGAAGATGAGGGTTCAATTCCTTCTTGCGGCACCATTAAAATGCTGACTTGGGTGAGTGGTTTAAACCAGCGGTTTGCTAAACCGCCGTACAGAAATGTACCGCAGGTCCGAATCCTGCAGTCAGCGCCATACGTCCTTAGTTCAACGGACAGAATATGAGTCTACGAAACTTAAGATATTGGTTCGATTCCAATAGGGCGTGCCAGAACGGGGCATTAACTCAGCGGAAGAGTGTCTGCTTTGCAAGCAGAAGGTCATGGGTTCAAATCCCATATGTTCCACCAGAAAAACTCTCCATTGTATAAGGGATAGTACACGGGTCTTCTAAACCCGCGATCAAGGTTCGAGTCCTTGTGGGGAGGCCAATGCGTTGGTAACTCAGGAGGCAGAGTACGAAACTTTTAATTTCGGAGTCCCGGGTCCGAATCCCGGCCAATGCACCAGATGCGCGATTAGCTTAATTGGCAGAGCATCTGACTCTTAATCAGGGGGTTACAGGTTCAAGTCCTGTATCGCGCACCATTAAAAATGCTGCCATCATCTAACGGCAGGATACGAGAATTTCAATCTCGGTATGGGAGTTCAACTCTCCCTGGCAGTACCAGTATTGCAGAATGACTGGAGCGGTTCCACAGCAGCCTCATAAGCTGTATCAGGAGGGTTCGACTCCCTCTTCTGCAACCAACAGGAGCATAGCTCAAAAGCAGAGCATCCGGCTGATAACCGGAAGACGAAGGAGCATTACCTTCCGTTCCTACCAAAACTATCAATTTCAGGGCTTTGCCTTCCTATAATAAGGCAGCCATACAGTGTCCGTTTCCTTACACAGTGGATGTAAGGAAAAGAGGTATGATTGTCTTACAAAAAAGAAGGAGGGAAAGACAATGCAGTATAAAAGCTATCAGCACATTGAAAAACTCGGCAGGGATGAAGTCGAAGGTATCTTAAAAGGAAAATGCTATATCGAGCCAAAGATCGATGGTACTAACAGTGTTCTGTATCTTGGCGATGACGGTATCGTTCATGCCGGAAGCCGTAAAAGAGATCTGACTCTGACCAGTGATAATGCAGGCTTCTACAATGCTGCCATCAGAGATGAAAGAGTTAAGCAGTATTTAAACAAACACCCTCAGCATTATCTTTATTGTGAATGGTTAGTCCCTCACAGCATCAAATACTACAATGATAACGCCTGGCAGCACTTCTATATCTTTGATGTCTTTGAAGTGAATGAAGATGATGGAAGATACATGTCATATGATGAATATGTTCCCTTACTGGATGAATATGATCTGCCTTATATCCCAAATCTGGCAGTCATTGAAGATCCGACTGAGGAACAGCTGATCGAAGTGATGAAGAACAACCACTATCTGGTCCCTGAGGATAAGATCGGTGAAGGCATCGTCATCAAGAATTATGACTATAAGAACAAATACGGAAGAACTACCTGGGCCAAGATCGTAGCCGAAGAGTTCTTCGATACCAAGTCAAAACTGAGAATGAAGAATCATGACTTAAAGGAAGCCAACTGGGAAAAGAAGATAGCCAATATCTACATTACTGAACCGGTGGTCAGAAAGGAATTTTCAAAGATCCTTAATGAGTATCCGGAAGCTTCAAGACAGGAGATAATCGGAAGGGTGCTGAATGCGGTCTATAACAACTTCATTGATGAAGACCTGATCACAGCCGTTAAGGTGAATAAGAATCTGGTCCTGAACTTCAACGGTCTTAAAGCCGAAAGCAACAACATCGTTAAAGAGACCATTCCGGAACTGTTTGAAAGAAACTGGGCAAGAGCACAGTAAAGACTTCTATAATCTTATGAATTCAGAAAATGGAGGATTAAGATTATGAGTAACAGTGTCAATACAAAAACCGTTCTTTTACCGGTCATCCTGATCATGGCATTTATTGCCGGCTTCCTGTTGGGAATCAATGATTCCAGGCAGCAGGAGGAGCCAAAGATACTTCCCAGCTACGATGATACAGTCAACTGGGAGGTAATAAGCTTTGATGAAGCCATGAATCACTGGGATGATGATCAGGTGATCCTGTTCTATGGATTCAATGACTGTCCATACTGTACGGCAGCCAAACCGGTTCTCGGGGCTGTCAGTTACAATAATAATGATGCGGTCTCTATCTACTACGTGGATGTAGCCCGTGAAGAGAGAGTCGAAGGGAACAGTACCTATGATCTGACCCTGGAACACTTCAGAGACTTTCTGAAGACTGATAAGATGTATGTTCCTTATGTGGTCTTCATTAAAGAAAGAAGAGTTTTGGGTGGATGGACAGGAACGGTAGATGGTCATGATCTGAAGATAGGATTGACCAGTATGCAGATCTGTCAGCTTTATGGGATCTATACTGGTTTATATAACCAGATCGCATAAGAAAAACATTGGGGTGGAGCCGGCATTGGGCTGACTCCACCTGAACAGGTGGAAGGAGAAAATATGCTGGAAAGTTTATCAGAAAACAGAGGAATACCGGGAAGACCGAGATTCAGTGTAGGTCAGAAGGTTAGATTCTCAGTTTATAATGAGGAAACGGATGAAAGAGAATACATGTATGGCGAAGTTTACATCGTAGATGCCTATGGAACGTTCTTCAATCCGGGACCGCCAAGTTATGACATCTATGTCGTTAATTCCAAGTATCCGGATGGTTGTCTATATAAACACATTCCGGAATCCAGAATTGATACAGGGATCCTTGGATAAGAAACGGCTATAATAGATCACAATGTTTGATACAGCAACTCAGTGCAGACACAACACCATGTGGCTGAGACTGTTTCCGTAAGGGAAGAAACAGAACCGCAGAGGATACCCTGCGGGAAGGAAGCATATACCAGTGATGGCATGTGCTGCTGACAGAACTGTCAGTCTTCGGGAAGCAGGTGCTGGTCATCTCGCTTGTAAACGCACCGTTCTCTGCGCTGCCGCAATAGACGCCCAGGTTGGGAGTAAGCCAGGTAAGGGATATGTTTTGCCAGCATGTTCAGACCCTGGTAAGGCAATAAGGCAGTAATGTCGTTGTTGATGCTGGTAATACAGCTATAAGCAGAGGTTAGGGTACGAGTAGTCCAAAGCAACGAAAACAGAAACAGCTCCAGTTTTATACCATGCACTGCTAATGCATAGAAATTGTGGATGGTGGATGAAAGTTGGGGGTAGACAGTCCCCTGCAGGGACCGCGGGTCAACCGTCATGGGGTCGCAACCTATGGCTCACATTGATCTTCCTGGTGGCGGAACATAAAAGAAGCGATGACTCAAGTAAGGCGAAGGCCTGCTGTAAGAGAATGATGTGGCAGTTAAGTGTTCAGACTGAACAGTAACTGCTTTTTTTTGTGAAAAAACACTAAAACAATTGCAATATTAAAATTATATGCGTATAATTAAATTAGCCTTAGAGGAAGGAACAATAGAGGAGGAAAAAGTGAGCACATTTGGGAGAAATGAAAAAAGGTTTAGAGAAAACCTGAAGATGTCAATGAATGATGTTGCAGAAGCAGTCGGTGTAAGTAAAGGAAGCGTAAATATGTGGGAAAACAACGATGTTATTCCGAGAAATGCTGTACTTCTTAAATTAGCTAAATTGTATGGTGTTTCTATCGATACACTTCTCGGCTATGATGAAAAGACACCAAATAATACAAATCCAAAATTGAATTATATTCAGCGTGGATTGTCTGAACTAAATGATGAAGAATTGGAAAAGGCTGAAAAAATGCTTAAGGCAGTTTTTGAAAAAGCTTTTGAGTTTGAGGAGGAAGATGATGACATCTAAAAAAGAACCTGACTTCGCAGCATGCTATGACTTAGCAAATGAAATATTAATCGCTTCTACCGTGATAGAAGCTTTTCCCTTTTCAATTAAAAGGGTGATAAGGAAGCATGCAGATGTCAACTGCATAAAGGAAGACAGTGTTCAGATGTTATGTGATCAAATGGGAATACCTGATCCTGGGTATTTCAACATTGAAAGGCTTGGCAGTAAGGATGCAGGTCTTTTTGAATATGGAGGAAGGAACATCATTGTCTATAGAGATGATGGAACGATAACTCCAAAAAGAATTAAGTGGAGTCTTACGCACGAATTAGGCCATTATCTTAGGCAACATGATACAAATGATAAGCTGAATTATGACACTTACGAGATAGAAGCTAATTTCTTTGCCGCACAATTATTGATGCCTGTACAGATCATCAACGAATTCAGAAGAAGAAGGCAAACAATAGACAGACGTCACTTAATGAAATGGTTTGGCGTTTCCGGTGAAGCAGCCGATAAAAGAATTGAGACGTTAAGAAAAATCGACGGAAGGAAACTATCTGAAGAAGAAAAGATGATTGATGGATTGATTATTCAGCAATACGCTGTGTATATAAACGAAACGGTGCCTCTTCCGTCAAGAACCACCGATTTCTTCGATGAGGATGAAGAGATGGAAAGAGAAAGGAATAACTGGAGATCATCAAGAAGGTATTAATCACAATGTGATGAAATATAAAACGTCAGTGTTATTGGCGTAGTACTGACATTCTGTGCTGTTTGGTTAGTGGCATTTGTGTGTAGCTGATGTTTTGGCATAGTGATCAATTTTTCCGGGAAGGAGGATGTTACTATGCACAACAAAATTAGCAATACAGAAAAAAAAGGTACTCTTTAGTTGATTACTCTCCAGGAAAGAGAGGATGGTGATCAACAATGAGTAACCATCTGAAGCGTATCTTACTTGTGATTGCTTCATGGCAATCAATCCCTAAAGGAGGTTTTCTTCTATGGGGATGAAATCAAATAGCGGATTCTTCAAGGGAACCAAGGGAAACCCTGTAGCGGGAGATGCAAATTTCATGAACAGTAATGATGACTTTCTTAAATACATCAGGAAACGCAAGGACGTTGATCCTGGAGGAAAGTTTGATCTGATAGCTCATGGAACTGCCAATAAGATTGAACTGGAGCATAACGGAAAAAAGATATTAGTTAACTCCAGAACAGTGGCAAAACTGATTAAAAATATGCCTGGCTACAAGAAAGGCCAGCCAATCAGACTCCTTTCATGTAATACAGGTACACTGAACCATGGATTCGCTCAGGATCTTGCCAACAAATTGAATGTTACTGTGTGGGCTCCGAGCTCATATTTGTGGGCATATCCAAACGGATCGCATATCATTGCGCCTAAGGATTCTTCGGGGAAAAGCCCTGACAGAACTAGACAAGGTAAGTTTATTAAATTTAAGCCAGGAGGTAATAAGAAATGAGAGAAAAGTGCTTATGTGAAAAATGTGGAAGTGAAATGATTCCAATTAAAAAAGACAGCACTGTGGGAATGGTTTGCCCAAATTGTGGTCATGGGTTCGTAACCTCATACATTGACCCTATTTATGAGGATTTTCAGGAGTATAAAATCTATCTGACAGAAGGAAATACTGTCACGAAGGATAATTACTTTCTGATTCAATCTTTGACAAATATGAGTATGCTTGAAATCAAACACCTGTTTGAAACGACGCCATATTTGTTGTTTAAGGGATTAGCGCCTGAAGTAAAGGAACTTAAGGAAAAACTGGATGAATGCAGTATTAATTACAGTATTGTTCCTGAATTCAAGTATTAGTCTGAGAAAATAAAAAAGTCAGTACTATTGGCGTAGTACTGACATGCCATGTTTTTTGGTTAATGGCATTTGTGTGTATTAACATTTTAGCATGGCAGCAATTTTATATCAACCGCGGATTAATTATGCCTGGTAGAAAGGAGGCTGCCATGAGGACAGTTAATTATAGTGTGTTTATCCGATAATTCTTAGGACTGACTTAGTGAAGACCATTAAGTTGGTCTATGGAGGAGTAATTAATGAAAAAAGTTACTCTTAAGAAGCCGTCGGACAAAAAAGACGTATTTGGAGCTTTCCTTTTAGAGAGGGCTCAATATTCAAAAGGCAAGTATGACATGCCGATTGTCAGATCCAATATTGACAGATTGCCAGGGCATTTAGAGTCCTATCAGCGGGCTGGCAGAAAAGACAAAGTTGTATTGCCTGGTACTGCGTTACATTTCTACGTGTTTGATTACATCTTTGATGGAGAACACGGAATATGGAATGCGTTTATCAGGGGTGTAGAATTTAAAAAAGGATTCAGCCTCGATAAGCTGGATGGATATGATTATATAATCATTCCAGACTTCTCCCTATACGGGGATATGCCGGTTGCTATGCAGATCTGGAATATCTATCGAGCCAGGGTAATTGCTTATGCCTTGCAGCAGTTAGGCTATAAAGTGATCATCAATGTCCGCTGGACCGACGAAAACAGTTATGAGTTCTGCTTTGCAGGTATAGAAGAAGGTTCAATTGTATCCGTTGGTAGTTATGGCTGTTCTAAAGCATTAACTGACAGATATCTCTTCGACAATGGTTTGAGAGAACTGGTTATCAGAGTTAAGCCGGAAGTCATCATATTCTATGGAGCCGTTACGGATTCTGCAAAGAAGATCCTTGAAGAAAACAATCAGAAGTACGTAACATTCGTTCCTGATACCACTTCAGCAATGGAGGAATATCGAAATGGGAATGAAAGCTAACAGCGGATTCTTCAAAGGTACAAAAGGACAATTAAGATATCAGTTAGATATTCAGATGTTTGCATCCGGGAAAATGTCATTACAAGGAAGAGTTCTGTATAAGGTGGCTACCAATACAGCTCTTAGGAATACCATTAAAGAACTATACAGACCGGGAGCAAAAGTGGGAAATGGCAGTACGGCGGCCGCAATCAGAAGGGAGCTAAAAACTGGCATTCTGGTTGGGGGTAAAAGTCACTTGATAAAAGGACGAGAACGTATGAGACGACTGGAAAAATTGCTTGATCATGGTAATTTGTCTAGAAAAGATACGATTATTGCAAAAAAACTATACAATGATTTAAAGAAAGCGTTTGGTGATTAATATGTATAACACAAAAGAACTAAATACCATGTTATTAGAAACATTTCCTGAATTAAAGGAGAAATTTGAAGATGAAACTTCCTGGGATGATGGAATTGAGACAGGAAGTTATGTAGTTTACGAAGACATCTTCATGCCCTTTGTTGTTCAGGCGTTTGTCGGCGATGATCAGGAATCAATAAATAGAATTATGCTGTTCGTCGAAAGACTGGCATCCAGTGATGATACTGATATAAAAAATCTTATAGGCATTACGATAATCGACAACGTAAGGATGTATGATTTTGAAGAGCGTTTTGCAAATCTAATGGGGCCGAATAGCAGAGTTTTGTATGATGCTTGGGAAAATGACTAAAACATACTGATATTGGTAACAAATGAAAGAGGAACCGGAATAATCATAATAGGCCAGTTCCTCTTTTCTTTCCTTTATTGAGTAATGACAATATTTAAATAGTAAGAAAACCCGGAATTTCCGGGTAAATGAACTATTATTCAAAGGAGATCTTCAACTTTTTCCCTGTTCCTTTTGCTATGGCATTTAAGGTTTGAAGAGTAGGGATTGCAGTTCCGTTTTCAATGCGGCTGATATTTGATTGTCTGACACCAGACTTTTCAGCGAGTTCTTTCTGAGTTAAACCCGCATCGATTCTTGCCTGAATGAGATTTCTTTTGATCTGGTCTTCTAATTCAGTCTCAGCCCATGCTTCAGCAAATTCAGGATCATTCATCTGCTCCTTGATAATATCATCTAAAGAAGTTTTAGTGGTTTTTCTCATAATCTGCCTTCCTTTCCAGTGCAAGTTCAATTTCACTTCTTGGTGTCTTCTGTGTCTTTTTAACAAAACTGTTTGTAACAATGATGACCTTTCCTTTTCTGTAGAAATAGAGACATCTGGCAATATTACTGCCCTGCTTTGTACGCAACTCAAATATTCCGTTTTCCAAAGGAGCTGTATCGGGTTCGCCAAGTGCGTTGCCAAATGTTTCCAGTAATTTAAGGCTTCTGAAGACCTTTGCCTTAAGTTTCACATCTTCTATTTTCAGAATAGAATTCAATGCTGGCTTTTCACCGTTACTCAGTTCATAAAAAATAACTTCAAACATAGTGAAATATTCCTTTCTAGGAATATTATAGCACAGTGACTATGTGTGTCAATCTTTCTATAATAATTCGAACTTTGGAGAAACGAATTATGAAGAAGAAAAGTATGGATATAACAGTAACGAATACATGGAAAGACAGAGTATGTCCTTCCATGATCGAATTTAATAAAACAGATTTTCAGCTGGAGAATGCTGTCTGCACAGTCTACAGTATTTTTTCCTATCCTTCTTCAGGCGATCTGAAGTGGCTGAAAAGAGCAGTGTCATCCATTGAAAACACCATGGTCGTCATCTATAACGAAACCGGTGACAAAAAAGAGCTGCTCGATTCCGTCGACTATTCGGTCAGAGAAAAGAGAGTACATATTTCTGAGACCATAGACACCAAGGAAAGAGAAGCGTTAGGTGCACAGGCGGAGATCGACAGAATGATGGAATTCTCCCAGAGAATCATGTCTGACAACGTCAACATTGTCAAAGTGACGGTCTATATTGTCGTTTTTGCGGCATCAGGTGATGAACTGATCCAGAAATGCAGAGAAGTTGAAGGGAGACTTTCAGGCTATGGATTTGTCTTAAGAAGGATCCCTTACAAGATGGAGGAAGGATTTGATGCCTGCACTCCCATCTGTGATAACAGGTATTCCGAATTCACTTCATTAACGATGCCATCAGATGTCTTCTATGCCGGATTGGGCATCATTCCAAGTTTTGGCATAAATGACTCAACAGGGATATATCTGGGATTTGATGAGACCAGCAATCCTGTATTCATCGATAACTGGAGCAAATCCAATTCGAAAACAAACTATAATTATACGATCCTTGGAAAGCCGGGATCCGGTAAGTCAGCGACAGTTAAGACCATGATGGTCCATGAACTCTCTCAGGGAACCAGGATGTATGTCCTTGACCCTGAAGAGGAATATCTGGTGCTGGCAGAATACTTCAAGGGAAACATCATCGATGCTTCCGGTGGAGTGGATGCCAACGGCAACCGCAGCATCATCAACCCGCTTCAATTAACTGATTATCCTGAAGAACTGGATGACCTGACTGTTGAGGAGATAAAAGACCTTATGCAGAAAAGCAGGGAGTTCAAGGGTTCTGTTTCCAGTAAGATCTCCTGGTTGAAAGGATGGTTCAAGACTTATATCCCTGAACTGAGCATGTCTCAGCTGGCATTATTAGAAGACAGCCTTTATGAGACATACAGAAGAAAAGGGCTGGATGAATCAAGCGATCCCAGAACCATGAGAAATGAAGAGCATCCAACGATGAGTGACCTTGGTGAAGTGCTTAAGGAAAGAAAAGAAAAAGCTCAGACAGGACAGAAAGAGATATATGATCAGTTACTGATCTTTCTGAACAGCGCACTTACCGGAACAGACA